>Ga0123353_10001283_pt1 | contig 30793 bp, 20 predicted proteins | sample TergutLab28metaG_3_FD_92763 | JGI IMG/M metagenome (GOLD analysis project Ga0123353, IMG submission 92763) | Labiotermes labralis P3 segment gut microbial communities from Petit-Saut dam, French Guiana - Lab288 P3 | ecosystem: Host-associated > Arthropoda: Insects > Digestive system > Gut ...
CCCACCATAGTATTGCTGTCAAGGCAGCCCTGGTTCTTATGCGAATGTCTCCCCTTTCAATTTTGATGTCTTCGGTGCTAGGCATGCCTCTCCTGTTCAGCCTGATATTGCCACAACAGTAAATCTCTTTCTTGCCGAGTTCAAATAATTCAGGGAAGAAAAGAAATTGTCCACGTATAATTTGTGGCCACAATCTTCTATCTTCCTTGTCAGTTCTGTCACTGTCACATGGGTTGCTGTCACGTGTTGTGCTGTGCGCTGTCTGTCTTTTCCCAAATATACTTTCATGTCATACATGTATCCAGTCGTGTCACAGAGTTTGAAAAATTTGATGCCAAAACGCTTGCATTTCTTTGGTATGTACTGTTTGAAAATCACCTTTCCCTTGAAAGAAACAATAACTTAATCAGTAGCCACATTTTCAGAAGGGTTGTAAAATTTGGAAAATGTGGCATTTAAAATTTCATACAGGTCTCGTATCTTCCATAGTGTGTCAGAATTTTAATCTGTCCTATCAGGTTCATTCTTGTTGTCAGTAAAATGTAAGTAATGAAGGATGTGAAGGTATCAGTCCCATTTCATCATACTGCCATAGAAAGTTGTGTATAGCTGGTCCACTGTTGCCCATTAGTCTGTCAGTTTGTCTCTTACGCCGTGTCCCATCTGTATTGTCAATGCCAAAAACACAAACATTTCGGCTTCAGTAACGTCAGGTTCAGGAAAGGGTCCATCGTCAAGTCTGTCTGTAAACATGGTATTAGCAGTTAGTCTCCACTGCCAGCAGAGTGATAATTTCTGAAAAATACAGAAGGAAAACACTAAGTGGACTTGAGCCATCATTTATGTGTGTGCGTCATTGCCCTTCTTTCCTCTGGGGCGTCCTGTATATGTGTGTGTGCTACATTGCCCTGAGGGCAAGAGTGACATTTCCATTGCAGAGTTACTGGCTGTTGAGTCTGTTCATCTGGCCTACTGTCACCAGCATCCTCTTTGCCAGAGGCATTGGGCAAAATTTAACTGCTATATTGTGACAACTGGCTGTTTGGCAGTACAGTTCAGGTTGTGTCACCCCTGGCACACTTTCAGAACCTCCCTCAACTGAACTGATGTTGCCTGATACGTTTCATCACTGTCCATGTTTACAATCAGATATTTTGCTGGGTTGCAGCAACCGTGCCTCTTACATGGTCGACTCATTATGCCACCACTCACACCGACTGTCAAATGGTTACTGGGAAGAATATCAAGCTGTCTGTGCAACACTGGATGTAAACTCAGCCAAAAGTCTGAGAAATGAAGCACAATATTGTCAATCTGTAAATGGGGCTCTTCAAAGAAAAGGACGGCAGATAAAGTTCTGCTTATTTCAGCCTGTCACAATATTATCGCTGTAACCCTAGTGCTGCATAGATACTCTCCAGACTAAACCGTTAGTCACACACAAGCCAGAAGAAAGAAAGTAGGAAATATGAGATTTGCATCGTTGCCACCACATCCTTACTTGCTGTAGGCACAAACAGCCTTCTATAAAAATGGATAATGGGGATTTTCTATCAAGGGGTAAATCAGTTGGAGCATGAAGCTGAAAAAATCTAGTGTGATGCTAAAAATGAGTGAAGTTTCCCTAAATGTCCCATGGCATTGAGAGAGAAATATTTAAATGGCTGAGGATGTGGCTGTCCTACATGTAGGACCTTCGAGCCCAGGGGATTTTAAATGCAGTCCTATATCGAGGACGCATGGACTGTAAGGTTAAACTAAAAGACACAAAATATTTTCTGGTTTCAGTCAAACACAACAGTATGTTTTATTATATTTTAAATCTTGACAACATGTAAGTTCAGTTGACCATCATCAGGCCTGATAATGGTCATTTGATTGTAACATGTTGTTAAGATAAAAATAAAATAAAATATGTTGTTGTGTTTGACTGAAACCACAAACTATTTTGTTGTCTTTAGTGTCATTGGAATGTCTGTGGCGCAGCAGTTTGTACCATATTCCTTACAAGTGTCAGCCAGAAGTCACTGAGTGAGTTTAGAACCGCAGGAAAGTAGCTGTTTAGGTATGAAAAACATGTTTCTTTGTCCACTTCCATGTATGGCAACTGATAAGAGTAGCTGTTCGCCATTTTGTCACTCTTTATCAGCTTAAGCCATGCGGTAATTGCAGTCCTCCACAATGTTTAGCTTCATATTTCACTGTTGTCACAGTAGTTACCTTCTGCTAGTGGATTATGAATATATGTCAGCATGTGCACATCACCTTTGCCCTTCCAAACTATTGGTGTCATGTCACCCCATTTCAGTTTCAGTATCTTGCATCTGAAGTCATCTGGCATCCCTTATGTTTTGGTCTAACTGTATTGCAGCAGTTTATTTTCTATTTTGTCAAGTCATTATATAAGTCAGGAGAAGAAAAGAAATTGCTCATATATATCATATGTCTGTACCCTTTACTCTTCTTGCCAGTTGTTTTAGTGTGGCATGGGTTGTCATTTTTGAAGGGACACATTATCTGTCTGCCTGTGTGTAAGAATATTTCCATGTCATGTGCTTATCCAGTTGTGTCACAGTTGGTATATTTAATTCTGAAACATATTTGTTTCTTTGGTATATACTGTTCAAATGATCCCTCATGCTTATGATTACCTTGACCTTATAAATTGCCAAATGGTCACAGAGGTTGTAAAATTTTGGACTATGCAACACTGAGTATTGTAAATATTTTTCTAATTTTCTACAGTCTATCATAATGTTTCTCATTCTTGTCAGTTACTTTATCACTGTCTGTGAAGTGGAAATAGTGCAAGGTGTGCAGAATGTGGTCTTCTGTCACTATTTGGGTGAAAGATGTGAGGAATTAATTTAAGGTGAGACTTCTCCATTGTGTTACTAGTTACAGATGAATTTCTAATGTACAATAGGCTACATGTTTTGGCTTGTAGAAGCCATTATCAGGCCTATAACTGTAACATCAAAAGAAAAAATTAAAACTGCAAGCAAGTGTGAGATCTCAGACAATGTAATGTTACAATTATAAATTTATCAAAAAAGTTAAGGAGTTATTACACAGGAAGCCTTGACTTAAAATAAGGGTAAAGAAAAGTGTACACATTGTAGGGTAAAAATGGTTGTTTTATGTGTATGTAGGCAGAATAAAAATTGAAGGTAAATGTACATAAGGTAAAATATGTAAGCATAATTATATAGTATAAAGCAGTTACGTGATCATGGTAATTATGTGAAAAATATGTGTAAGTAGCAAATAATGCTTTTTGAAAATGTTAAGATATGAAGTTACCACTCCTGTGATTTAGGTTGAATATTGAAGATTTAAACAATGGAAGGTTATTCTGTGGTATCCCTTCCTCATAGGTATCTTGATTAAGTTTTTTGTGTCTAAAATTTAAAAATACAAATAGAAAGAGTCAATGTGTGGCAAGTTTCAGTATTTCTGTGAAAGGTATTGTTTATCAAGTGTGCAAGTACTTATGTGTTCTGGATAATTTGAAGGTGACACATTATTCATAAGGTACTGCCTGTTTAGTTGATGTTTATTATGTTGTGGCCTTGCATCCAGTACATAGCTTATAGAGTTGACTGTTCCCAAGCTATTTTTCCTATTTCTTCATGCACTGTCACTCAGTAATCACTAATTGCCTCCATGGAACAGTTCCCCTGCTAACAAGTAAATGAAGGCTGACTGCTGTGTTCTGGGATGTGATGCTGTGTAGTCCACCTTCACGTATGCCTGAAGATGCAGACATCAGGTTCCTCCAAAACATTAATGCTCTTCTATCAGAATACGTGGGTCTGATCCAAAAAGGTAGTAGTCTGTGTACTGACTACCATTAGAACTTAAAATCGCATATCGAACAGCAGAGGATATAAAAATATCCTATATTGTATCACAGGATGCTGCATGTTACTGACACAGTGTGAAAACAATGGGGTGTACCTAAATGAGGAAGATTGCCACCCCACAGGTGAGTGCTGCAGCAAAGAGCTACTTGTCTAACTAAAGTATTGGTGTTTTATTGCAGAATGCAATGGAGGTGATGTGTCTGATTGCTGTACTGGTGAACTGTGCTCTGATTGGTCTGTCTGGACAGGTGCATCGCATGTTTCCCGAGATGTCAACAACACAAACAATCCTGCTTATTGTTGCTCTTGAGGTGAGATATGCTACATTTACTGCACTGGATGATACCTCTAGCTGGGAAAACTGAATACATGTTTGTCTGAAGTATAAGGATGATACAAGTTACTAAAGGAGGAAGGACTGTTTATGTAAAATCCTCCCCACCATGCACTTCATTTCTCTGCATCTTGCTGTACCAGTATGATGTCCCATCAGTTATGTGCACATGTCTCTGTTTTACTGATCCTCTGATTATGTGTTTCTTGCAGCATATAATGTTGTCTCTGCGGTTCATAATAACATGTGCAATCCCTGACCTTCCTAGCTGGGTTGCCACAGAAATGGCAAAAGTAGAGTTTGCTCGACGAGAAGCGTGTCGTCGACTTTCAACCACAGCTGCTTCACCAACACCCGATGTCACAATTCCACCACCAGGACTGGTTATAGGACGGTTAGTAACTCTGTGCCAATACATCACTTTTCAGCAGTGACTAATATACGTAGTATGGTTAGGGTTATCAGGTACCACAATATCCCTCATGAGGCAGGTAAAATCATTGTCACCTATTTAATGTCCTCCTGTCTTTGTGTTGTGTGAAGTTCCAAGGATATTGTTACAGAGACAGCATTGTTTAGAAAGTGGAAAAATAAATTCATTTTGGAAACTATTTGATTGTACCACATTTGTTTCTACATTGAAGAACACAATTATCTTTTATGTTGGGAAGAATGGCATCAGTTTTCCACTGCCATTTCTAAATTTTTATAACATGCTGAGTATACCTGAACTTCTCATGACATTCGCTGTATAGCATCCTCAGTGAGGAGGTTGAAAAGCTGCACCTTGTCCCCTATTACATTGTTATCCCTGATCAAGTTGCTTAACCTTTGCCGTGCTATGATGCCATAAGCTGGTCCACAGAATGTCCTGGAAAATGGCCTGTCATGCCATATGCTGGAAACTGTGTGTTTAATTGGTATCTGTTTTAAATGTTCACACTAAGCCAGAAAAACTCTGGTCATCAAGGTAAATTTTGGCCCATGTCAATTCAGTAGCACTGATATGAGATGTGTGAGGTGGATGTTGAAGAACTGTGCCATGAAAGGCAGCAAGTGTACTGTCAGCTTTGAATGTCTTTTTTCTTGAGCTTTCATAAACTGACAAGCTTGTACAGACGTTTTTTGCATTGTCTGTAACTGAGGTCCTTTTGTTTCTTACTCAGTCATTCAGTGATGTCACTCTTTTAAGGAATACCTGTATGAGAGCCTTTTACTTGCATGCAATAATTGGGGCATTGTCCATTAGTTTGACAGAATTTGTAACAGGTATGTTAGAAATTTTTCATGTGCCAGTTTTTCAGAAGTGAAGTGATCCATTTGACTGTGGCAATCACCTCTTTCTGAACCAGCTTTGTGCAAAAGCTGTGGATTGGGAATAAAACCATTTAAACTGCCATCATATAGAATTATGGGCCTGTTTCCTGTGTTCAATTAAAGTGCATTCCCTACTGTCATTTGGAAAGGTTGAGGTTCTCCCACCTCATTTATGAACACATTCATGGCCAGCTTAACAAAAATGTTATATTTTCACCATGTATTCAAGACAGCATGTAACTATATTGGCTGTTTTCATTGACACTTTCCTCTTCAACTGGTCCCCCCCTCCCCAACCCACCTGAATCTCATGTTTTACATCAGTCTCTTATGGGATTTACTGCCTCAGGGAAAATGTATGTTGTCATCAGTGAGTGGCAGACGTTTTCACACCAGTTGTTCATTTATTCATGAACTTAAATATCATAAATCCTGTTTCTTATAAGGCCCCTGTTAAAATGTCTTGGGGGCACAAAGATGCCCATTTATTTCCTGGCATTTTGCACTTTTCACTTTTTACTGTATTCTTTGTTATCATTCCTACACCAGTTCAATTTGCAGTTTTTTTTTGTCACTCATTGTGTGGGACTTTATGACTTGTTGCCTGATTCTTTGTCATGTTCTAGTATCACTCTACTTAGTATATTTACCCAAATGCAATATGACTCTAATCTAAGACAACCCCCCAAAAATAAAAGTGTGCTAAGAAAAAATATTTTACTATTAATATCATATGAGGTGGTATCCAAAATTTTCCGGACTGATGCTGTAAAAATTGTAAAACTCACCTTAAGGCCTATCGGCCGCTGTCACCCTCAAAGTAGTTCCCTCCTGCATGTAGACACTGGTCCCACATCTCCTCCATTTTTGGATTGCTTCCTGGAAGTCCTTTCCTATCAGAGTGTCGAGCACTCTCTGCAATTCGGCCTGTATCTCCTTAATGGTATCAAACCGGCATCCTTTCAGCTTAAATTTCATTTTTGGAAGTAGGAAGAAGTCACAGGGTGCCAAATCAGGGGAGTATGGTGGGTGGGGATGACAACCATTTTGTTTCTCACCAGAAACTGCTGGTTGAGGATGGAAGTGTGAGATGGGACGTTGTCATGGTGGAGCAGCCAGGTCTGTTCTCGCCAAAGTTTGTGGCAACGTCTTCGCACGTTTTCACGTGATCGCTGCAAAACATCGCAGTAGAACCCAGAATTCACAGTTCGGCCTGTTGGAACTAATTCTTTGTGCACAATCCCCTTGACATCAAAGAAGGTGATGACCATGTTCTTGACATTGCTTTTCACCTGTCTGGCCTTTTTGTCTTGGTGACGTGGGGCTTTTCCACTGGGAGGATTGTTGCTTTGTCTCAGGGTTGTAACCGTAAACCCAGCTCTCATCACCAGTGATGACCCTGGACAAGAAGGTTTCATCATCAGAGGTGAGCTGATGAAGTTCAGTGCAGATGATGCACTGCTGCTTCTGGTCAGCTGTCAGGATCCTGGGCAAAAATTTGTCTGTGACACATTGCATGCCCAATTCTTCCGTCAGAACACATTGGCATGTACTATAACCAGTTCCCACCTCAGCAATGTCGTGAATGGTCTGATGTCAATCCTGATGGACGAGCTGTTGAATTCATGCAACAGTTTGAGGAGTTGGGCAGCTTCTGGGTCTCCCTGTGTGTTCATCATCGTCAACTGATGTGCTACCAGTTTTGAACCGGGCATGCCATTGAAACAACTGCGCCCGACTCAAGCTTTGGTCCCCAAAGGCTTGTTGAATTATTGTGAGGGTTTCTGTAGCACTTTTCCCAAGATTGGCACAAAATTTTATGCACACTCGCGTTTCCTTTCTCTTATCCATCGCCACAGGTCACGTACACAACTCCAAACAAATGCGTGTGAAAACTGCCCATGTCCACCCAGCTACGTGCAACTTGCCACACTGACTCACTAGACATGGTAGTCCTACCATCTAACGGTGCTTTGCGCTACCACAACTGCTGTATAGATGGTGGCACCAGTCCGGAAAATTTTGGATACCACCTTGTGCACTTAGTGCACAAAGCATGTCAGATTCTGGAGTGTAGAATGTAATATGATGATCACAAGAAACCCACCTACTATGCCATACTGCAGTTATCATTAGGTAACACATTGTGATTATTGAACACACTGTGACCATCACACCAAATCTGACCCATGAATATTTTTGAACAGTATGCCATGTGATGTCCACTTGTTCTTGCAGCAGTGATAAGACTTCTTGCTTCTCAGCTTCACATGGGACAAAGTCCTGAACCATAGTACTGTTTTGAAGGTTTAGAATGCCATAATCAAGGTGAGTGTGTTTCGTTGTAGATTTGTTGTCTCTCCTGCCAGTGAAGTAAGTACTGGTGCTGGTGAAGAGGAGGCAAATCACAATCGAGCAAATAACATGCCCGTACTGGAGGAGAACCTTCCAACACCAGTAGCTGAGAATGCAGCATCCATGATGGAGGAGACTACTGCACCCACTGTATGCTCTACACCAGTGGACAGCAAGCAACTCTCCTCAGGCATAACAAAGAGTGTACCCAAGAAGTCCAGAGACTGGTTGGGGACTGAAGGAGAAACATTGGGCCACCACCTGACAATTGGGCCACATGGGGTGGATTGGGCACGGAAACTTGGGCTAGATCCTGCTCGTAAAGGGAGTGAGCCAGAGATGGGGAGTGCCTCTGGGGGAGATCTGCGGCGTAGCACTGACTGCATTGCTCACAAAGACCTTGCAGCATCCTCAGATTCAGATCTGTTACGCTCTGCACCACCCTGGGTTGCGGCTCACACTCGTTCTAAGTTTCGATTTTCCCCAGAGAAAGAGGCTTCATCTGATAGTAGCCGTACTGTATCAAGTCAGGAAGGTGATGATACCACTCACTCAACATTCCCTGGTGCAGCTGCAGCATCAGCTGCAACCACCCCAACATCAACTCCCAAAGCAGATGAACTTGCAGCTGCAGCAGCTGCTGCGAAGAAGACGAGGGTCAAACAGAGTTTGATGAAGCGAGCCCGCAGTGTGGCTATATTCTCACTAAAACTGAAGGAACGGAGAGCTCGAGAAGCTTCTGCAAAGGAGGCTGAGACCAAAGCTAAGGAGAAGTGGATGCCACCTGCAAATGTTGGGGGTGAGTTGTCATGCATTCCAATAGAAAAGCTCATATCTGTGGATGATGTAGCCATGGACCTGCAGCGTAGGATGAACCCTTCTGGCAACTTCTAGTCCAACTTCTGGCTAGCCCATAGAGCAGCCCTGCACAACATATGGCCTGCAGGCCACATGTGACCTACCAGGGCTCAATGTGTGGCTTGTAATGACTTTTGGAAATATTTATTTTTAAAAAGTTGTAATTGACAATTGAAGATTAAATGTTGCTGTTGATTGTGGATTTTTGAACAGTGATGAGTAATTAAAAAATACATGTATTTAATTACAAAATTATTAATAAAGTATCCCCCCACCAGAATCTACCCATGCGACCTGAAGCCGTTTTCTTTGGAGCAGTGTGGCCCTCGTTGCTTTCCAAGTTGTGCAGGCCTGCCATAGAGATCAGTATCACATACTAGCAATACCTTAATATCCTGTGTCATAGTATATGTATTAGATGTCAGTGTTTGTCCAAGTGTTGCTGTTACTTACCTTACATGTCTTAGGCTGTTATTTATTTCCCATCTCTGCCAGAAGTGGGAGTAGAGGATTCCAAGGCATTCCTATTCATTTTTCATGTGGAGACCACAGGTAAGAGTGCAGAATGGGCCATGTGGTAGAACATCAACCAAATTCTAAATGCATTTTTCAGCTAGTTTATTTTGGTAACATTGCCAGCACAGAGCATGCTGTTGTTATTGTTATATTTACTGCCATACAATAGACAGACTGAGGCCACACAGTTGTTACAATAGTAATTGTTTCCTGAGAATGTAGTGTCCCATGTACATTCCACATTCCATACAGCTGGTCCAATGCAGTATTTTTATGCTGATGTATTATAGCTGCCTAAAAGTTTGTAACAGGACAGTTTGTTTTTGTTCTCTGCAATGATGTTTTTTGTCAAGTGCCTACTGCAAATTAAAATTTAAGTTATGTTAAATAAAATGTAAATGTATTGTTATCATTACCAGTGTATTATTTTCAACAATGGTTCATAAAAGTCATGTTCAGACATAGCTTTCTTAACTTTTTACACCTCCTCCATATAAACCTTTCTGTATCGGACATCCTTTTCCAAGTTAGGTATAGGTTATGTTTGGTTAGGGGTGCACAAATCCCAGGTGCCAGGTTACCGTGGCGACTAGATTTTGTATGGTGGTACCTAATACATTATTTGTGGATCCTCAGTGTGGAACAGACTTCATGTTACCTGGGTAGAAATTTGAGGTGGCCCTTAGATTTTTGGAAAATTTGTGCACCCCTCTGTTAGATGAGAAATACATATGTGTACTTACACCTCATTATTCTAAATATGTAAAGAAATTCAGTATGGGAAGATTAATATGACGTGTGACAGTTTTATTTCGAGCACAATTTAGCCCCACTGCCGAGTCCAAAAGCTGACTGTAGTTTGTAGTGGCAAAACTGTAGTTTAGGAATAGAATATGGCTGCATTTTCAGTGTGTTTGTGCATACAAAAGCTTTATGCATTTCAGTCCTTAACAGTACATAAAAGGGTTGGGCAAACCATGAAATTAAAATAAAGGAGCATGGACAGCCTGCATTAAACCAGAAAGAAATGATGATCCCAAAACAGAACAGTGCAACAGGTTTAAACAATGGCAGTCCACCTGGTCTGTCCACCAATGACAGCTGCAATTCAGCACATTTCAGATGCCATGATCAGACCATTACATGAAACAAAAATGGGATATGTCTTACATTGTGCATTACATGATTCATTTTCACCATCAACCCACATTTTGAGTCTTACCTTCCCTAGTGATTTTGACACATTTGGAACACAAGACAAGATTTTATTCAACAAGTACAACTGGTGCATGAACAGCCTGTTCTTACTGGAATTATTCCCTACATGCCAATTCTACCATACTGTTTTACTGTCACCCTTTTTCCACTCAGCTGTTCATTTCCAGACTATGCCTTTTATTTTATGCTATACAAAAATTCAAAGTTCTTAAGTGATATTTTGAGGAAAAGTTTCAGTAGCATCCACTGTGTTTAAAATATCCAGCTTGAACTGAATTGAGGGTACCTTAAGCTTTTTGTCAGTTTCTAATGTAGTAGCCACACTGTTCATGTGTTCAATAATTAATGGCTCTGCACGATGAAAACTGTACACATATAAGCAGTCTGAAGTGAACACAGATTATATAAATTGAGCACACAGTATACTTCAAATCACTGAAACTGAGGTAGAGTAAAATGGTCAGTTACACCATGCTCCATCAACAATCCATGCTTATTCATGTAGGTTACACACACACACACATATATCACGGTATTGCACCACAATGTGTGAGATGCATAGCAGAGCAGTCAAAATGTGGTGCCACTGCCTGCCATACATACCCACAGGCTAACATGAAGTTGCTTATCTGTACTTCTTCGAAATAACTTCAGAAATTAATGCACACAAACTGAGAGTCTTACTTGGTCATTGTACATAGGGAACAAATTTTTAAGGTTTTGATGCACAAGCATGAAATGAGTTAAAAATTCATTGTGTCATTAAATGTTTATGCTTCTTAGGTGAGAAATCCTTTATTTTTTTTTTTTTTTTGTTCACCAACTGATTTTTCCGCCCCCTCTCCAGATCTACACAGCTATTTTGAGGTCCAGCACTTGACACTGCCTCATCCTTAAAGCTTGGATGACATCAACTTAAGAAGCTTCATGGAAATAAATGATACACCGTCCTCAAGCCCAGAGAGGTTGTGCTCCATCATTTGTACCAAACAGGTGATTCTTACACACTCAAAAATCATACATTAGAAACTATACATGAAACATGCTGATGGTTGACATTACAGGTTACATATATTTAGATGCATCCTTTATAGACAAATCATCCTGGGAACCCTGAAATATCAAACAGTTATAATTAAAATAATCCAATTCCTTCTACAGTTATTGCACTTCTTGTTAAGGATGCAAAGAGCACTATACCATTGACATTTCTCCACTTTTCTCATTTAATGCAGGTTCAAATATCTTCACAGAATCCACCGCAGTTGGTTTAAAAAAGCTGGTTATCTCTTTCTGCCATGAAGGTGTCTCACGTGGGAAATATGGGTTCCCTCCTGTGCCTTGCTTCCCTGTCAACATGACAGGTGATGATCATAAATCCACAGACACAAATATGGACTACTACTCCCACTTATCTCCCTAGTAATATGAAGCTCTTACAATTGCAGCTGCACCAATACTGAAAAACACTTGTTTCCATAAAAGAAGCAACATGTATGATCATACATTTGAATATAGTAACAATGTATATCTGCCTTAATTTGTGGCTTGGAATTGACATTAGCCATAATGAAAGCTACACTGAATGAGAGTTGCCAACATTGACAGTGACCTTAACATGAGCATTGTGAAGGGAAGGTATATTCAGGTATCTTTAGCATCGTAAACACATTTCCTGTAATGTGCCTAACCATACCCTGCAAGATTGCAGAGTGTTGACTGAGCTTCTGACAATAAAATGAAATACAGTAGCCTACCTTATTTAGCAACATGAAGGGTTGGCCATGCTGGAACACTATTTGAAACATAAGCTGCAAACTAAATTTTGTTTCTGTCATTTAAGATAAAAGCTCAGGTTCTACTGTTGGTGAAACATACATTTTACTCCAGATTGTTGCTAAAATGAAACCCCAAAGCTTAATGTTTGAAACCTCAAAAGTGAAACATTAAGTGTAACATTATGGTATGAAATTGTTTCGGTTTTTACATGTGTCTTGGATATCATGACATTTTTGTATTGACACCCGACCTAATATGGTCTCACATGTATGACATAGGAAGTAATGACAGAAGTTATCCAAGTATGCATTGTATTTATATTACCGGTTCCATTAAAATATGTTGCTCTGAGTAAAATAGTAATAGTACTTCGAGGTGATAAAGCTTCGTATGAAGTTACAGGTCTCACAAGATTAAGTTGTTCTCCTGTGCTGTATGAGTGCAAAACTGGTATCCCTGTTTAACTTTTAGGGTCACAACATACATTCTTACCTTTGTTGCTGTTAGAAGCAACGGCAGAACTGCTTGTCATCTTCCGTATTGCTTTGGCACCAACAGCTGCAAAGAAAAACATTCCGCAGTTCATGCTGAGGTTTGCGATCACCCATGTGGATAATATTCAGAGAAAATATAACACATCAGAATTCACTCACATTCTATAGGTCCTTCACATAACTAGGCCAAAGATACAGCACACGCTATAGTCTAATTTGTTTCAAATAAAAATACGCCTATCACCACGGAAAAGGTTGTAATAGGGTTTGAGTCAACAAGGTGACATAACCGTTGAAGCCACCATTGCAAACGAACACCTACTATCGGCCAAATGGAACGTGAAAACCCATCGTAGTATATTTACCTTTAACACAACTCGAATCAGCTTTTGTTCTGACCATTGTATTCCAACAGGTTACCTGAAGCTTATATTAACCCGCTTCCTTTAAATCTGATTGCAGATACTGATCGACCAATCCTACGACGCGCCAAAAAACTACTCACAATGCGGTGACCACAGATCATACGCGGTGGCGGAGGGCACTTGGTGATATAAGAATCAGCTCAAAACGAAGTAATTAGGTATACGCTACATTCTATAACATTAGGCACAAACTAAAATTTTCTGTAATCATATAATCTTAAGTGGGCATTACAACACAAAATATATGACTTTTAACCATTAGTTTTTGAGTTACATAATCTACCGAAAGAAGGAATCGAGTATTCATTACACGAAACCAAACAGGCGGTCATCCGTGCTATTGAGGGTTAAAAACCACGATTGAAAAACAAGTAACATTAGCCCTGCACTTGCTACCGTAAAATAACGATAAAAACACGTCAAACTACTTTATTTAATAAAGTGCCATACATTGCTACATGTTTCGTTTCCTAAGTAATAATTATCAGAAAATTCATACAAAACATTTAAAACACATCACTTCTTCATTTTTTAAATACACTTAAGTGGCATCACACTCATTACTTTTGAAACATTGTAAACCTTAAGATATTCTGTAGCACGTGTAATATATTATTTCTCGTTCTAGGTTTACTTTCTATTGCTATGCTTGGAAAATGATGATTTATAATTAAAACTAAGATAATTTATTTTTGTTAGTAATCCATTTTCTGTACCTCAATGCGCCAATACGAACATTAAACGGATGTGAGTTTCGAAAGTCAATTTTGTGTCATATTGGTATATTTTGCAAGCTATCATTTGCATTAAAATGTGTACATATTATTTGTTCCTATACTATTGTATGCCTAATAGTGGACATAAGTGTTTGTTCGTTGCTTATTCGAGCAATGTTATGGGCATGTCAGGTAACTGAATATTAAGCATTTAAATGTGTGTAGAAGCGTTCAAAATGTACCAATACGACACGAAATTGACTTTCAAAAACTAAAGCCAATTTAACGTTTCGTATTGTGGCATTCACATACAGAAACTAGTTTTACTGGTAACAATGAATGATCTCGTATTGTTAGTTATACAGCAACACTATTCAAGCACAACAATAGGAATGAAACCTTAAACGATAAATTATATTTTACACGTACAGCAGAATACAAAAAGGTTTATAATGTTTGAAAGGAAATGAGTGAGATGTCACTAATGTAGTTTGAAAAAACATAAGGACTTTTTCTACAGCCTACAATCTTTATGACACACTAATGGAGCCGCGGTATGTATGTATGTGTGTATTTATGTATGTATGTATGTACGTACGTATTCATGAAGAACTGTTGTTTTAAATATTTTGTATGAATTGTCTGAAGATGATTTATTAGAAATCGAATCGTGTAGCAATATAGAGTGCCACTGAGTTGTGTTTGACATATTTTTATTGTTATTTTACGTGAACGTTGTAACACAACGGGATGACTCAGAATAAGTTTACTGCACGGAACTACTATCAAATTGAGTGCAAATATGACAGCCGACGCAGCAAGTTATTCGCGCTGAAGGTACATCCATGGTGAAGTAAAAGGCAAAGTAAGTCAAAACACAAATAGTTTTATTGCTATTAATGAAACGACATGTTTCGGCGTACTCGGACGCCATCATCAGGTTTGCAAAGTTCTAAGAGACTAAGTATTGTTTGTGTGTGGCGGATGTTGCAGACATAAGTAGTAATCTGTAGTAGACTAGATGATCTGTGTGGCAGATGAACTTCATGTCACGTGGCGCACGATCTGAAGGGGTTGAATATTCGCTATAGTCGATTGCGGCGACGAGGTGAAGAAACTTTGTGAAATGGTTCACTCTCTCTTCCCTGCACCTCACCGCAAACATGTAATGAGCTAGGTGATGAATGTAGTCCCTCTTCCTGTTGTAAGGGCTCAGACAAGCCTTCACATGCCACCACGTGCTGTATATGGTATTTATGTGGGCGCCTGTACGCTCGTCATCGAAGCCAGTGGTGTGGTTAACGGTGCGGTGCGTGTAACCTTCCGCGTTGAGATACCGGTACGCTCCTCAGCATTCACTGATGACCGTAGTGACGGGTTCGATCCATGCACCTATAACGGCCTTAAAAGTGTCAGCGGTCCTGTCCGGAACGAAAACGTTTTACCGGACTCGCTCTCAACACCGCCAAACACCCACTGCCCCTTAACAGGGTGGCCTCTATGATATTTGCGCCGACCGAACTTGCTTTCGTCGATCTCGACGGTCTTGTTAGGACCGCCGATCTTCTCAGAGCAGCCCCCCATGTACACCAGCATCGTCTGTCTGCAGTACAGGCCCATTCCGCGATTGTATTGGGAGAGAAGCGATGCTCTTTGTGTATAATATGGGCAAGTACGCGGCGCAAGATGTCGTATGTAAGGTACATAACCTCGTGCAAAGTGAGTTTACTCTGATGGAACCATGAACGATGCCTGATAGACTTCGTCTCAGAGCATACGACAGCAGCTCTTCGTCGACATGGTCATCTGAAAACTTCCTTCGGTTTAGTTTCAGCACACCAGGTTATATCGCGACGACTAGTGTTACACGTCACCTTGGTGCGAAGCAATCCCACGTCCTTCATAAACTGGATGCCAAGATCCGTGTCGCTGAAGAGAAACGTGAGAAACAGCTTGTTCGCCTCACCGTCATCTCCAAGAGAGGCACGCCCTTAAGATGTTTTGGGCACTAATGGCATCTCCATTAGGCGCCGCTGGTAGGTTGAGATGACCGAGTTAATTTCGTCAACCATTTAGAAAACAAATTTCCACAGAGTCCAGCACAACACAATGAACACAGCCCAACACTACCATTGAAGATGACCACACTGACCATTGAACACGGGTCATCTAGTTTACGCCTGCGGCGGAGAAGTGGGAGGGAAGCGGGAAAACATTGGGCCTGAATTACGCGATCAAAGACCTTTTACAAAGAAGTGGTCAAAGAAGCTTTATAAAATATTGTACAGCATAATAGGGTACTTCTATGAAAACTTTGTCTCATTTTTTTTCTCGACGAAATGAAAATTAATTTTTATACAATTGATAAAATGTATGCCTTCTAGGGAATTAAGTAGCGGAAAGTGTTTACGTGGACGATAGTAAGAACGAAATTATTAATTGAGTAATATTAATTGCTTGACACATTGCATAATACAAAACACAATTATTACAAAAATAGAAAGAAAAAATAATAAGTCTAAAATACAGCAAAGCTGTTTGTATAATTCAAAAGGGTTGTACTGCAATTGGTATATAAAAGAAATCGTATGAGATAAAAAAAACAACAAATATTTATCTAAAAATGTAAGATTAGTGATTGTAATCTTCATTACATTTTACTATTTGTTTATTAAATGAATTGACATTTAATGACAAATGCTTGGTAGGTATGGTTACATTTAGAAACATAGAATAATTAAAAATTCTCAAGGAAAATATTTAAAGCAAACAATTCCTTCGATATTTCTTTTATAGATTCTTAAAAACGAAATAAAAGATGGAAATTTTGTTACTTACCAACATTATAGTGTACCCATTATTATTATTCAATAAATGTTGATAAACCTTTGTTTTGTAATAAAGCGTGACACTTTTGGCACAATAAACTGAACGGTATCGTCATACATTCTTAACTACTAGATGCTGCACTTCATATTTCTACATTGTAATTCTTTCGATAAGGGTTAATGGGTCACTTTCATTTCACGTGTGCCTATGTAATTATTAAATAAAATATTTTTTTGTATTCTTTAATATTAAAGCAGTCGTCATGATTACGCTTATACTGCAGCACAGGTATAGAGCAAATATTGGTCAATCACCTTAGAAATTTGATTAAACTTTGACGTAATGTACCATACATAGAACCAGTTCCTTAATTATACATGTTTCACTTTAATATTCCATAATCCTTGTTACAGATCTTGGATAGGGTAATAAAGACCTGAACCCCCTACGGCCTTTGTGCCTGTTGAAGAATGATTGGCTGACAGGAGTCCGGGAACGTGAACCGTTTCCCTTGAGGTTGCAGGAGGGAAGGTTGTGCCGAAAAGGTTTGACTTTATATGCAAGGTGCAAACAGCCAGCCTAGGTACCCTCATTATCGAGGTTTCACGATCACACTCAGTCACACCACAATCGGTATTACTCCTCTGGACGATTGATAATCCCAGCGCTGAGACCTTTACCTGATAAGACACAACACTCACAAGCGACAGGCATCCATGCCTCTGAAGAGTTTCGAACCCACATTTCCACCAAGCGAGCGGCCGCACGCCCTCGCCTTAAACCGCGCGGCCAGTAAGGGTCGACTGGCTTTGAACTATTTATTTAAGGATTCAAATACTGTTTATATAACATTTTAAAATCTTTGAGATTATAATTGGTAAATATTAATCAGTATAATTTACAAGTGACATTCGTTTATATTTTCTATTAATAGTTTTTGAGCTATCACTTATATGGGTAAAAAACATAAGACACTTAAAATTGATTCTTGTGGAACACCGTGCCAGCATGGAACTAAAATATGGGGGGAGTCTAGTTAAAGAAATCCCATAACCAACTGCATTTTTCTGCTTCTTTTGAAATATAAGTTGTAAATATTCTTCATGAAACCATTGTTTAGGTGTGACTTTGATTTTCTCGGGAGACTTGCTTAGCATTGAGGCACGACGGTAGTGCCACACTCGGCAGACTGCGACATCGTTGCACTCTTTTTGATAGTAGATCGAAATGCACTTGCTCATTCGTTGTACAGGTGACTGGTACAAAGAACACTGTGGTTATACCCGTAATCCGTGGGTTACAGTCACAAACCGGCAAAGGCACACACATATGTGATGTGAAGGAACCGGACTTCAACATCGGTGGCAGTTATCTGTGGGCAAGGTATTCTAGATACACAGTTTGTTGTGTTTGTTCGGTGTTGGTGCAGAACAATTTTCGTTTTTGTCCCGGTGAATGTATTCGAAAGATAACGGTGACTTGTAGAAGAAATCTAAATTATGGCTGCTTTCGGTACTAAAGAAGTGCTGTTTAATTGGGTTAACACCAAACTTTCAGCAATACTAGACTTCCCAGTACCTGAAGATTTGACAGAGTAAGTAAATTCTGCGAACTGTTGTTTTCCATGGAGATGCAATTTTGCTGGGATGTGACTCTGTCGTCGGATGAGTAATTCTAGACGTCCAGTACGATGGTAATGTCTTCGGTTCTGCTCCACATTAGCCCGACCAGAGCGGGAAAATTTTCTGTGGAGACGAAACGGCTGTGGAATTCTGTAAACCGTGCTTGGCGGAGGTGAGAGCCGTAGGCGAGATTTTCAACTTGCGCGACGGGTGGTGGAGCGTTGACTTACATTACGGCAGTGTACACGTTTTACAGAAGGTGTGTTGAATAGACCATACCTCATAACAGTAGCGCGCCCTATAATAGGGAGATAGCCAAAATCCTAACCTAAGTCATTCACGATAGGCAACATGAAACATGTGAGGAGGGGTAGGATGACAGGCACTCCGCCAATAATAGAGAGATAGCCAAAACACTAACCTAAGTGACTTCAACAGACAGGGCAAGACATTGGGGGGTGGAGACCATGACGGGGCTGAAGGGGGGCGCGGCCACAACCGTCCACGTCTCACCGTATTTTGGTTACACTGTTCGGGCTAAACTGGAGCAGACCCAGTGGCTTTCTCTTAAGGATTAGGCAGTACATGGAGGCCGATGGAGAAGTGTCTGTCCCAGAAGACTTGCGTCTTCGGCGGCACCAATGGGAGAAACTCGGATCTTGCAGCTGTTTTACATTTTCATTTTATAAGAAGGTAGTTTTGCTGTCATATGGATTACACAGAAAGTGATCAATAAAATGAGTGAACAAAGGAAGCAGTAGACTGAAAACAATGAAGGAAGGAAGAATTACAGAAGCGTGAGGAACAATAATACAAAGCTGTAGTGTGTATATATCTATATATACATACAGTCATGAACAGAACAATATAACAGTTAGTAGCAATAACCAAGCCAACAGCTTCGCGAAACACCTTAATGAAGAAAGCCATTCCTTCGGCTCTGTGAACGAAATTATGCAAGTACTACACTGCCACAAAAAAGGACCCTACCTTAACACTATTGAAAGTTCCTCATCCACGCAGAATCCATAACCAACAACCATTTGAATGATGACCGCACTATCTTTCCAAATGCTATCTTTGACGTCCTCCTTAAGACCCACTCTCCATAAAACCATCCCACCATGACAACAGATAGACCTGAACACTGACCGCCTCCACATTAGAACATACCAAGCTTGGTGCCACACATGCCTGCGTGGCCTTCCTCACACATATGAACTACAGAAGCTACTACGTAGTTCTACATAACTCCCTATGATACTAGAAACCACACCTCTGTCAGCATCACTTACCATACATATTCACAGGTAGCTGACCCTCAATACTGAAGACTCCTAAGATAAGGAGACAACAATAGATCTTAAGCCATACCTACCCACCTGAGGGATCCCGGCCATACCGCACGACCACAAAGATCAGAATACAGGAAACAATAGCCTGCCTAGACAAGGAACTATTCAAGAACTAAAATTATTATTACAATGCTACTATACTATGCACTTATAACATATGTAATTTATTGTATGTTTTTTACAAACCATGAAGTTTGCAATTGATGTAACATCTTAGTACAATGTTTTACTACCTAATTTGCATGTTAGAATTATAAGATGTTCACAATTGATGTTACTCCTTAACATATTTATTTAATCGCATGATAGGATCATAAGGTGAATACCTATGCATTCACATGAAGTACGCATCAATATAAATGTTGGCAACTTTTACTAATCCCATGATTTATGATGTAAACAAGATCTCGTCCCCCTTCCAAAATTACCACACATACTGTGTAGTCACTTAATTTCTTTGGACAACCTGATGATGGCCTACATACAGGGCCAAAACATGTAGTTGTATATTATATATTGATACTAACTGTAATATTGTTGTGTTCAAGACTGTATGTATATATAGATATACACACACTACAGCTTTGTATTAGTGACCTAACACAACAGGGGTGACACACCTTAAGACTGAGGAACAAATTGAAAAGAGCCACAGACAAGGCCAAGAAGGTATATCTTGAGAACATATGCGAAGAGATCGTGGAATTCCATGAGGAAGGTAGGTTGAAGAGGAAAGCATGAGATTTGAAGCATTGGCATTGCAAATTTTACAGAATCTTCAGTATCAATGTTTTGAATGATGAGGGATAGAAAGGCAACAGGAGATGATGATGTCCCTTGAGATGTACTCAGACTTTTGGGAGAGATGATCTGATATTAAGGACACAAGTGATCAGAAATAATATGAAACTGGAGAGTGGCCCAAGGATTGGATTGAAATTACGTTTGCTGTAAAGAATTAGCCAAAAGCTACAAAATGCAGTGACAGTCACACATACATCAAAACATCAAAGATAGCAGCGACGATACTTAGAAGAATGATTGAAAGAAAAATTGAGGATGTACTTGGATAAGATCAGTTTGGATTTAGAAGAGGAAAAGAGAGTATGGATGCATTTGTAATGCTGAGAATAATATAAGAACGAATTTTGGACATAGACTGGGAATTGCCTCATAGAGTGGGAGAAGGCATTTTACCTTGTAAACTGGACCAAATTAATGCAGAATCTAAAGGGAAGTGGTATTGAGGGCACAAAAGAAGATTGTTTAGCAGTTTGTGTGTGGGTCAGAGTGTTAAGAGTATGCTGAACCCAGGGGAGACAAAAGAAGTGTGAAAGTGGGAGAGGAGTTGGAGAATGTCATTGAAGGAAAGACAGAGATTGGAAGAGGCTATGGACAGGCTACAGGAGGAATGAATGTATTTAGAGCTTGAAAGTTTAACAAGTCACAAAAGTAAGAAGGTTTAGGGAATGGCATAGGAATAATTAGTGATGAGACTGGGCTCTATTGAAATTTATAGCAGTAGGTTTGTAATATGTGTTTTATTCAGTGACATGCTTGTCTTCTTTCATTAAATAAACCGAATTGTTTCTTGAAACCGTATACTTTTAGGGTGTAGTTGTTATTTTTAAATGGTTCTTTCAAGTGTATAGTAACATTTCTTTTGTAGATACATTTTGTCAATTGAAAATGTCAGGGACCTCGAAGACTATCTGAAAACGCTTCTCAACTTTAGTGACACTCGTCATAGGCAGTTTTATGAGGAACTGCTACAGAAACGCCAAGAAGGTAAGTGGTTGCTTGAAGTAACATTTACACTTCTGCAGAGTTATATGCCCATTTGCAGTTGCTCTGTACATGACAATTTACAAAACTTTGCAGTTACTAGCACTGCTTTTAGTAGTGCTGTTTGTCCCCAGCAACATGTTTTGAAGACAGTGGTGTTTAATGTGTAATACAATTCTGCCTGTAAAGGAACAGCAAGGGTCTGGATTATTTTTCAGTTTTGGGCAGGTTCCATTTTATGCAGGTACTTAAAGTTAAATTATGGACTTTTTACAGCTGTGTATCCTGTATATTTCTTCACCTTGCATAAAAGGCTGACATTAACTGCATCACATTACATATATTGTTATTCTGAGTAGTGCAGTAAAGTTTGCTGCATATAAGTTGTTGACCAAGAACCTTGATTTTCAATAAACATTCATGCTGTGCAAATTTTATCAGACAGTTCAGAAGATATGACTACATTTTTTACCTTAACGCTCATCTGCAGGCCATCAAAATATTACAGAAGTGTAAAAGAGTATAGTCACACTGGTTTGTGTCATATGATAGAGATCTCAATTACATGTGTCAATTATTTAAACTTAAAATAAAATAAGAATATTAAAATATTTTCTACAATTAGTTAAGATATGTAATTCCTGCCGATTTATTCACTTCAGATTGTTTATTTGAAGAAGTGCATCAATTACCATTGTCAATAAAATTAAAGTAAAGTAAACTAAACTAAAATTCACCTAACAACAAGCCATTAAGGTCCAGAGGAAGAGTAGTACTCTTTTTTACCTGGACGCTAAATGGGGTTGGGTGGTCAACTCCATGCCCCAGCTGCTGTACTCCTGGGAAAGAAACCCAGTACACACTGTGCAGGCTGGCCTAGTTGGCCCCAAGGCTGGTCTGGTTGGGTGTGGAATATCTTGCCGCCACTGGAATTGGATGTCTGGACCATTCAGCCAGTAGCGAGTTGCTGTACTGACTAAAGTTACCCTGGCCCTCTCAAGGACTGTTCTTGTAGGAAAAACCATATAGAGGCAGACCCCCATATCTGTGGGAAATACGTTCCAAGACCTACCATGGTGACGTGAGACCGTGGATAATACTGAATGCTATATATAACATGATATAACGTGATATTCGTGTAACATACATAAATACGGTAAAATTTATTTAATAAATTACGCACAATCAGACATTACCATCATTAAATAATGTAATAATAAAGTGTACTGTACACTACATTGTACATTTACATTGTACTTTCTCTCTCTGTCGTACGTATGAAAGTAAGGGATTCTGACGTTTTAGCCTAATACTCAAGAGACGATAGAGCATTGAAAAAAATACAGTACCTGTATTGTACAGTATCATGCACAGTTTCAGAGGGTGACTAAACAATAAAAATCATGCTTTTCCATCAAAGCGCTGCATAAGCAATAAATATAATGTTTTTCCAACCACAAATTTAAGGCTTTTTCCACCTTCCTTAACACTTTATCACACACTATAGCAGTAACTTTTGCAGTTTGCAGTGCAACAGGAAAAACGAGCACAAATTTTATTTTGTTTGTCATCACTTCACAAATGGAAGATTTGCTCTTGCCATACAACCTGGCAATCTCCAAATATTATTTTTTTTTGGTATTTCAATCATATCCAGAATTTTCACTTTCTCACTAATGGAAAGGGCATCACAGCTTCTCTTTGACTTAGAAGCACTACCGGCATCTCTACTCTTATGCTTTGCAGCCATTATTAGAGTAAATAAGGGCTTTCTGAACACAAACACTGCGATAATGTGGCATCTGATTCGAAAAGCGAGAACGCTAGAAGCAGAATGGTGGCAAGTTTGCGGGGAATCGTGGGTACAGGGACAAAGCCAAGTACTGGGTGCGTTTGGGCTCCTGGATATCACCATGTTACGGCCCTTTCTTGCTTGGCGCGCGTTTTGAAACTTATGAACCATTTATTTCTTTAATTTTCCAAATTTTTGGGGGGCTGCGGTAAAACTGAGGTCCTCATCATTGTCATTCTCATTGAAAGCTACAGAGTCACAGTTGGAGTCAGATGGTTTACCGGAATGAAGAAATCATTCCAGTAAACTGACCAGCCAGAGCCTGCCACCACTGTACACAACTGCACTGTTAAACAAAGGACATTCTTTGCGCCGACTCTCGGAATTGGTGTCGGAACCTGAATCTGCCTGCACTATACGCACCACGCAGACCGCTGTTCTTGTGATGTCACTCCACAAGTGAAGCCATCCTTTCCATTCGGCCAGTCTAAGAGGTTCAATACATTGCTACACCAGCAACATCTGAACAAGTCAGATACAAGTACAGAACCAAAATGAATGCCTCCAGGCGCAGTCAGCTGAACAGACAATGTGGGGTCACAAGGAACATGCGTACGCGTTTGCAAACCTTCACTGAAGCGGAAATGGGAGCTACACATGGCGCACCAAGACATTCCACTAACTACAGAATTCATCACTTTTCTGGAAACAAGATGCAAGGCATTGGAGCTACTGCAGAACGCACAGGTACCAACGAATCCACACAATCAGCTGGAGCCAAGGCCAGTCAATCTTCACATTGTAACTTAGCAACACAGAGCAGTGTTCTTTATGCAAGGCGTCACATAGACTTTTTAAATGTGACATATTTATCAAGTTGCAACCCAAGCAACGTTTCAATTGTGCCAAAATACTAGGAGTTTGCTTCAATTGTTGGAAACCATTTACTAAGTTTCACACATGTTCAAAACAAGTGTGTCGCAAATGCAACAAACATATTTTTTCCATATGGATAGACAGAATCAAGCAACAAATGACAAAGGGTCTAAAAATTGCAATAACCTTCCTGCAAATATACGAGTTTCATCAACTGCAGAAGTTAATACATACTGTTCTTTAACGGGCAAGCCAAAAAATCATATTTTCCTTGCAATAGCAATTGTTGAAGTCAAGAATAAATTTGGTCAGTATGTACCACGCAGAGCATTGTTGGACAGTGCTTCTCAGTCACACTTCATAAGTGAGATGTGCACATTGTTCGAGGTTACCAAGGATCCAAACACATGCATCCTCACAGGGCATCAGCAATGTAAACACTACAGCTCTTCATGGTGTTTCAATTCATTTAAGGTCCAGACATTCAGACTGGCACACAACTCTTGACTAGGTTGTTTTGCCTAACATTAAGGGTACAACACCATTCACCAAGCTGGATAGATGTAGGTGGAAAATTCCAGACAAAAAGTTAGCAGATGAGCAATTTGACCAACCAGGTAGCATTGATCTCTTATTTGGTGGTGATTTATTTTATGAAATTCTTCGACCAGGCAAGCGAACATGCCCTGGCAACTTTCCAATGTTGCAAGAAACATTTCTGGGCTGGACACTCTCTGGTCAAACCCCAGCTGTCACCGCTCCAACTGACACTCAACGTATATTTCTGCTGCAAGAAGACAGTAATCTCAAGCATGATTTAAACTGCTTCTGGGAAGTGGAGCCCATGGTGCAATCCACCATGACAACAGAACAGACATGTGGAGAGCATTTTCTCAACACAACACAACAGCCAGATGGAAGATTTGTTGTTAGACTTTCAGTAAAGATGGAACCCAATCAGTTTGGGACTTCCCACCTCACTGCAGAGCGAAGACTTCATACAATTGAAAGCAGGTTGGAAAGAGATCCAGACCTCAAGGTTAAATATCACAAATTCATGAAGGAATATGAAGAATTTGGGCACATGGAACCAGTGAATTTCCAAAGGGGGAAGAAGAGATGTTACTTTCTACCACGTCTTCCAGTTTTTAAGGAGAGAAGCTCCACAACAAAAACCCAGATTGTATTTGATAGTGGTGCCTAGTCTTCCAGTGGCCCTCAAAAACACGACTTATATGAGTCATACCCATGGAAAGACTCGTCCATTGTACTGACATGGACACAGGGTTCATAAAAAATGTGGAAGAAATTTGTGGGCAACAGAGTTGCTTTCAACCGAGAAGAAACCACCTTCTGCAACCTGGAGACATGTTCCATCTCAATCAAATCCTGCTGCTTTAATGTAAAAAGGAACTGAACCTACAACACATCTTCAGAATGTTCAAGTTCAGAAGAATGGGATTTAATTTTTTCATGCGTATTCTTAAAAAAAGACCTATCTCTTAGTTATCTCAAATTTAACAAAATCAGTTCTAGCAGTCTGTTTACAAATTAATTAACCAGTAACCATACAATGCCAAGCATTTTGCTTCATGATGTAAATGTTGAGTTCAGCTGAAATGTGAAGGGGAAAACTGGCGAGTGGAGTGCGTAGCCAGTACTCTTCACACTATCTCGGAACATGGTGTATCGAGCATTACTACTGCTGATGCGCACACATCAGCTGCCAGTAGTTGACTGAACTGACGCCCCCACTGATTTAAATGGACTCGTCCATTTTGCCAAAGACAAAATCTGATTTCTATGCATGTGCCATCACATTTCAAATGCAGTCTACATGCCAATGAATGGGCCCTGTTCATACTCTATATGTTCACTCATTTTTATTCGATGCTACAGCCTTACAAAAAAAAATGGTACTGACACAATACCTGGTTTAGCTTATGGATGGATCATTATTACAATTCCCTAGCTTGGGCAAAAATTCTGGCCATGTAACTATGTCAGTGAGGAATTACAAGTAGAGGAACATAACAGCAAGTTCACACAGGTCCACATTGGTCTGTCTGCACCGAGTGGAATGGCAAAATGAAATTACAACTCAGGCTACCATTCTACTCCATCCAGACTGTAATATAGAGGGGAAACAGAGAAGCCTGCCCACAGGACATTGGCAGTGTTGATAAAGAATGATCAGCTGTGCTAGATGTACAAAGGGGAGAGAAAAAATGAATTAGTGTTATACTGCAGTCTTCACAAGGCTGCTTGCTGCCATTGTTCTCATTTACCTGATAAAATATGGGAGAAATATAGAATGGACAGGTGAACATCTAAAATTCAGGGTTTGAAAATTGGAGGGTCTTTGCGACTTGAAAACTGGAGCCCCTTATGCATGTAAAACTGATGACTATTTTCAATACCAAAATATACATCCTAAAAATACACATAAAATGCAATGTCAAAGCCTAATGTTTGTACTATAAAAAATTTGGAAGTAATTTGTCACTAAAAAGAAATTCAAACCAGGATGCCTGTAAAATGCAACCCCAAACACTAACAATACCTCTGTGCCTGTCAATAAAATTCAGTCTCAAACCATCTCCTCCCTTCTGGCTATGTGTCACTAAAATTCAACCTCAAACCCTACCCCTCATAGTAAAAATACTTTTGTTGCAAGTCAGTTTCTCTCCATGCAATGAAAACCAAAGAGCACAAACTTTTGTCATTAAAACACCAAAATCCAGCATCTGTCACAAAAGAAAGTCTTTGCTTAACCTTGGTTCAGTATATGTTTGCAGTTTAGTCACATTTGTGATACTGTAACTTGACTTAGTGATACAGCCACACTGGTAACAGTGGTGTGTGTGAAGGAACATGACAGGAAACAACTATGACATATGACCTAAAAGAGATACTGAAATGTCTTAAACAGAGCACTTCGACAGTCCACAGAATGTGGCATAAGAACCGTTACAAAAACACCTTTAATGTGCAAATATAAGAGGGTCTGGACAGTTGGGCAGTTGAAAAAGTCAGTAGATGGAACTGTATATATTGTGTTAAATTTTATGCTAGGCATCCCATTGTGATTACCTTACAATACAAAAGCCATTACTTTCCATCTTCACAACTGCAAGGACATTTAAAAGTTAGAGTTATCACATTATACATGGTTACATGTTTTGAGCTTAGTGATCAACCTTAAGCCATCAGAATGTTTTAATTATTTACAAATTAAAATAAAATAATATTAAAATATTTTATACAATTAGTTAGGACAGTTCATTTCTACAGATTTCATCTTGTTGGTGGGTGGTATGTTATGATTATTTTAACAGTCACAGTTCACTTTTCAGATCATTTTAGTTTAAGAGGTTGATCAGTAACACTGTACAACAAATTTTGATTTATTTCTTGCTTTGGAGATGAAATGTTTCCCTTTATAAATTTTGGGATGCTGAACATGGCATGAAAAGGTTTGACTGGCTACAGTTCCCAAGAAAAATTAACAACCTTAAGTTATATTTGCCTTATACACTATATCTGTGGCACAGTGTGTAGTGACTGGTTTGCCTTGATTGCACTGCCTCTTCTCCTGCCATCCGTACACAAGTCCAGGAAAATTTCCTGTTACTCTTTAACAACAGTCTGCCAACAATGATATAGACAAAATTATTAATTGCAGATGTAATATAATTATTTGTATCTCAACAGTAGTTAAAAACACATACATACTACACCATTCCATTGGAAGAAAACAGCAATTTAATATACTCCATCTCATAACAAAAGTATTATGTGGATATGACTAACACAAGCAGTCCATGAGTAACATCACAATTCATCCCTGCAAACATGTACGAAAGTCAAAATGTAAGTAAGTCAAGCGACGGACTTAAAAGTTGTAAAAGGTGTTCACTTCCCATTGGTTAAAAAATACATAAATATTCCTATTTATAAGCAACAAACAAGACAGTTACGTGGTGTGGCCATAAAATAACTGGACTGGTTCTAGAACATTTTTTATTAAAAAAATTACACAATAGAAATGTTGCACCCTCAATGCACTCCACTCCCCAATCCCTACACTGCTCCATGCGAATCGTCCACTGTTGGAAGCAATGCTGCAGTTGTCTTCTGATAGCTTATTCATGAGCTCTGTCACTTTTGTCTTCGCTGCATCTACAGACTCGAACCTTGTTCCTTTTAATGCAGACTTGATCTTTGGAAATAGAAAAAGTCACATGGGGCTAGATCAGGTAAGTACAGTGGATATTCCAACTCGGTGATATTGTGCTTCGTCAAAAACGTCTGGACAGACGGTATTGTGTGCCGGCGCATTGTCTTGGTGAAAAACCCATGAGCTGTTCTTCTTCTTCTTCTCACCCATTCACAAAGTTTTGTCAGAACCTCCCTGTAGTAGACCAGGTTACCGGTCTGATCTTCGGGCACCCAATCTGCGTGAACAATCCCACAGATGTCAAAAAAAATTATCATCATTGCTTTAAATTTGGATTTGCTCTGACGTGCTTTCTTTTGACTTGGTGAACTGGGGCTCTTTCAGTGCATGGATTGGCATTTACTTTCTGGGTCGTATAGAAAAAACCGTGATTCATCACAAGTTATTATGTTCTCTAAAAAGTTTGGGTCATTTTGAATGTTTGAAGAATTTCAGCACAAATGTTCATTCGAATTTCCTTTTGTTCAGGAGTGAGGAGTCTCAGCACCATCTTCGAACACACTTTTTTCATGTTGAAATTGTTACATAAAATCTGTTGAACAGTTTCCTTTTCAGTGTTAAGTAACTCAGCAACTGCTCGAATGCTCAGGCAGTGATTCTGTCAAACAATTTCACTGACTTTTTCAATGTTAGCGTCTGTTTTTGATGTGCTGCAACAGCCAGGGCACTGATCTTCTCTTATCTCTTCCCTTCTCTCTTTAAACCTTTTAAACCACTCGAAAACTTGAGTACAAGATAGACGCTTACCACCATAAACTTTCTTCAACAAATTTTACGTTTCTGTATCGGATTTTCCAAGTTTCACACAGAATTTCACATTGACGCATTGCTCCTCGTTAACACTTAACATGATTCCGAAGGAGAACAAGAACATGATCCACTTCAAGGAAAGGTTACTGCCAAACTGTTTGCCGCACAACCTTGAAATTGTAATCGTGAATGGAGGGGAGAACACAAGCCTATACCACTCACCACTCACTGTTGCCAAGTTTACAGGGAAGCTGAATAAAATTAAGTCCGGTTATTTTATAGCCACACCACGTGTAGCAACAATTATGATACTTCATGCATTGATTCAGCCAAGGGTAACTGTTAACATTCCCACCATCACACAGGCCCATATCCTCCATAAGTCAAATGGCTATGTAAGGGACAGTCAAAAAAACTCATAAGCCATTTAGTAAACTTAACAACATTGTTTCAAACATTATCATACACCTGTTTTACATTGCAGTGTCCATATTCAGTAAACAAAGTGCATATTGCTACCATCATGACAGACATCAGCTTGCACCCCCAGATTGTGTTACAATAGTAAGTGCCCAGAATAGCCAGCAAAAAAGAACACGAGCCTTCACCAGAATCAGCTGACATGAAAATTTAATCATACACACCAACATCAAAGTTGTCATTTGGGCTACAAACTACAAAGAATACAAATAAACTTTCCAAAGTTATGTCTTGCCTAAAATTATACTTTTCTCACATAACTGTTCTGGCATTTTTTTTATGGCATGACAGCCCTAGTGGGCCCTTTTTTATGGCATGACAGCTCTCCTCATTTTTGAGGCTTTGTGATCATACTTAGGCATGGATTATGCAGGGCTACTCTACATGTAGTTGCCATCAAGTTCACTAGCAGCTTTTAAACTCACAGGCAACAAATCTGAGCCAGTGATGATGAAGTCTGCTCAACTTTACCTGTTGCTCACTGGCTAGTATAATATCCCGCTTGTAAAATCACTAAGCGTAATTGATACAGCTAGTTAGTACCTTGTGATGTATGGGATTATTTTCACGTTTAAGGAAGCTGTGAACTCTGTAACTAGTTTGATGCGTAAGGAGGCCCCACACTGTGGAGTTAGTTCCCTGCTGAAGGAGGCCCTGCACCATGGAAATATTTTACTGCTAAATGACAGGCTCCCTAATGCTGATGATGTTAATATACTGGGAGGAAGTATACATACACTAAAGTAAAACGCAGAAGCTTTAGTAACTGCTACTAGGGAGATTGGACTGGAAATAAGTGCGAATAAAACTAAGTACATGGTTATGTCTCGAGATCAGAATGCAGGACGAAATCACAGTGTGAGGATTAATTATAGTACCTTTGAGAGGGTGGAAGAGTTTAAATATTTGGGAACAACTTTAACACATCAAAATTCTATTCCGGAAGAAATTAAGAGCAGGTTGAGGTTAGGAAATTCTTGCTATCGTTTGGTGCAGAATCTTTTGTCTTCTAGGTTGCTATCCAAAAATTTAAAGATTAAGATACATAGAACTATAACTTTGCCAGTTGTTTTATATGGGTGTGAAACTTGGTTGCTGACATTGAGGGAGGAAAGGAAGCTGAGGGTGTTTGAGAATATGGTGTTGAGGAGAATATTTGGACCTAGGAGGGACAAGGTAATGGGGG
>Ga0123353_10001284_pt1 | contig 30766 bp, 22 predicted proteins | sample TergutLab28metaG_3_FD_92763 | JGI IMG/M metagenome (GOLD analysis project Ga0123353, IMG submission 92763) | Labiotermes labralis P3 segment gut microbial communities from Petit-Saut dam, French Guiana - Lab288 P3 | ecosystem: Host-associated > Arthropoda: Insects > Digestive system > Gut ...
GCGCAAAACAGAAGAACGGAAGTGTTTGTAGAGTAAGGCAAGACAATTACGAATTCACCCTCACCCAGCCCTCTCCCTGACTAGGGAGAGGATAAAGGTGAGGGTTATGAATTACGAATCAACGGCGATGTTAAGAATTAAATTAGCATCGCCGTTATTTTGCCTTTAAAATATCCGGTTTTGTTTTGTCGTAATTGCGAGGAATGCAATGACGAAACAATCCAGAAAATTAACTAAAACATCAGCAATCCATTTTAAAAACAACTTGGATTGCCGTGTCGGAAACGAGGTTTCCTCCTCGCAATGACAAAAGAGCGGAAGTACAAATTGCTTTTGTCATTTGACAAATTTTTTAAAATTTTCTATATTATTCAGGTTGTTTATAAAACAAGCAGCAAAATTCAGACGATCTTTTTAATTCCGCAAAGTTCAATAATTTAATCCTTTCAAAATTAAAGGGCCCGTAGCTCAGTCGGTAGAGCACCTCACTTTTAATGAGGTTGTCGTGTGTTCGAGCCACACCGGGCTCATCTTTAATTTTAACTATGCCCCCATCGTCTAGGGGTCTAGGACACATGATTTTCAATCATGCGACCGGGGTTCAAATCCCCGTGGGGGCGTATTACGAAAGGAATATCTCATATCTCAAATACAACCGTTTAGACTTATAATAGTTTAAGCGGTTATTTTATGGAAGGTGGAAAAATGTCAACATTAGTTGTTTTGGGCACCCAATGGGGCGATGAAGGAAAAGGAAAAGTAGTTCATTATCTTGCCAAACAAGCCGATTATATTGTCCGTTATCAGGGCGGCAATAACGCGGGACACACCTTAATTTATCAAAACAAACCTTTTGTTCTGCATCTTATACCTTCAGGAATATTGTTCCCTAATAAAATGTGCTTAATCACCAACGGCGTTGTTGTTGACCCGAAAGCGTTAAGAGAAGAAATAAAGCTTTTAAATAAGAAAAAAATTCCCGTTAAAGGAAGATTTTTTATAAGCGAACAAGCGCATGTTATTTTGCCTTACCACAAACTAATTGACGGAATACTTGAGCAGGGACAAGTTAAAATAGGAACCACCAAAAGAGGAATAGGTCCCGCTTATGCAGATAAAGTAAAAAGAATAGGCATAAGAGTAGTTGATTATATTGAAAAAGACGTATTTGTTGATTTGCTTGATAAAAATCTTTTAGAAAAAGCGCCTGTTTTGGAAAAAAGCGGCGTAAATATTGCCCAGCTTAAAAAAGAAATATTGGCTGACCATAAATCTCTTTCGAAATTCTTAAAGCCTTTTGTTACCGATACAAGTTTAATGCTTGCCGCCGCGATGAAAAAGAATAAAAAAGTTTTATATGAAAGCGCCCAAGGCACAATGCTTGATATAGATTTCGGAACATATCCGTTTGTTACTTCGTCAAACCCGATCGCGGGCGGAGTATGCTCAGGCGCAGGCGTAGGACCTACTGATATTCAAAAAGTTTTGGGAGTCGTAAAGGCTTATACTACAAGAGTAGGGGAAGGTCCTTTTGCAGTAGAACTTTTTGATGAAATGGGCGAATACTTAAGAGAAAAAGGCGGGGAATACGGAGCCACTACCGGAAGACCGCGTCGCTGCGGCTGGTTTGACGCGGTTGTTGTGCGCCACAGCGTAAGAGTAAGCGGCATAAGACATTTGATACTTACAAAACTTGACTGCATGGAAGATATAGAAAAGATTAAAATTTGCGTTGCCTATAAATATAAAGGTAAAATTTACAAAGAATTCCCGGCGTCAAGAACAATTCAGGCGGGCTGCCAGCCTATTTATGAAGAATTTCCGGGCTTTAACGGAAAAGTTAAAGGCATAACCGATTTTAAGAAACTTCCGATAAACGCGCAAAAATACATTAAACGTCTTGAAGAGCTTGTAGGCGCCAGTATAGATTTGATATCTCTCGGCCGCAAACGCGAAGAAACTATAGAAGTGCACAAAAAAGGCGTTAAGTGGTTCTAATAAAAGCAGAAGATTAGAAGTTGGGCAGATGAGAAGATGAGCAACAACAAAGATTTTATTGTTGTGTTCTTTACTCAACCTCCCAACTTCTCAACATCTCACCTTCTAAAAAGGCGGAGCCTTTGAAAGTTAAACTTTTAAAATATACCAATGATCCTGAAAAAACCTGTGCTATAGCGGCAAGGCTTTGCTACAGCGCGGCAGGCATAGATGAAATTACCGAAAAATTTACCAAAGAAAAAGTTAAAGAACTTTTAGGTAAAGTTATTTCGTCAGGACATCATTCCGTTTTGGAACACGCGTCGTTTTCTTTCGGTATAGAGGGCGTTTCCCGCGCGCTGCTTGCCCAGCTTACAAGGCACAGAATAGCGTCATTTTCCGTGCAAAGCCAGAGATACGTGAAATTTAAAAACGGGGTGGAGTTTGTAACGCCCGGCACAATAAAAAAGCAAGAAGTTATGCTTCGAAAATATAACAGTTTTTTAAAAGACGTTGAAAAGCTTTACAAAGATTTTTTAGATGCCGGAATACCCGCAGAAGACGCAAGATATATTTTGCCTAACGCATCCGCCACAAAAATAATAATAACAATGAATGCCAGAGAATTAAGGCATTTTTTCGCTTTAAGATGCTGCAACCGCGCACAATGGGAAATAAGAGACATGGCTTGCAGAATGTTAAATCTTGCCCGCAAAGAAGCTCCTATACTTTTTACTGACGCGGGTCCCGATTGCATTAGAGACGGTTGCCGAGAAACCGCATTCCCATGCGGAAAACCTTGGAAAAATCATAAAAATAAATAACAATTAACAAATAACAATTGTCGTGTTTCGGCAAATCCGAAACTAATTGCGAAAACTCCAAATTTGAACTTTGTTATTTGAACAGGAATATTAAAATGCACGAAATTTATATTTTTTTAATGGCTATCGCCATTATACTTATTGTTGCAAAACTTTTTGGAGAGGTTGCCGTTAGGTGCGGACAAAGCGCGATAGTCGGCGAACTTCTTGCGGGTGTAATAATAGGTCCAAGTGTTTTAGGACTTGTATCTGAAACGCCGGTTTTGGCGGGTATAGCAGAAATTGGCGCGATTATCTTGCTTTTTGAGGTAGGGCTTTCTTTAAACATAAAAGAATTCGCGAAAGCCGGCGGATGGGCCGCCGCTGTTGCCATTGTAGGGGTAATTTTACCTTACATTTTTGGCTATTATGTGTTTTTGCAATTCGGTTTTAGCAGTACTCAGGCTATTTTTGCTGGAGCTGTGCTTACGGCAACATCTGTAGGAATAACAGCAAGAGTTTTTATGGACTTAAAAAGAATAGAAACGCAGGAAGCCAAAATTGTTTTGGGCGCGGCAGTCATTGATGACGTTATAGGGCTTGCTATACTTGCCGTGGTTTTAAAACTTGTTTCAGGAGGGGTTGTTACCGCAGGTACAATAGCGCAAGTAAGCGGAATGGCAATATTATTTTTAATTGTGTCTGTCGGAGCGGGTCTGCTTATCGCGCCTACTCTATTTAAATATGTTTCCAAAATGAAGCAGGATCAGGTTGTTTTTATAATGGCGGTAGCTTTTTGTTTAATAATATCCGCTGTTGCGTCAAAAGTCGGCCTTGCGCCGATTGTCGGAGCGTTTGCCGCCGGTCTTGTGCTTTCTTCTACAGAGTATAAGACAGAAATAAGAAAAAGAGTTATGCCTCTTTACGTGTTTTTTGTCCCGATATTTTTTGTTTTGATGGGAACGCAGGTTGACGTATCTGTTTTTAATCCGTTTATTGAAGCAAACAGAACAATTCTTCTTTTGACAGCTGTATTATTTGCAGTCGCGCTTATATCAAAAACAGCCGCAGGTTTTGTAGTTTTTAAAAAAGGAGTCAATAAACTTCTCATAGGAGTTTCAATGGTTCCGCGCGGAGAAGTAGGCTTGATTTTTGCGGGCATAGGCTTAAAGAACAATGTTTTTGGCTGTGATGATTACAGCGCTTTAGTCGCGGTCATAATGCTTACCACTTTCGTAACTCCGTTCATTTTGAAATACCTCATTTCTAAAGACAACAAATAAGAGGATGAGAAGGTGAGAAGATGAGAAGGGAAGTAGAAAAAACGACGGTGTCGTTACTCAACTTCTCAACATCTAATCATCTCATCTTCTGTGTTTTTTGTCTTGACACCTCAACCTGTAGTTTTGTATAACCTTTAAAACCAAACCGGTAGAAAATACTTCTTTGAAAAATTCTCTGAAAATAATTGTTGACAAATCTACGCGTATGTTGTAATATTACCAACGCCACTACCGGTAGTTTTGCGGGTCGGCAGAAATTAAAAAAATTAAGGCAAAAAAATGAAATGTCCTTTTTGCGGAAGTTTTGAAGATCAGGTTCTTGATTCCAGACCGATTGAACATTTGTCTGCCGTAAGGCGCCGCAGAGAATGCGCCGGCTGCAAAAAGAGATACACCACTTTTGAAAGACCTGAAGAAATAAACCTTATGGTTGTTAAGTCCGACCAAAGCAGACAGCCTTTTGACAGAACAAAGATTTGGAACGGAATAGACAGAGCGTGCCGCAAACGCCCTATTGCCGTAGAAACAATAGATAAAATGGTAGGCGAAATAGAAAACGAGTTGACGGCGGAATATGTTATGGAAATACCGTCAAACGTTATAGGACAGAAAATTCTGGACAAACTTTACGACGTTGACCTTGTCGCGTATATAAGATTTGCTTCGGTGTATAGAAAATTCGGCGATATAGATACTTTTATGGCAGAACTTAAGAAACTTAAAAAAGAACATATAAAAAGGCAGTTAAAAGCTAAGAATTAAAAATAACATCAGCGGCTTTGCCGCTGCTTTGTTTGTTTTTAATTCTTTTCTTTTTGTTAACCGGAGGGTTGAAATGGCAAAAAACATTAAAGAAGAACTGATTTCCGAACATAGCGCAAAACTGGAAAAAAACGCGCTTACGGTTCTGCAAAAGAGATACTTAAAAAAAGACGCTAACGGCAATATAATTGAAGAGCCGGAAGATTTATTTTACAGGGTGGCTGAAAATATTGCCCAGGCTGATAAAATACACGATAAAGACGCGGATTTGTCAAATGTGATTAAGAAATTCTATACGGCTATGTCATCCCTTGATTTTTTGCCTAACTCTCCGACTTTGATGAATGCCGGCAGACATTTGCAGCAGCTTTCGGCGTGTTTTGTTCTTCCTATAGAAGATTCTATGGAATCTATATTTGAAACCTTAAAAAATACGGCTCTTATACATAAGTCAGGCGGCGGAACGGGGTTTTCTTTTTCAAGACTTCGCCCAAAATCGGACACTGTAAAAACCACCAGCGGCGTGTCTTCCGGTCCCGTATCGTTTATGCAGGTGTTTAACGCCGCTACCGAAGCAATTAAACAAGGCGGCACAAGACGCGGCGCTAACATGGGTATGCTTCGCGTGGATCATCCGGACATTTTAGATTTTATTGTATGCAAAGATAAAAATGACAGCTTAAACAATTTCAATATTTCCGTAGCCGTAACAAAAGAATTTATGGACGCTTTGGAAGAAGAAACGGATTATACCCTTTATAATCCGCGCACTAAAGAACCGGCCGGAAAGCTTAACGCGAAAGAAGTTTTTGGCAAAATAGTAGACCAGGCTTGGAAAAACGGTGAGCCGGGAATAGTTTTTATAGACAAAATGAACGACTATAACCCAACTCCCGAAGTCGGGCTTATTGAATCTACTAACCCTTGCGGCGAGCAGCCGCTTCTTCCTTATGAATCATGCAATTTGGGTTCGATAAATTTAAGCCGTTTTGTGAAAGACGGTCAGGTTGACTGGGAAAGGCTTGAAAGCACTGTTAAAACAGCTGTTCATTTCTTGGATAACGTTATAGAAATGAATAATTACCCTATTGAAAAAATCGGCGAGATTACGCGTTCCAACAGAAAAATCGGGCTTGGCGTTATGGGCTGGGCTGATATGCTTTTAACTTTGGGTATTCCTTACGGTTCGCACGATTCTTTAATGCTTGCCGAAAAACTTATGGGTTTTATACAGGAAAAATCGCATGAAGCGTCAGAAAAATTAGCCCTTAAAAGAGGCGCTTTCCCGAACTTTGAACACAGTATTTACGGTAAAGGAAAACCTGTCAGAAACGCTACTACCACAACCATTGCTCCTACCGGCACAATAGGAATTATCGCCGCCGCTTCGGGCGGTATTGAACCGATATTCGCGCTTGTTTATAAAAGAGCAAACTGTCTGGATAACGCGGAAATGTACGAAGTAAATCCGTATTTTGAAAAATTAGCAAAGGAACAGGGGTTTTATTCCGCTGAACTTATGGATAAAATCGCCGAAAAAGGAAGCGTACGCGGACTTAAAGAAGTTCCTGAAAAAATAAAGAAAGTATTTGTTACCGCTCAGGATATTACTCCCGAAGACCATATAAGAATGCAGGCGGCTTTTCAGAAATTTACGGATAACGCTGTATCAAAAACCGTAAATTTCCCTAATTCAGCGACTAAAGAAGACGTCAGAAAAGTTTATATACTTTCATACAAAATGGGCTGCAAAGGCGTAACAGTTTATCGCGACGGCTCAAGAGATTTGCAGGTTTTAAACCTTGCCAATAAAAAAGAAGCCGCGCAGCAGCCTCAGGAAGAAGTCAAGGAAAAAAAGCCAAGAACCAGACCTAAAAAAACAGTGGGATTTACTTTCTTAATGCATACAGGCTGCGGAAAAATGTATGTAACAATAAATGAAGACGAACAAGGCGCGTGCGAATTGTTTACGCAGCTCGGAAAATCCGGCGGATGCACCTCTTCCCAGTCTGAAGCGGTTGCCCGTATGGTATCTTTGGCATTGCGTTCCGGAGTTAACCAGCAGGAAATCATAAGCCAGTTAAAAGGCATAAGATGTCCTTCTCCTACTTTGGCGGAAGGCGGAGCAATATTGTCATGTGCAGACGCGGTGGCAAAAGCTCTTGAATCTTATGCGAAAGAAAAACAAATGCCTGCGCTTTTTCCGGGAGAAATTATCGATTCCGAGCCTTTTGCCGAAGTTGAAGTACCGGTTCAAGCTTCTGCGGCGCAGTATTCTTCCGATTCAAGCAAGAATTTTTCAGGTTCATGCCCGCAGTGTCCTGAGTGCGGCGAAATGCTGACATTTTCCGAAGGGTGTGTTGTGTGTAGAGATTGTGGTTATTCTAAATGCTGGTAAGTTTATAGCGGCTTGTCTTTTTGTTTTTTGCGTCTAAAAACTTGCGCTCATTTACGCTTTACAGCTAAGTAAACTTCGCTCAGTTTTTCTTAGCAAAAAACAAAAACACTTCGCCTTTTTAACGGCAATGAAAAAAGGAATTATATGAAAAAGATTTTGTTTGCAGGTTTTTTAGGAATTATTTTGTTTGCTCTTGCGGGGTGCAATGCGACGTTTTTAGATACCGCAAAAACAGGTCTTTCAGTCCTTGATGCCGTCACTAAAACAAAACCTGCAGCATCCGCGGCTGTTTCAAATAATGAGGAGATTTTAATCTCGACGGCAACAGCAGCCTCTGTGGCTACATCCAGAGATTCAGGACTTGAGTTGCCTATAATTCTTCAAGGCGATGGAACCGTTTCTACGTTTGAGGGCGAATGGATTCGTTTGAGGGACAAAGATTATAATCCTTATTTTGATTCCAAATTTGTATTTAAAGGGAATGAGTTTGCATTCTATACGCGCAATGATGCTAGTCCTGACTGGATATATCGCAATCACGGGAATTTTACTTATGATGATTCTTATATACATCTCAATACTCCGTACCATTACAATTTTGTCACGCTGAAAGTGATGGTTGTTGACGAGCCTGGGAAAATGAGTAACTCATATAAATTCATTACTCCTACGCAAATGGATTTAAGATCTCCCAGCCAAAAAAAGCCGGGAATATATAACAAGGAAGAAAAATAAAAGGACAAAAGTATTTTATGGTAAAAAGCGATAAATGGATTAAGAGAATGGCTCTGGAAAAAGGAATTATAGCGCCGTTTGAACCGGGACAAATAAAACAAATAGACGGTAAAGGCGTTATATCTTTCGGGACTTCGTCTTACGGTTATGATATGCGTTTGTCCGATGAATTTTTAGTAATGCAAAGTTCAAATAATGGCAGCGGCTCCGTCATTGCGAGGAGCGATAGCGACGCGGCAATCCAGGGTTTTATTTTAGATCCAAAACAATCTACCGATACTTTATTTGAACCCGTTAAGGCCAAAGACTTCATAGTAGTCCCGCCAAATTCTATTGTATTGGGAAAAACGATTGAGTATTTTAAAATACCCAGAGACGTTGTCACAATTGCGTTTGGCAAATCCACTTATGCCAGATGCGGGATTTTTGTAAATGTCACGCCTTTTGAACCGGAATGGGAAGGTTATGTAACTCTTTCGATAGCAAACACCACGGCATTGCCGGTAAAAGTGTATGCGAACGAGGGGATAGCTCAAGTTCTATTTTTAGGCGCAGACGAAGTTTGTGAAACTTCTTACGCGGACAGGAAAGGAAAATATCAGGCGCAAAAAGATATAACTTCGGCAAAAATTTAGTATAATAAAAAGGCAGTCAATTAAAAGGAGGAAGCAAATGGATCAGTTTATAGCATGGTTTAAGGTCAATTTTTGGAACATCCTCACGAAACAGTATGTGGATTTCACCGGACGTACCGGCAGAGCGCAGTTTTGGTATTTTGTTTTGATTTCTTTTGTAATCAACTTGCTTTTAGGTATGATTTCAGGCGGAGTTTTGAACTTGCTTGTATGGCTGGCTTTGATAATTCCTTCTATAGCAATTACTGCAAGAAGACTTCATGATATAAACCAAACCGGCTGGCTGCAGCTGGTAGCGATTATTCCTCTTTTAGGCTGGATAGCTCTTATTATTCTTTGCGTATTGCCGGCAGCAGAACCTAATAAATACGGCAGCGCGGCAGTCGCTGAAGCCACACCGGCTCCGGCGGAAGGAAAATAAATCAAATGATTTTAGTTTTAGATTTTGGTTCTCCATATACGCAGCTTATAGCAAGGCGTATAAGGGAAGAGAAAGTTTATTGTGAAATATATCCGGGTAATAAATCTTTAGGTACTATAGAGTCTTTAAAAGATTTAAAAGGCATAATCCTTTCCGGCAGTTCCAAAGGTTCGCTTAGACCTGACCCTAAAGTCAGGACGTTAGGCGTTCCGGTTATTGAAGGTTCGTGCTTTTATCCTGAAGTAAAAAATTCCAAAAAGAATCTTCAAAATTTTATATTCGGCGAGTGCGGATTAAAACGCAACTGGACGATGAAAGCTTATATTGCCGGCGAAATTAAAAGAATTAAAGACCAAGTCGGCGGCGGCAAAGTTTTGTGCGCGCTTTCTGGTGGCGTTGATTCGTCTGTTGCTGCTGTCATGGTTCATAAAGCCATAGGAAACCGGCTGACTTGCGTTTATGTTGACCATGGTTGTCAGAAACTTGGCGAAAACGCCAGAGTAAAAAAGATATTCGGAAAAAAGTTCGGCAAAAATCTTATTATGGTTGATGCGAGAAAAACTTTTCTCGGCAGGCTTAAAGGCGTAACGGATCCCGAACAAAAAAGAAAAATAATAGGTCACACTTTTATAGAAGTATTTGATAAAGAAGCGCGTAAATTAAAAGGAATAGATTTTCTTCTTCAGGGAACTATTTATCCCGATATAGTTGAAAGCGTTCCGGTTAAAGGCAAAGTCGCGGTAAAGAGCCATCACAATGTCGGCGGTTTGCCTGAAAAAATGAAAATGAAGCTTGTCGAACCTCTGAAATTTTTGTTTAAGGATGAAGTCAGAGTCTTAGGAAAAGAACTTGGTATGTCCGATGAGATATTAAAAAGACAGCCTTTCCCGGGTCCGGGACTTGCCGTAAGATGCATAGGCGAAATAACCGAAGAAAAACTGCAGGTTTTAAAAGAAGCCGATTTTATTTTTATGCAGGAAATAAGAAAAGCCGGATTGTATGAGAAAATCTGGCAATCTTTTGCTATAATACTGCCTGTAAAAACCGTGGGCGTTAAAAACGATAAAAGAACTTATGAGCATGTAATAGCTTTAAGAGCCGTAAACTCCGAAGATGCTATGACGGCTGACTGGGTAAAACTTCCTTATGAACTGCTTGGCAAAGTATCGTCAAGAATCATAAATGAAGTAAAAGGCGCAAACAGAGTTGTTTACGATATATCAAATAAACCGCCGGCTACAATCGAGTGGGAATAATTTTAAAAACAAATTGAAAAGCGGAGAGCAAAGAGTGAAGTTTAAAAAAATATTTAATATATTTTTTTTGTTTTTTCTTGCATTTATGATATCTTCCTGTTCAAGGCCTACAGAAGATAACAGGGGTTATTCGGCGTCTATGCAAATAAAAGGATCGGATACTATAGTCAACCTTGTTCAGGTTTGGGCTGAAAGATTTGTTGAGAAAAATCCATCTTATAATATAGGCGTTACAGGCGGCGGATCCGGTACCGGTTTTGCCGGTTTGATAAACGGAACCTGCGATATAGCGATGTCATCCAGAAAAATAGAAGAAAAAGAGATTGTCAGAGCGGCGGAGAAAGACATAAATCCTGTTGAATTTATGGTTGGACTTGACGGTTTGGCTATACTTATACATAAAGACAATCCCGTAGATAAGCTGACTTTGGAGCAGCTGCGGGATATTTTTATGGCAACAATTACGAACTGGAAAGAAGTCGGCGGGGAGGATAGAAGAATAGTTATTCTTTCGCGTGAAAGCAATTCCGGTACGCATATGTTTTTTAAAGAGCATGTATTAAGGCATAACGATAAAAAATCAAAAGAAGAATTCGCGCCACGCGCTTTGCTTATGCCGTCTTCACATGCTATATATGATGAAGTCTATCAAAATCCTAACGCTTTGGGTTATGTAGGGATGGGTTATATAAACGATAAAGTCAAAGCAATCTCTGTCGCGGTTAATGAAAACAGTGAATATTTTTATCCTAATGTTGAAAATGTAATGACGGGAAAATATCCCATATCAAGACCGTTGTTTCTTTATACAAGCTGCCAGCCCAGCGGCGTCGTTGAAAAATTTATAGAATACGCATTATCAGACGAAGGACAGGCGATTGTCGAAGAAGTTGATTTCGTACCGATAAACCAAAAAGGCAAATGATGAGAAAAACAATTGATTCAATAATAGAAGCTATAATTTTTATCTGCGGAATATTGTCGATAGTTTTTGTTGTGCTGATATTCGGCTTTTTGCTTAAAGAAGGTTTTGCTTTTTTTAAGGAATACGGCGTTATAAATTTTATAGTGGGAAAATTGTGGTATCCTACGTCTGATCCAGCAAAATTCGGCATACTTTCCATGATATTCGGTTCGTTTATTGTAACTGTCGGAGCCTGCGTAATAGCTGTTCCGATAGGTATTATGGCGGCATTATATATTTCTGAAATTGCTCCCAAAGGCGTTAGAGATGTTTTGAAGTCTTTTATCGAGCTTATGGCGGCTGTTCCCAGCGTAATTATAGGTTTTGTAGGAATGGTTACGCTTGTGCCGCTTGTAAGAACTATGTTTGACGTTCCTACCGGACTTACCGCTTTTTCAGGCGCGGTAATGCTTGCGTTTATGGCAATGCCTACAATAATTACTATATCCGAAGATGCGATTCGTTCGGTGCCTTGGTCATATAAAGAAGGAGCTTTAGCTCTTGGGGCGACCAGATGGCAGACTATACGCCGCATAGTCTTAAAAGCTGCTATGCCGGGGATTATTGCCGCGGTTATGCTTGGAATAGGGCGCGTTGTCGGAGAAACTATGGCTGTTATGATGATAACCGGAAATGCCGCTCACATACCGCATTCCATTTTCGAGCCTGTCAGAACTATGACTGCGACAATTGCCGCTGAAATGGGCGAAACGGTAAAAGGCGGAATGCATTACAGGGCGCTGTTTGCCTTAGGACTTGTTTTGTTTATTATTACGTTTGCCGTAAATTTTATAGCAGACTTATTTTCAGGAAAGAGTAAAAAATGAACTTAAAGCTAAATCCTAAATTATCTCAGAAAATTTTTTATTTTATTTTATTTTGCGCTACGCTGCTTTCCGTTATTCCTGTAGCCATTATTATTTTTGTAATTATAAAAAACGGAGCTTCTGCTATATCCTGGGAATTTTTAACCGCTATGCCTAAAAACGGCATGAGAGGCGGGGGAATTTTTCCTGCCATAGTAGGGACTCTTGCGTTAGTGACCCTTGCCAATGTTATTGCTATGCCTATAGGCGTTTGCGCGGCTATATATTTAAATGAGTACGCGAAAGACAACCTTCTTACAAGATTAATAAAACTTGCCATAGTAAATCTTGCCGGAGTTCCGTCGGTGGTTTACGGATTATTCGGACTCGGAATTTTTGTAATGTTTTTAAAATTCGGTGTTTCTATTATCGCGGGAGCATTGACTTTGGCTATAATGGAACTGCCTGTAATTATAACTACGGCAAGAAACGCATTAAGCAGTGTTCCTCATTCATTTAGGGAAGCAAGTCTGTCTTTGGGCGTAAGCCGCTGGCAGACCATAAGGCATGTTGTTTTGCCGAATGCTTTGCCCGGAATTTTGACAGGAGCAATTTTGAGCATAGCCAGAGTTGCCGGAGAAACCGCTCCTATAATGTTTACCGCCGCGGCATTTTATGTTCCTCATCTTCCGAGGTCCGCTTATGATCAGGTTATGGCTTTGCCTTATCACTTATATATTATTTCAACCCAGATACCGGGTATGCCTAAAAACATAATTTACGGTACGGCTTTGGTGTTGCTTATGTTAGTTTTATCAATGAGTCTAATTGCGATAATAGCAAGAATATATTTTAGGGAACGCAGAAAATGGTAATGAACGCGGAAAATGCGGATAAAGACAAAATAAAAGTTGAAAATTTAAGCTGTTTTTACAGCGGTCAATGCGTTTTGGAATCGTTGAATATCAACGTTGTCAAAAACGAGATATTGACTATTATAGGTCCTGCAAACAGCGGCAAAACCACTTTTTTAAGAACGCTTAACAGAATGAGCGACTTGAACTTGAGTTATTCCCGCAAAGGGACTATATCTCTTGACGGTGATAACATATTTAGCATGAATATGGAAAAACTCAGGAAAAGAGTAGGTATGTTATTTGCCATGCCTATACCTTTGCCGATGACTATTTATGAAAATATAATTTATGCTCCTAAAAGGCTAGGGCTTGTTTCCAAAAAAAGCGAAATGGACGCCATTGTAGAACAGGCTTTAAAAGACGCTTCTTTATGGGATGAAGTTAAAGACAGGCTTGACTCTTCGGGAATGAAACTTTCCGGCGGGCAGCAGCAAAGGCTTTGTATAGCAAGGATTCTTGCCATAAACCCGGAAGTTATTCTGTTTGACGAGCCTTGCTCAGGTCTTGACCCGATTTCAACGGCTAAAGTTGAAGAATCTATGATGCAGCTGAAAAAGAAATATACTATTGTTCTTGTGACAAATAACGTAAAACAAGCTTCCAGAGTCGGAGACAGAACGGCGTTTTTCCTTATGGGAAAACTCATTGAATTAGATAAAACGGGAACGATGTTTGTTTCGCCGAAGCAGAAGAAGACGGAAGATTATATAACCGGCAGATTCGGTTAAAAATAGAGTAGAGAGTTAAGAGTATAGAGTTGAATATTTGGAGTATAACTTGGCAACAAAAATAGAAATAAAAAATTTTAACCTTTGGTACACAAAATTTCACGCTCTTAAAGACGTGAATATGCGTATTGAAGAAAAACGTATTACCGCGATGATAGGTCCTTCCGGCTGCGGTAAGTCTACCCTTTTGCGAGCCATAAACAGAATAAACGACACAATTGAAGGCGTGCATACGGAAGGCGACATACTTATCTCCGGAAAGAATGTTTATGACAGCAGAACCGATGTTGAAGTTTTACGCAGAAATGTCGGTATGGTTTTTCAGCGGCCGAATCCTTTTCCGATTTCCATTTTTGAAAATGTGGCTTTCGGATTGAGAGTCAACAGAATAGCTTCTAAAAAAAGCGTTATTAACGAAACAGTTGAAGAAAGCCTTAAGTCTGTTTTGCTTTGGGATGATATAAAAGATAAACTAAAAAAATCCGCTCTTGAACTTACCTTAGAGCAGCAGCAAAGGCTTTGTATCGCAAGAGTTATAGCGGTAAAATCGCAGATTATTCTTTTGGACGAGCCTTGTTCGTCTCTCGACCCTGTCGCTACGCAGAGGATAGAAGAATTGATGCTGCAGCTTAAAGATAAATATACGATAGTCATAGTAACGCACAATATGCAGCAGGCGGCGAGGGTTTCTACCGATACGGCTTTTATGCTTTTGGGCGACCTTATAGAGTTTGATAAAACCGAAAAAATATTTACAAATCCGTCTAGACAAGAAACTAACGATTATGTAAGCGGTCGTTTCGGATAACTACAAGTAAAAAATACGAATAAAAACTATACCGTAGTCTTTGTCGTTGATTCGTAATTCGTAATTTTGAATTCGTAATTATATTTGGAGGAACTTATGAGACATTTTGAAGCAGAAATGAATGATTTGAAAAAACGTCTTTTGGAGATGAGCGATTATGTTCAGGAGATGATTAAGACAACAATTGACGGTCTTGTAAAAAGAGATTCGAAGATGTTTGATACGGTTTTCGGTCTGGAAAAAGAAGTTAATATCCAGGAAATAATTATTGACGATAAATGCTTAAAGCTTATGGCTTTGAACCAGCCGGTTGGCGCGGATTTGCGTTTTATTACATCTGCCGTGAAAATCAGCACAGATTTGGAGAGAATGGGGGATGAAGCCGTAAATATAAGCGAGATGGCGCTTGATTTAATAGGATATCCTGAACTTAAACCTCTTATAGATATTCCGAAAATGTCCGATATTGTCCAGCAAATGGTGTCAGACAGCATCAAAGCTTTTAATACAAATGACGTGGAACTTGCGCATACAGTGCTTGATAAAGACGGTGAAGTGGACGAGCTGAATAATAAAGTAATGGCTGACCTTAAAGTTTTTATGATTAAATCTTCCGAACCTGAAACAATTCAAAGAGCGGTGAATTTAATGTTTATCGCAAGAAGCATAGAAAGAATAGGCGACCATGCTACCAATATCAGCGAAGACGTAATTTTTATGGTTAACGGCAAAGACGTCCGTCATCATAAATCGACTGGAAAAATTTAACGCCGTATATTAAAGGACAAATTTAATGTGCCGGATTGAAATAGCTACAAGAAAATATTTTAAAAATGTTCGTGAGAAACGCAGATTTTTCGAACGGGCATTACCTCCTCCCTGTTTACTCCTTTTGTAAAAAAACTAGACAATATGCCGCAAAACCGACGGTAAATAATTTAATACAGGAATATAAAAATGAACAGCTATAATATAGAAATTTTAAAACTTTCGGACAAAGACCTTGTAACATTCAGCAAAAAAAATTCCCTTTCGTTAAATCTTAAGGAAATGAAAGCCGTACAAAATTATTTTAAAAAGATTAAAAGAGAGCCAACCAAAGCGGAACTTGAAACTATAGCCCAGACATGGAGCGAGCACTGCAAGCATAAGACATTAACGGGTATTATAAAATATAAGGGTACTGACGCTAAAGGCAAAAAAGTAAATGTTACTTACCAAAATATGCTAAAAGAAACAATTTTTAAAGCTACAATGGAACTTAACAAACCTTGGTGTTTGTCCGTTTTCAGAGATAATGCCGGTGTTATAGAATTTGATAAATCAAACGGAATAGCGTTTAAAGATGAAACTCACAATCATCCCTCTGCGTTAAATCCGTATGCAGGCGCGGCTACAGGCGTAGGCGGCTGTGTAAGAGATATTATGGGCGTCGGAATTGGCGCAAAACCTTTGGCGGTTACCGGTGTGCTTTGCGTAGGAAATCCTGAAACGCCTGCCAAAAATGTTCCTAAAGGGTCGCATCATCCTAAATATACATTAAAAAATGCAGTAGAGGGCGTTCGCGATTACAGCCGCGATCACGGTATACCGGTTATTAACGGCAGCGTGCGTTTTGACGACGGTTATATGGCTAATCCGCTTGTTTATGCGGGAGTTATGGGCATAATGCCTAAGAATACAATAAATAAAGAAGTAAAAACCGGCGATTTAGCCGTAGCCGTAGGCCGCAAAACATGGCGTGACGGCATACACGGCGCGACGATGTCATCTATGGATTTAGATGAAACTGCCAATGCTTCGGGCGTTCCGCAAGGCGACCCGAAACTTCAAAAAAAGATATTAGACGCGCAGCTTAAAGCGCGCGATTTAAAACTTTACCGCGCGGTTACAGATTGCGGAGCGGGCGGGTATTCAAGCGCTTTCGGCGAACTTGGTGAAAAGACCGGCGTGCATATAGAACTTGAAAAACTTCCTTTATTAAAAGAGAACTGCATGGAGCCTTGGGAAATTTGGGTCAGCGAAACTCAGGAAAGAATGGCTTTTGTAGTTCCGCCGAAAAACATAAAAAAGTTTATAGACATATTTAAAAAAGCAGGCATTGAAGCAGTTGTTATAGGTAAATTCACATCTGATAAAAAATTAACGCTTACTTATGATAACAATTTTATTGCACAAATGGGTATGGAGTTTTTACATAAAGGCGTGCCAAAAAGCGTACAAAACGCGGTTTATACGCCTAAAAAAGAAACATTGCAAAAGCCTGTAAAATTTAACGCCGCAAAAATAAAAGAAAGCTTGAAAAAAGTTTTGGCAGATTTGGCTGTATGTTCCCAGGAGCCGATTATCAGCCAATACGACAGCGAAGTACAAGGGCAAACGGCAGTTAAGCCTTTGGCAGGCGGCGTGCCTTCTGACGCAAGCGTTATATGCCCGAACAAAGTAATAAAAGGCACAAAAAAAGGTATTGTGCTTTCCCACGGTTTAAATCCGGAATACGGTAAAGTCAATACTTATAAAATGGCGGCTTCATCCGTTGAAGAAGCGCTTAGAAATGCCGTTGCTGTCGGCGCAAATCCTGACAGAACTGCCGTGCTTGACAACTTTTGCTGGGGCAATCCCAATAAGCCGGAAGTGCTTGGTTCTTTGGTGGCTGCGGCCCGTGCTTGTTACGATATGTCTAAAAAGTTCGGAGTGCCTTTTATAAGCGGTAAAGACAGCTTGTACAACGAATATGCCGTAGGCGGTAAAAATTTTGCGATACCTTCCGCTCTTTTAATTTCTGCAATGGGCGTGGCTGATAATGTAAAAAATACAATGACAATGGATTTTAAACGTGTAGGCAATGTTATAATGCTTTTAGGCTTAACACGTAATGAGCTTGGACAAAGCGTGTTTAGCAGAGTAAACAAAATTTCCGGCGGTGTTGTTTCCGAAGTTTATCCTGATGAATCTTTAGCGATTATGCGTAATATTTACAAAGCGGCAAACAAAGGTTTAATAGAAACTTGTCATGATATTTCTGCCGGCGGTATAGCGACGGCTGTAAGCGAAATGTCTTTTGCCGGAAAAAAATGCGCGAAAATTAATATTGACGCTGTTGCGGCGCAAAAATCCATGACTCCTGCAGAAGTTTTATTTTCCGAATCAAACGGCAGATTTTTAGTGGAAGTCAGCCCGAAAAATGCGGCAAAAATTAAAGCTTTGTTTAAAGGCAGTATAGTATCCGAAATCGGTGAAGTTTGCGATTGCGGATCCATGATTTTTGAAAGCGCCAAAAACAAAATTAAAGTTTCCGAAAAAACAGAAACTCTGCTAAAAAGCTGGAAAAATACGATAAAGTTAAAATAACGAAGGTGGGAAGAAGAGAGGGTGAGAAGTTGAGAAACAACAAGGAAGTCGCGCTGTTGCCCAACATCTCATCTTCTCATCATCTCATCCTCTGTTAAAATATGATAAAAATCGCGGATTTAAGCAAATCATTTGGAAGCAGAATACTTTTTGACAATCTGAACTTAAATATAAATGCAAAAGAAAGAGTGGGTCTTGTGGGCAGAAACGGCCACGGGAAAACCACTCTTTTTAAAATTATATTGGGGGAAGCGGAATATGATTCCGGCTCAATAAGCATACCTAAAAATTACAAAATCGGTTATTTGCAGCAGCATATAAGTTTTACAAAACCTGCCGCTATTGAAGAAGCCTGTCTTGCTTTGCCGTCTGCCGAAAGGGACGAAACCTGGAAAGCCGAAAAAATTCTTTCGGGACTTGGTTTTTCTTCGTCCGATATGTTAAAAAATCCTCTTGAATTTTCAGGCGGTTATAAAATAAGAATAAATCTTGCCAAAGTTTTGCTTTCCGACGCGGATATGCTGATGCTTGACGAACCAAACAACTATCTGGACATTGTGGCTATACGCTGGCTTACGGGATTTTTGCGTTCGTGGAAAGGCGAATTAATGCTTATAACACATGACAGAAGTTTTATGGACAGCGTAGTAACCCATTGCGCGGCGATACACAGAACAAAAGCCAGAAAAACAGAAGGCAATACACAAAAATTATATGAGCAGATAGAAAAAGAAGAAGAAATATATGAAAAAACCCGGCTGAATGTAGAAAAAAAACGCAAACAGACGGAAATTTTTATAAGGCGTTTCAGGGCGAAAGCAAGGCTTGCGGGGATGGTGCAGTCGCGCATTAAATGCCTTGAAAAGCAGGATGATATGCAGGAACTTACCGCCATAGAAGATTTGGATTTTTCTTTTTCTTCGCTTACTTTTAACGCGGCGAAAATGATGGGAGTTCACAATTTGGAATTCGGCTATACAAAAGATAATATCCTGATAGATAAGCTTAGCTTCGACGTTTTGAAAAAAGACAGGATATGCGTTATAGGAAAAAACGGCAAGGGGAAATCAACGCTGTTGAAAATACTTTCAGACCGTCTTTCAACAATTCACGGAGGTATAAAGAAACATCCGGATTTAAAAATATCTTATTTTGTCCAGTCCGACGCGGCAAATCTCACTCCGAATAAAACGGTTTTTGAAGAAATAATTAACGCTGACAATAAATGTCTTCCGCAGAGAGCAAGAAACATTGCCGGGAATATGATGTTTAGCGGCGATGATGCTTTAAAGAAAATAGAGGTTTTAAGCGGCGGCGAAAAAAGCCGCGTGCTTTTGGGGAAAATTCTAGTCACTCCCTGCCATCTGCTTCTTTTGGACGAACCTACAAACCATTTGGATATGGAATCCTGCGAAGGCTTGATAGACGCTATAAATGAGTTTGAAGGCTCCGTTATACTTGTTACGCATAACGAGGAACTTCTACATAATATTGCCGATAAACTGATAGTTTTTGACAGAGAGAAAGTAAGCGTTTTTGACGGAACTTATCAGGAATTTTTGGATGCCAGAGGCTGGGAAGACGAAAGCGGTGAAATAAAAAATAAAAGCGGCAGAAAAGACAAAATTTTATCGAGAGAAGAAATAAAAAAACAAAGAGCGCAGCTTATACAGGAAAAATCCAAAGTTTTAAAGCCTCTTGAAGAAAAAATCTCGAAAACCGAAAAAGAAATATCAGAAAAAGAAACTCTTTTAAGCGCCAATACCGAAAAACTTATTCAGGCTTCCGAAAACTTAGATATTGCCTTTTTAGCCGAAGGACCCAAAATAGACAAACAGCTTAGATCTGAACTTGAAAACCTTTACGAAGCTCTGGCAAATCTTACTGAAGAATTTGAAAATAAAACCGAACATTTCAAAATTAAAATGATGGAAATTGACGGTTGATAAATTTGCTTTACTTTATGATTAAAAAAATTGTAGAATTTTAGAACATTGATAGTTTAATGCAGAGTAGTATACCTCATACCAACTGCAACATGGTACGCCTATAGTAAGTGTTTTTTAACAAAATCAAAGGAAAAAGGAAGCCAAAATGAAAAAATTAGTATTAGTAATTGCTTTTGTGATGTTTGTGTTCGGAGTTAATGCTTATGCCGTTACAGTGAATGATTTTAGTGACTTTAACAGCGCATGGCAAAATGACGTAACACAGAGTATAAATTTAACCGGTAATATTAATTTTACGGAAGAACTTTTCGTTAATCAGATTTTCTTCCAGATGTACTCTTCCGTAATGTCAATAACAGGCAATAATGCTGTGTTTACCGGCGGAGGTTTTAACGGATTAAGATTAACTAACAGCTATGTTGATATTATTGTAAACGACGGGATATTTTTTAAAAATTTTTATAGCGGCGATTGGCGTGGAGGCGGAGCAATATACGCGGCGTTGTCAGCAATGAGTTTTACCGTGACAGACAACGGTAATATAATTTTTACTGAAAACAGCGCAGCAGGCGGCGGCGGAGCGATATCTGCAGGTATGACAGGCGGAGCAATAATAGATTTTAGCGCGTCAGACGGAAATATAATATTCAGTTTAAATAATGCAGGTTCTCAAGGCGGCGCGATACAATCATATAACTCAACAATGAGCTTTACCGCAAACGGAGATATAATATTCAGTTTAAATAATGCAAATGCTTACGGCGGAGCGGTATTTGCGTCCGGTTCAAAAATGGATTTTCAAGCATTAGGCGGAAGTATAATATTTAGCTCAAACAGTTCCGGCTGGGGCGGCGGATCAATATACGCGGAGAGCGGTTCAACAATTAGTTTTACCGCAACGGGCGGAGATATAATATTCAGTTCAAATATAGCCGGCGGCGCCATACAGACAAACGCGTCAGAAATGGACTTTAACGTATTAACAGGAAGCGTAATATTCAATTTTAACAACGCAAATGAAGGCGCAGCGATATTTGCAAAAGCTTCAACAATAAATTTTGTTGTGACAGACGGTAATATAGAATTCAGTTCAAATACCTCTGTATTTACAGGCGGAGCGATAGGCGCGACAATAGATTTTGCAACTGCTAAGTCGGCAATAATGAATTTTGAAGCAACAAATATACTTTTCAATTTTAACAGAGCCGGGGCTGACGGCGGAGCTATATCCGCGTATTACGGATCAAAATTGGATTTTACAGCTTCAGGCGGAAATATAGAATTTAATTCAAATAAGACAAGTGAGAGAGGCGGAGCAATATACGCGTTTGAGTCAACAATGGATTTTAGAACGTCCGGCGGAAGCATAATATTTGATTCAAACGAGGCGGCAAAAAATTATTCCGACGGCGGCGGAGCGATATTTGCGTATGATTCGATAATGAATTTCAGAGCGTCAGGCGGAAGTATAATATTTGATTCAAACAAAGCTACCGGCTTATATACCGGCGTAGGAGCGATATTTGCGTATGGTTCAATAATGGATTTTAGAGCTTCAGGCGGAAATATAGAATTCAATTCAAACACCGCCGCAAGCGGTATAGGCGGAGTATCTTTAGTGGAATCCAAAATGGATTTCAGGGTGTCAGACGGCAGTATAATATTTAATTCAAACGATATGGCATTGGGCGTATATAAGTCAACAATGAGTTTTAGAGTAAGAAACAGCGGCAATATAGAATTTATTTCAAATACCGGAGCTGCGACCGGCGGCGCGATAGCAGCAAATCAGTCGGAAATGGATTTTAGAGTATCAGGCGGAAGTATATTATTCAGTTTAAACAACGCAGGTAGTGACGGCGGAGCAATATATGCGAACCAGTCAATAATTGATTTTAGAGCATTAAGCGGCATAATATTTGATTCAAACAGCGCGACCGTAAAAGGCGGAGCGATATATGCAGCTGCTCAGGCAGAAATGGATTTTGGAGTTTCAAGCGGCGATATCTTATTCAATTTAAACAACGCGGCTGACGGCGGAGCAATATATGCATTTACTGATTCTAAAATGGATTTTGAAGTATCAAACGGAAATATAATATTTAGTACAAACAACGCAAATGCAGGCGGAGCGATATATGCAGCTTCTCAGTCGGAAATGAGTTTTGGAGTATCAAACGGCGATATAATATTTAGTTCAAACAGTTCGGTATCAGCAGGCGGAGCGATAAATGCATTATATGATTCATTAATTAGTTTTACCGCGGGCAGAGATATACAATTCAATTTAAGCGTCGCAGGTGATGGCGGAGCGATATATTCAAATCAATCAACAATGAGTTTCAGCGCAGATGCTGATATACTATTCAGTTCGAACAGAGCGGATAATAATGGCGGAGCGGTACATGCGCATCAGTCAATAATGAGTTTCAATTCCGGCAGTGATATAGTCTTTAGTTTAAACGATGCGGTAAACGGCGGAGCAATATATGCGTTATATGATTCAATAATAGATTTTACCGCGGCGTATGGTAATATAGTCTTCAGTTCAAACAGCGCGTCAATAGCAGGCGGAGCGATAGCCGTAGCTCATTCGGAAATGGATTTTAAAGTATCAAGCGGCAATATAATATTTAGTTCAAACGAAGCAACAGGCATTAATTACGGCGGCGGAGCAATAAATGCGAATGATTCAATAATTGATTTTAGCGTATCAACCGGCAACATAATATTTAATTTAAACAATGCTGTAAGCGACGGCGGAGCAGTATATGCGCTTCAGTCGGTAATGGATTTTAGAGTATCAAGCGGGAATATAACTTTCAGTTCAAACGAGGCAATCGGCGGCGGAGCTGTATACGCGAATCAGTCAACAATGACTTTTAGCGCGGAAAACGGTGAGATATTATTCAATTCAAATACTGCCGGCGATTCCGGCGGAGCAATATACACTTCGGCCGGTTCAAATATAACATTTGACGGAGCGGCAAAATTTACGTTAAACCGCGCTTTTAAAGACGGCGGCGCGTTATTCTCCTTGGCAAATCAAACTCATGTATTTGTAGGGACAGCAATATTTAGCAATAATATGGCAGGCGAAAAAGGCGGAGCTGTTTATTTGGGAGGGAACGCTAATATAGATTTTTCAAGCGCGAAATTTGAAGCGATTGAAAATATGGCAGGTTCCGGCGGATTTTTATATTCAACCGGAGAAAAAGAAATAAATTTGACATGGAATGATATGATAATATCCGGCAATTACGCGGATTACGGCGGAGTATTGTTCGGGGAATACGGTACGGTATTTAGATTCAACGGCGCTTCTACTAATATGAGTATGGCTAACAGTACGGCAGCGTACGGCGGAGTAATAGCGTTGGGCTATAACGGCGGAGCGGATTTTAGTAATACAATATTATACGCAAATAATAACAGAGCGGAAAATGGCGGATTTATACATATGTACTTAGCAACCGCGACATTTAGCGAAGCTCATTTTACAGGTAATACGGCTGTAAGCTCAGGCGGTGCTATATATATGGGAGCGGGAGCGCAGGCTAGCGTGAACAATATAATTCTTACTGGCAATGAAGCGGGGCTGAGCGGCGGAGCGGTATATATGGAAGGCGGAGCTGTGCTGAACATAACTCCGACAGTTAATACTTTAATAGATGGAAACACAGCGGGAGGAACTCCTAACTCATTCCATTTAGAGCAAGGCGCGCAACTTAACTTAGGGATAAATAGCATTACAATGACAATAAAAGACGGAATAACGTCAACCCTTGGTACTATGATAACGAAAACAGGAAACGGATTGTTGCTATTAGATACCGCAAATAATGCGATAGACGGAAGATTGAATATATACGGCGGAATAGTAAGAACCGGATATGAAATAGGTTCCGGCGATATATACTTTGACAACGGAAAGCTAAACATAACAGACAGTATAACAATGTTTAGCAATCTGTATGCGTCTACAAACACTTCAATAATAGATTTAGACATAGACGATACAGTATTAATGAACGGGATAATAGGAAAGAATAACTCGGGATATTTTGAAAAGAACGGAGCAGGAAAACTTATAATGAGTACCGGTTCATCAGTGGACGTATACAGTACAATAATAAACACCGGAGAATTGGAAGTGTTGACAAATAGTTTTTGGTCGTCACAGTTAACGGTAAGCCCGGATACGGTATTGAGCGGAACCGGAAGAATAACCGGAAATGTGACAAATAACGGTATAGTAAGACCCGGACAGGCAAGCGGACAGCCTGAAAACATGTTTGGAACATTGATAATAAACGGTAAATATACTGAAAACGGAATTTTGGATATAAGATTGAACGAAGGAATTGCCGGCAGCCCGATATTGCCTGCAAACGATAAATTGATAGTAAACGGACCTGCGGAAATTCTTTCAGACAGCTTTATAGCTTTGGATATGAAAAACGGGTTTGAGATGCACAAGAAATATAATATATTAGAATCTAACGGATTAGAAGGAGTATACGAAGGTATTTTAGGCGCTCCGTCTTTTGATATTCTTCTCGGGCATGATGATAAAAATGTATTTCTGTATATAAAAGATGTTCAAACAGATTACACAAGCGTTCCTGGGTTAGACCATAACAATACGGAAGTAGCAAAAATAATAGACAAAATAACTGCAGGCGGAGATCCGGATAAAATCAACGATATATCAAAGATAATCGGAACAATGGATTCTCTGGATGAAGCGGGAAAAATGAGCGTAATGGAAGAGGTAGCGGGAAGCATATACGCAAACGCGTTATTGGCAAGCGGTCAGCAGACAAGACAGGCGTATCACAGAATACTTGACAGAAGAGACAGCGGATATGAAGGTTATAATGTCTGGGCTGGAATGTATGGTTCGCAGAGCAAAGCGGAACAAGAGTTTGACGGCGGAGATTTTAAAATAAGAAACGGCTATTTGATATTGGGATTAGAAAAATACAGCGACAGCAGCAACTTTATTATGGGTTATTACCTGAGCGCGGGTCAGCACGATACGCATCAGAGAAATGATATAGTCGATATAAACGATTACCGCGGCGGATTGTATTTAGGGAAATTTATAGATAAATGGGCAATCAGAGCAGAGTTAAGCGGCGGATACCAGCAGTATGAGGGTCAAAGAAGACAAACCCTCTTGCAATCCAGAGCGGAAAGCAGTTATGACGGCTGGAACATAAATGCGAACGTAGAAGCGTTTTATAAAGTATATGAAAGTAATGCGTTTAATTTAAGCCCGTTTGCGGGATTGGACGGAAGTTTTATAAAAACGAGCGGATTTAAAGAAAAAGGATATGGAAATGCGGCGGCAGTTTTAACGGTAAAAGACAATAGATTTGAAATAATGAACGCGATAGCGGGATTAAGAGCTGAAAAAGAAGTAGGAATATTAAGATGGTACGGGGAGTTGGGCGGAAAATATAATTTAAGAGGCAGTAAAGGCGACTTTAAGGCAACTTTGAATAATTTGAATGAAGAAATGACAATAAACGGAGTGGCAAAAAACTTCTTGTCAGGAAAAGCGGAAGCAGGATTCAGCGCTGATATCTGGAAACAAGTAGAAGTATTCGCAATGGGTTCGTATGAAAGAGCTGAAAGATTTTATCAGGTAGTGGGAGAAATCGGATTGGGGTACAGATTTGGAGGAAATAATAAGAAAGCAGAAAAGCCTGAAGAAAAAGAAGAAGTAGTAACGAATAACAATAATGACGATATACAAAAAGCAGCGGACAAAGCGCTGGAAGACGCTGATGAAAAAGCCAAGGAAGAAATAGAAGCGTTTAAAGAACAGGAAAAGAGCGGCGGAATACAGGTTGTGGAAATAGAAGACAAGCCGAAAGCAAAAGTATTCAGATTAAATACAGTTTTGTTTGATTTTGACAAATATGATTTGACTGAAGAAGGCGCGAAAGCAGTTGCAGGATTGGGAAGAGTATTAAAAGAAATGGAATACGGCAAGATATCGGTAGAAGGACATACTGACGATATAGGAACTCTCGAATACAATGAAGAACTTTCAATGAGAAGAGCGAATACCGTATATGAAGGATTGAAAGAATTAGGTATAGACGCGGAAAAGATGGAAAAGGTAGGACACGGAAAAATAAGACCTATAGCAACGAATGAAACGGAAGAAGGCAGAGCTTTAAACAGAAGAGTTGAGATAGTGGTAGAATAACGACAATTACGAATTCAAAATTACGAATTACGAATCAATGGCGGCGGCAAGAAATCAAATTGCCGTCGCTGTTTTTTGTTTAATTATTTGGGTTGAAAAATCAATGCAAAAATTATACAATTCTATTCAATAAATTCATAAAAAATCTAAGGAGAATTAAATGTCAAAACTGTGGTCTTTTAACGAAGCCGGAGAATGTGCCGTTCATAATGCCAGAGCCTTGCCCCAGCCTTTGGTTCACATGCTTGCAAACAGTCCTAAATATTTCGCTATAAGCGATAATTTTTTAAGAGGGTTTTCAGGTTTTGATTATACAAGGATGTTCGGCGAATTTGACACTTTATTTTTCCAGAAAGGAAACGCCAGATTTTTGTGGGTGCGTCCCCAAGGCGAAAAAGCGTGGCTTGTAAATAATTATGATTTGACCGAAACCGAAACTTTTGAGCCTAAATACGAAATGGGTTTGGGTTATGTGAAATTCAGCGGAAAAAATAAAAAATACGGACTTTCCGTAAACGCGACTGTTTTTGTCCCGAACGACGAGATGGCGGAAGTCTGGACAGTTGAAATTCAGAATACTTCGTCAAAACCTGTAACGCTTGATTTTATACCGGCGGTTCCTATTTTCGGCGGAAGCAGATCTTATGTCGAATACCACAGAGACGTCGTCAGGCTTTACAATAAAAGCAAAATTACTGACCATATAGAAATACTTCCCGGTCTTGAATGGATAGAAGGTTCCACGGGTCCCAGCGACATTTGTTATTTTATGGGCTCAGAAACACAAAAAGGAAGAAAAGGCAACAGATTTTATTCCGACAGGGAAACTTTCTTGGGACCCAATTTTTCATGGCTTAAACCTCAGGCGGTTTTAAATAACGAAGCTCCTAAAGCGCAGTGTTACGGAAAAGAAGCAGTCGGCGCGATAGAATTTAAAAATATAACAATACCCGCCGGAAAATCCGAAAAGTTTGTTGTCGTTACAGGCATAGCGTTTGACGGAAGCAAAGGCGCGCAAAAACTTTTGAAAAAATTTGATTATGCCGGCGCTCAAAAAGCGTTTCAGGAATTAAACGATTTTTGGAACGAAAGAACATCCAGAGTTGTTATTACAACGGGAAATAAAGATTTTAATAATTCATGGAATAAGTGGTGGTGCTATCAGCTTTCCATGAGATATTGGTTTGGAAATACCGGTCATCCTCAGACGGATTACGGCACGGACTTTGCCGGCTGGAGAGATTTTTGGCAGGACATGATGGCGGCAACCGTTATAGACCCGAAAGGGCTTGAAGAAAGAACGATGCATACCCTTTCCGGAATACGTATAGACGGCACAAACGCTACCAGATTTTTTGCCAGAACAAAAGAATTCGGAAGCGACGACGTGAACGGTTTATGGTGCGACCATCCTTACTGGACTTTTCAGACGGTTAAAATACTTATAAACTTTTTGGGAGATCATAAATTTTTATTCAGAGACGGTATATCATATTTTAAAGACCTCTACATAAACAGAGGAGAAACAAAAGACGAAAACTGGAAAAAAGGTGTTATAGGCAGTCATAAAACGATTAAAAATACCGACTATAAAGGCACTGTAGCGGAACATATTTTGGTTCAGCTTTTAACAATGTTTTACGATGTCGGAAATAATAATCTCTTGAAACAGAAAAGAGCTGACTGGAACGACGCTGTTGACCAGGTTAAAGGCGAAAATGTTACTTTCACTTTCGGCGTTGCTCTTGACTGTAACGAACTTGCCGATATTTTAGAAAAGTCTGCGAAACACGAAAATATTTCGGAAATAGAAGTTTTTGAAGAACTTACGCTTCTTATAAGTAAAAACGCCAAAGGCGATGTACCGGCGAAAGAACGCCAAAAGACCCTTGAAAAGTATTTAAACAAAGTAAACGGAAAAATCAGCGGCAAGAAAGTAAAAATAAAAGTCAGCGATATAATAAAAGATTTAAGAAATAAAGCGGAAGTTTCATTGGCAAACGCCCATAAAAAAGCGTGGAATGGCAGTTATTACAGCGGATATATTTTTGACAACGGAAAACCCGTAGATACGATTTTCAAAAAGAACGCTTTATCAAAAAAGAATCCTAGTTCAGATGATTTTGAAATGATGCTTATGCCCCAGACCTGGAGTTTGGTATCCGGCGCGGCTGATAAAGCCGGGGTTTCGGATAAAGTTATAGATTCGGTTTTGAAACATCTTTATGATAAGAAAGTAGGCGCGTTAAAACTTAACTATCCTCCGTATTTAAAATTTGATAAAACAATAGGAAGAATAACGGGTTTTGCCGCCGGAACAAAAGAAAATAACGCTTTGTTTTGCCATGCGAACTTGTTTTTTGTCTGGGCATTACTGCGCAGAAATAAAGCGGATGAAGCATATAAAATATTTTCAGGCGTAAATCCTTTATCGCACGAACAATACGAGTTTAAAGCAGGCCCGTGGATACCGGAATATTATGTTTCTTCGGACAATCCAAATATAGCAGGCAGAGGAGAATATCCGATTCTTACGGGTTCAGCTGCATGGACAAGATATTTGTTCCAGAATTTTTTCTTTGGCGTAAGGGGTGAGCTTGACGGTCTGAGAATAGACCCGAAACTGCCTGCGAATAAAGATTTTGCTGAGACATCACTCAGCATAAAATTCAGAGGTGCGCAGTACAACATAAAATTTATGAACAAAGCTTTAAAGAAAAATTCGAAAGTTATTGAGATTATTGTTAACGGTAAAAAAATAGAAGGAAATCTTGTCGCTCCTTTTGGCAAGGGAACTCACAGCGTGGAAGTTTATTTAGGCTAGATTGCGGATCAAGTCCGCAATGACGGTAATGGTGAAAAAGGACTGGGTATGAAAAAAGTATTATTGGCTGTTATTGCTGTATTTCTATTGTCGCCGTGCGTTTATGCCACGAAGTTTGTAAGTATAATCAAAAATGAAGGAACCGTTCAGATAAAAACTCCTGACGGTGAGCTGATTACATATAAATCAGGCGATAAGATTCCGGAACTTTTATACGGCTCCAAAATAATTGCCGGTTCAAAACCCGTGTCAATTCAATTTTTCAGAACGGCAGTTATCGTTTTAGAAAAAAATCAGGGCATTTTTTTTACAAAAAATCCTATCAGCAAAAGAATTGAAATATTTAAGCTTGAAACCAAAAGTACACATCCAAATATAAAGCTTCTTTTACCTGAAAATATAACGGCGCAGTTTGGCGGAGATACAAAGATTGCTTTAAAAGAGCAATTCCCGACTATATATCTGGAAGTTAAAACCGGTCTTGTGACAGTAAAGGAGCCGGAAGGCGCTGTTTACAGACTTCAGTGCGGCGATGATTACGAAGCAAAACAAAGTTTACGGAGTTTATTAAAAAATGACTTTTAAATTTACGAAATTAGCTATTCCGGATGTTATTCTGATTGAATCTAAAAAATTTGAAGATTCCAGAGGTTTTTTCAGCGAGTTATACCATATAGATAAATTTGCGGAAGGGGGCATTGACAAGCCTATAAAACAGATAAATCTTTCTAAGTCATCAAAAGGCGTTTTAAGAGGACTTCATTATCAGCTTAATCCTTTCGCGCAGGGAAAAATTGTAAGAGTTATTTCGGGAAGCATTTTTGACGTTGCCGTTGATATAAGAAAAAATTCTCAGCATTACGGAAAGTGGGTCGGCGTTAATTTAAATTCCGAAAATTTAAACATGCTTTATATTCCTGAAGGATTTGCCCACGGATTTGAGGTTCTTTCCGAAACTGTCGAATTTGAGTATCTTTGTACTAATGTTTATTCTCCGCAGCACGACAGGGGAATAAGATACGATGATCCTTTTCTAAATATATCTTGGACTACAAAAGACCCTATTCTTTCCGAAAAAGATTTAAAACATCCGTTTCTAAAAGATGCGGAAACCAATTTTTAACGCAAATGAAAATGGATTTATTCTTTTACGTACTAAGTTGTCATATTGAGCGGAACAACGAAGTTGTGAAGTCGAAATATCTGCCCTTTAACTGCAGACCCTTCGACTTTGCCCAGGGTGACAAATATTCAGGCAGTAAGTCAATGGATAGTCCTAAATGAAAATCATCCACGCCGTCCATTATGACAACTTCGAAACATTTCATTCTTTTATGAAAGATTTTAAAACCTGCGAAGATGTTTTCAAACATTATGCGGATTTATTATGCGAAAAAATAATATCGGATAAAGATTTTTTTAAAAGTTTTGATTTTTTTGTGTACATTCCTTCTTTAGCTCAGGACAGAGTAAATTATTCCTTAAAGCTTGCCGAATATATTTCCAAAAAACTGAATATACCGTTAAGATATGACGTTTTGGAAAAAATAAAACCCACAAAAGAACTTAAAACGCTTCCTAGAATTAACAGGAAAGAGGAAATAGAAAACGCTTTTCACGCCAATCTTTCCGGCGGTGAAAATATTTGCGTTATTGATGATGTTTACGCTTCCGGAGCTACTTTAAATGAGGTTTCAAAATTCCTAAAATCCTCCGCAAAAGACGTATCTGTTTGTTTTGCCGTTGCCGCTTTATTTACTACTGTATAAAACGAAAAAATGGTGAATCTTTACTATCAATTAGGAAAAATGTAAAATAATGTAAAATTTTGTAGTGTTGCGGTTTAATAGAGGGGAGAGACGTGCCAACATACAACATACAACATACAACATACAACATACAACATACAACATACAACATACAACA
>Ga0123353_10001286_pt1 | contig 30755 bp, 31 predicted proteins | sample TergutLab28metaG_3_FD_92763 | JGI IMG/M metagenome (GOLD analysis project Ga0123353, IMG submission 92763) | Labiotermes labralis P3 segment gut microbial communities from Petit-Saut dam, French Guiana - Lab288 P3 | ecosystem: Host-associated > Arthropoda: Insects > Digestive system > Gut ...
CCTCAAGCCGGATGGTGCCGATGCCTACGTCAACCGGGGAGCCGCTTACGCTGGCAAAGGCGATAACGACCGTGCCATTACCGATACCACCGAAGCGATTCGCCTCAAGCCGGATGATGCCATGGCCTGGTACAACCGGGGAATCGCTTACAGAAACACAGGCGATTATGACCGTGCCATTGCCGAATTCACCGAAGCGATTCGCCTCGATCCGGATTATGCAAATGCCTACAACAACCGAGGATTCGCTTACAGAAACAGAGGCAATTACGACCGTGCCATTGCCGATTACACCGAGGCGATTCGCCTCAAGCCGGATGATGCCGATGCCTATGTCAGCCGGGGTTTCGCCTACTCTGACAAAGTCGATTACGACCGTGCCATTGCCGAATTCACCGAAGCGATTCGCCTCAAGCCGGATTATGCCGATGCCTACAACAACCGGGGATTCGCTTACTATAAAAAAGGCGATATCGACCGTGCCATTGCCGAATTTACCGAAGCGATTCGCCTCAAGCCGGATCATGTCGATGCCTACAACAACCGGGGATTCGCTTACTATAAAAAAGGCGATTACAACCGTGCCATTGCCGAATTCACCGAAGCGATTCGCCTCGATCCGGATTATGCCGATGCCTACGTCAACCGGGGAGCCGCTTACGCTGAAAAAGGCGATTACGACCGTGCTCTTGTCGGTTACACCGAAGCGATTCGCCTCAAGCCGGATCATGTCGGCGCCTATTACAACCGGGGAAACGCTTACAGACACAAAGGCGATACCGACCGTGCTATTGCCGAATACACCGAAGCGATTCGCCTCAAGCCGGATTATGCCGACGCCTACAACAACCGGGGATTCGCTTACGCTGAAAAAGGCGATTACAACCGTGCCATTGCCGATTACACCGAAGCGATTCGCCTCAATCCGGATGATGCCAAGGCCTACAACAACCGGGGAAACGCTTACGCTGACAAAGGCGATAACGACCGTGCCATTGTCGATTACACCGAAGCGATTCGCCTCAATCCGGATGATGCCGACTTCTACTACAGCCGGGGACTTGCTTACGGTCAAGGCGATACCGACCGTGTTATTGCTGATTACACCGAAGCGATTCGCCTCAAGTCGGATTTTGCCGAGGCCTACGTCAACCGGGGAGCCGCTTACTATCGCAAAAGCGATTACGCCCGTGCCATTGCCGATTACACCGAAGCGATTCGCCTCAAGTCGGATTATGCCAAGGCCTATTACAACCGGGGAAGTGCTTACGGTAGTAAAGGCGATATCGACCGTGCCATAACCGATTTCACCGAAGCGATTCGCCTCAAGTCGGATGATGCCGACGCCTGCTACTATCGTGGAAATGCTTACTATACCAAAGGCGATTACGCCCGTGCCATTGCCGATTACACCGAATCGATTCGCCTCAAGCCGGATTATTTCGAAGCCTACTTCCTCCGGGGAGTCGTTTACTATCGCAAAAGCGATTACGCCCGTGCCATTGCGGATTACACCGAAACGATTCGCCTCAATCCGGATTTTGCCTTTGCCTACGACGGTCTGGAAGTCGTTTATGAAGTGATAGGAGAACCCGAAAAAGCGAAAGCCGCCCGTCAGAAGAGCGAAATGCTGAAAAAATAGTGAAGCTATAGGAGTTAGGAATCGAGAGTGATTCTTTCATTCCCAATTACTCCCCCTTTTTCTTCAGCATAAAATCGAAACGTATTCAATCAAGTTTTTTCACCATTTCACCATCTTAATTGGAAATGTAGCTCAAATGAAAATCTCAACAAAAACTCTTACTTTCTCACTGGTTATAATGACCTCTCTCTGTTTGTCCGGTTGCGGACAAAATTCGCGTGCGGCATCGAACCAAAGCGATACTGTAAGCATGAACAACACAGAAAATAACACCGCTGTTGTTGAAATGCAGCAATTCAAGGACATCAAAGCCAAAGCGGATAAGGGCGATATTGAAGCGCAATGCTTGTTGGCGAGTTGCTACAACAGTGGTTTGCATGGTTGTGTCATCGACAAAACGAAGGCGCAGGAATTGTTTCAAAAGGTTGCCAAACATGCCAATGAAAGTTTAGCCGCCGTTCAACACAGCAAAGGAGTTTGCTTCAAGAACGGATACGGCGTTACCAAAGATGTGGCGGAAGCGGCCAAATGGTATCGCAAGGCGGCGGATCAGGGGTATGCACCGGCGCAAAACTCGCTTGGAGTTTGCTATAGAAATGGTGAAGGTGTGCCTCAAGACGATCAAAAAATGCTGGAATGGTATCGCAAGGCGGCGGATCAAGGGTTTGCCATTGCTCAAAGCAACATTGGAGGACTTCATGCAAACGGCAGAGTCGTTGAACAGAGTGACGAAAAAGCCGTCGAATGGAGACGCAAAGCGGCCGATCAGGGATATGCAAATGCACGGTATTATCTTGCTGGGAATTATAAAGAAGGGCGAGGTGTTCCTCAAAACATTGCCGAAGCGGTAAAATGGTACCGCTTGGCGACGGAACAGGGACATGCCGCCGCACAATTCGAACTAAGCAGTTACTGTTTTTATAAAAAAGATTACCCGGAGGCTGTGAAGTGGTTACGTTTGGCAGCGGAACAGGGATATGCTCCCGCACAATACTTGCTTGGGGTATTCCATATCGAGGGCGAAGTTGTTAATCAGAGTTATTCCGAGGCGGCAAAATGGCTCCTCAAGGCAGCGGAACAGGGGCATGTCTATGCTCAGCATAACTTGGGGATTTACTACTCCGTGACAAGCGTCCCCCGGGACCACAAGGAGGCAATGAAATGGTTCCGTAAGGCGGCTGAACAGGAACATGCTATGGCTCAGTACAACCTGGGGTGTTATTACTACGAGGATGAAGTCGTCAAGCGGGACCTCAAAGAGGCGGTGGACTGGTTCCGCAAGGCGGCGGAACAGGGATTTGCCGGTGCTCAGTATAACCTGGGATACTGCTACGAAAACGGCGAAGGAGTCAAAAAAGACCTCAATGAGGCGGTGAAATGGTATCTCAAGGCTGCGGAGCAGGGACATGAAGATGCTCTGTATGCCGTGAAAGACCTTGTGGCATCCAATCGGAGGAGTCCGAGTTCTTCGGTCAGTGGGGCTTCGATCAGCCGGTGGGATGATTGGATAAAGAACCTGGGGAGTTATGAGGATCGAATGAAAAAACAAGAAGAGTTCTGGAAGCGTGAACAAGAAAGAGAGGACAGGTATCAACGTGAACAGTATGAAGACCGTCGCAGAGAAGAACAACGTCAAAGAGAATATGAGCAGGCACAACCCAAATGGTACGAATAATCAGATTCTCGCTCAAGAACCACAACCTCATTGACCTCATTTCCAATCGCACGGAGACAGAGGTCAATGAGGTTGAAACGGTCACTCACGGCGTGACCGCCCTACCTTGATAACTTACCCTCAGCGTTCTCCGCGTCCTCTGCGCGAAACCGGAAATTCCTTTTTCAGCCACGGAATACTCCCCCTTTCCGTGCTTTTCCGTGTGCTGGTACTCCAGCCGACAATTCTTCGCGTTCAAAATCTCCCGCATAATCCCTCTGAACGTTAAACCTTGTCGTGTTTTTTGCGAAAAATGCGTTTTTGTTACAAAAAGCCCCAGTCAGGGTATCAAAGTCGAAACTAGGGTGTTGAAGTGTTTCCAACGGAAAAATCAAAATCGAAACGTCAAAGTCTCAAGGTTTCAACAAAAAGTATCGCGCTCGAAACCGATGAATGGAATCGTTTCAAAAAAAAATTTCCGATTTTCAACTCCATCGTTTGAACCTTGAAAGGGGATAAAATGAAAACGTCAAAAAAAACTTCCGCACGCAAGAAAAAAACTTCCAAGCACGATACTCCAACTGGGGCTTTTTGTAACGGAAATAAGGGGATAGGGGATTAGGGGCTAGGGGTTCGTGGGGCTTTCGTTCCCCATTCATTCCTCATGAAAGAATGTCTCCGACGGGCAACGCACGGGCGTTGGATCGCGGTTGTCCAGCTTCGGGAATTTCTAATCGGTTTGAGAAGGTAAGGAAGCTGCGGTGTTTGAAATCAAAAAAATTTTGGAAAAAGTGTAAAACTTTTATGACACAAGCAAGAAAAATTGATCTGGCAAGAAAAAAGAAAATCTGTTATATTGAAATGTCGAGACTTTAGATTGAGGATGTCAATCGCGACGATGAACAAACAGCCCGAGTTTCCCCTCCACGTTTCGGTGATGCCGAACGAAGTGCTTGATTACCTTGCCCCGAAGTCGGACGGTATTTACGTCGATGGCACTCTGGGTGGCGGCGGGCATTCTTTGCTGATCGCAACCCATTTGAAGGGCAATGGTTCGGTCATTTCATTGGACCGTGACGCAGAGGCGGTGAAATCCGCAAAAAATCGGTTTGCCGGAACTTGTGTCCGACCGTATCAGGCAAATTATCGTGACATTAGTACGGTGCTCGACCAATTGGAGGTCGGCGCCGTGGACGGAATGCTCCTTGATTTGGGGCTTTCCAGTGACCAGTTGGCCGACAGGAGTCGCGGGTTCAGTTTTGATGCCGACGGGCCGTTGGACCTAAGATTTGATCCCTCCGAAGGGAAACCGGCTTGGGAATGGCTCAATTTTATGAGCGAAGAATGGATTGCCAAAGTCATTTTCGAGTACGGTGAAGAGAGGTACAGTCGGAAAATCGCCCGAATGATCGTTCAACGGAGAAAAAACGATCAAAAACCGTACACGGCCCGGGAATTTGCCGAACTCGTCCGGGGATGTATACCGCGGATGCCCGGAAAAATACGGGGAAAAACACGGATTGACTCGGCGACTCGAACATTTCAGGCACTACGAATTTTTGTCAATGACGAACTTGGTGCCTTGGAGGAATTTTTGAAAAACGCTCCAAAACGGATCAAGCCGGGGGGGCGACTGGTGATCATCAGTTTTCACTCACTGGAAGACAGGATCGTCAAACATGCGATGCGTGAAAACGAACAATTTTCGGTCCTCACCAAAAAACCGGTAGAGCCAACCGAAGAGGAAATCGAACGAAATCCCCGTGCACGAAGCGCCAAACTTCGTTGCGCGGAAAAAAAGTCAGACGGAATGTAAAGTTTGCGGCAAGGATTCATGAAATGATGGCCGTAATTATACGGCCGTTAAATTATAGCCGTTTCAAGCTTTCAAAACTTTCCATTCTGTAGAAACGCGTAAGGATTGCAAGGATGCAGACATGACTGGAATGACAGATATTACTCGTCATGGGAATAACAAAAAGGAACGAATGATTCAAGGGGTCGGAATCAAGAACGACGCCTTGGTCGCGTTTGCTGGTCAGGACGTGCTTGTCGACGACTCGGACGATTTCGATGGTTTTGCCTCGGGACCGAGTTTCGCCTTAAAGATGGTGAAAGCCGGGTTCGGCGTTTGCGTGTTTCCCTTTACGCTTCTTTGGTCGGGAATCTGTTCCCTCAAGTTTGTTCCCCGACTGTTCAAGTCCATGCCGCTCAAGTCGATACCGGGGCTGTTCGGAAAACTGAAAAATCTCACGTTTTTGTGGAAAACTCTTGCTACGGTCGCTGGTTTTCTGTTCACTTTGACGGCGATTCCCTGGATGTCCCGCAAATTTTCCGCCTGGCGAACGTCAAAACACGAAAACGCTTCCCAAAAAACGAAAAAACCGATCCCGCTTTCCCAGGCCGTGGCGTCGCGCAACACGGAACACGCGGATACGGTTGAACTTTCCGGAACGGGGAACACGACAACGATTGCCGGCACAATCAACATGGCTGCCGCCAAACAACAGCAGTCGCAAAAGCCCCAGACACCGGTGTCCGCCACGTCCAAGCCGACTCCCAAACCGACACTTCAGCCGGTGATTCAAACCGACCTCCGGGACGAAGACCCGTTTGCCGAGCCGACACGTTGGAGCATGAAAAAACGGCTTGCGTTCCTGACCGCTTGTTCAACCCTTTTCTTTGTCTGTTACTATGGCGGACGTTCGTTAATGCGCTCCACCACGGCCAATACTTCGGAAATTGCCGCAAATTTCGAGGAAGGAGAAAAACTCCAACCGTTTGCTTCTCCCGCAAATTCCGGTGTATCGACGCCCAAAATGAGATCAGATTTCGGGATGCCGGACTTCGGGACATCAAATTTTGGGACGCCGGAAGATATTCCGTTCTCTCCGGCTCCCTTGCCAATGGCATTACCTGGCCAGGATCAATTCAGCGGCCCTCCTGACGTATCACTTCCTTTGAACGTTCCGGTGGAAAACGATCCACCTTTCATGGCTTTAACGCCGTCAATTCCGATGGACAGTTACGCTTCCCAGGAAAACTTGACGCTTTCGATTCCGGCTCCCCCTGTTCCCGAAGATTACGCGGAATCATCGGTTCCGGCGTCCGAATCGCAAGTGGCAACCATTGTGACAACCCCACCGGCAGCATTTCCGGTCACAGAATCACCTAGAACAGAATCACCTAGAACGGAATTGCCGGCAAGATCGGACGGCGTGAAAACAGAGGTGGTTGCTTTGCCGCAAACTCCAGGGCCCGGGATTTCATCCCCCGGGGTTTCACCACAACACCGCCAGCAAGCATCAACCATGTCGTCTCTGCCACAAACGTCGGCGGCGTCATTATCGTCGGTGCCATTGAACGAACCATCGGTTTCGATTCCGGCGGAACCGCAGTCCCAACTCATTTCGGATGCGGCATCGGGCAGTTCGCGACGTCGGTCCCGGGGCAACGCCGGACAGTTGGATTCCCCGTCTCCGGTATCGTCGGATTCATTGTCGTCAAATTCCCTGTCGTCGGATTCTCCGAACTCGGCGGGACTGTTTGCCAACGTCAGTGCCGCTCCGGCACGTTCGGCGGAATTGACAAATTCCTCGTCCTCATTGTCTGCCTCTTCCACCCCTTCAATGATCCGTCCCCAAGTCAACGAGCCTTATGCAAGTTCGGCGCCCACTTTTTCGATGGGCGCTCAGGAATCCCCCGTCATGATCCCTCAGGAACCTCAAGGATCGGAGTCGTTGCTCATGGCGGCAACTTCCCCCCCTCCATCGCGAAGATATGACTCCAATTCGGTGGCATCAACAACACCGGAGATTCCCATAACGGCAATGCCAACCTCGCCGACGCAAACTTCATTGGCACAAACGTCGTTGGCACAAACCTCATCGGCCTCCCGAGACATGCCGGCGGATTCCACCTTTGAAACGTTTGCCACGGGCAACAATTTGCAAAATCTGCGTAATTCGCCAGAAGGAATTCAGTCGATTCCGATGATCAGTCCGATTGAGTCGCAAGAAACAATCGTGACTCCAACACAAATCACCGGTTATGCCGCTCAGTCGGATTCCCGATTCACCACTTCGGTTCCCTATCGCGTTCCCGATAAAGAACGGATTGCTGCCATTCGCGACAAATTGCGTGCTCACATGACTTCCTCCGAAGCAAATCAGGGAACGACGGTCGGGGTCATTCAAGCGGGGAACAATTCCTATGAATCTCTTGACAACATGCGGACCTGTATCGTCCAAAAAGGAGACAGTTACTGGACCATCGCCAAACGGGAATTGGACGACGTTCGTCGCTGGCGTGAAATCCGCGACTTGAACAAAGGCCGAATTGGAAATCAGGAAGCCCTCCAACCCGGAACAGAACTTCTGCTCCCGGGAAACCCGACGTGATGCTCAAACGTGAGTGACACTTCAAAATGTGTCGGAAAAGAGAGTATTGATCTTTTGGTAGGAGAAAAGTAAAATCATGAGTCTTAGAGTTTCCAAAAATATAAAAGCGACTAAAAATTGGAACAATTCTCATGAAGGAAATAACAATTTTTCTTCTTAGCTGTTTTTTGATTTTTTGTATTGTTACATACTTTGTAGGGGAAAATCTCTCCCATCACCTTTTTCTTGTTTACTTTTTACTCTCGTTCTCGTTCCTTTTTTCTCGTAAAAGCAGCACTTTCGTAAAGTTTGCACTTCCTTGTCTGTTTCTTCTCCTTTGGATAATGTATGATGCCATGACTATTGCTAACCCCATTCAAAAATGAGGACTCAAACACTCAAACCGATCAGAATTGAAGCCCATTTTACGGCATGAAACAGCCCAAAACATGAAACAGATGTTCGTGCATTGTGATTTTTTCATGATCGGAATAAAATCTGATCGAGATGAACGCCGCCGTAGACGAGCAGGAATGCGCCGGTGTCGTATAGTCCATGTGACAGAATACACGACCATAAATTGCGGCGATTCATCAGGTAAATGACACTGAAACCCATGGCGATGAAACCGGCGACAACCATTCCTGTTATCCCCTGATAATAATGGCCGATTCCCGTCAAAACGGAGGTCACCAGGACGGCGCCCGTCCACGCAATCCATCGGGGGCAACCTTTGATCGATAATAATTCCGCGAGAGAATTTTGGAGGAATCCCCGAAACAGGAATTCTTCAAGAAACGCTCCGAATATCCACGCCGTGACCAGTCCTGCCATCAACGCAGGGATATTGCCTTGAATCACCTTGAAAACGTCCAGATTCGGTGCCGTTTCCGTGATGATCATGACGACATGCTTTGCCACAAAGGACAAAGGGATCAAAACCGTTGTCGCGACCAAGGTGACAAGCACCAAACGTCCGATATTTTCCGGTTTGCGAAAACCGACATCGTTCCAGGTTTTGTTTCGCAACCGGAGCATTCCCCATGCCAAAAGGGTACTGAGAAACAGCCCCAAAAGCAGCAAAAGCGGGGACTCACTTCTTAAAAAGAACACCGGCGGAAGAAGAACAAACAGGATTTTCAGCAAAAGCCCCATTTTGCTGTCCCGGAATTTTGGTTTTTCTTGAGAATCCATGGTTTTTTTGATCGCGGCTGGAAAACCCCAAAGCCAGACACAGTATAACCTCTTAGAATGTGTATCGCACCAGAAAATCAATGCGCGTCGTTTGGCCGGGTTCAAGTTTCGTGATCGTTCCCGTTGCGTTATTGTAAGAGTGCCAGTCGGTTTCCCATTGACTCACCTCCAAACCGGTCATGAAATTGTCTGTCCAGTTGTAAATGCCATTGAGAAAGATGATCTGGTTCCTGTCGCGGGCGTTTCCGATCCAGGATGACGTGTTCAAGGATGAAGCCAAAATGTCGTCCATGTCTTCGACACAGTAACCGGCGTTGAGCTGGAATTTTTTGGTCATCTTGAAATTGATGTTTCCCCAACCGCCGACAGCCTTGGCGCTTCTCGGAGCGAGACCCGAGACTCCCGGGGTGTAAAAGTCGATCCCCTGCATGATTCCGCCGAGTGACGAGGCAAGATTTGTACCGGTATACATTTCCCCGCTGAGTTTCCATCGTTTCGTCACGGGAACCTCAAGGTCGATATTGGCCGACCACGTTTCGTGACGGTATTTCGTCATATTGTTGACTCCCGGCAAGGCATAGTTGTTTGTCATTTCGCCGACATGTCCGGAGACGCCCACGGTGAACGGAAGACAATCGGCATGAGGATTTCGCCCGAACGAGCCGGCGACACGTCCCTGCAACATCGGCCAACCGCTGTTTGCTTTGGTGATTCCCGACTCAGGCATGAAATCATCCGGCACGTTGTCGCAGACGGCAAACTGCCATATCGAGCTGAAATCCGGGTTCCATTTCCGTGTTCGTTCCAACCGGATTTGTGCCCGACGATAGCCGAGATTGCCGGCGCAAGAACCAGGGACATAATTTAAACTCTGCGGGACCAACGGAGAGATGACTTCCCAATCCTGTCCGATTAAAAGCCGGGTGTCGTTATCGGTGAAATCGACGAAGGCTCTTCGCAGCATCAATCCGGGACGGTTGCGTGTCGCGTTGATATTTCCCTGAAAATCAACCTCGAACAGAGCACTGGTTTTGATATTCCGACAATACCACGTCAAATCCGGTCCATTAATTTTAAGTCCCAACCGCGAGGATTTCGGGTCGACATGAAACCCCGAGTGTCCGCCGCCGTCAAGATCGGGACTCAACGAATACAGGGCGTAATCCCCATTCCGGGTACGTTCCGACTCGTAACACGTACTGACATTGATATATCCGTAGGGAATAAACGTGTATTTTCCTTTACGAAACCCGTCAAGCGGTTGCTGGCGTCTCAGAATGTCGTTCAACTCATCATGGGTGACGTAATTTGCTTCAAACGTTGACCTTGGTTCCGGTGAAACAGGCACGGTTTCGTCATCAACCGGAAACACGGGTGCCTGGGCCACGAGCGGCGGGGAGTAAGGACTCGGCGACGGATAATAAGAACTTGATGGCGGGTAGTAGGGACTCGACGGCGGGTAGGATGTCGTCGAAACGGTCTGCCGGCTGCTTCCTTGAACCAGTTGGATACCTGAAACAACTCCGGTAACAGCCTCGGTATTCTCCCGGGTTGGTGTTTCTCCGAGAAAACTTGTCTGCTGGAGCGGTGCCGGATGCCGAAGCGGCATCGGAGGCCGAACCGTGTCCGGAGTATCCGATTCGTAAATGACCAGTTGATTTTGCGTGTCGTAAACAAATGAGTCGACGTGAAAAATTGACGGAGAAGCGGTCTCAAGAACGTTGACTCCCCTGCCATAAAGCGGGGCGACCTCGGAAAACTGATAGGTGGGATTCTGATAAGCGGGATTCATGAAAACCGATTCATCAGGACCGACAGAAAAGCAAAAGTTTCCTGCATTCCCAACAAAACACGCGGCGGAAAACAAAACTGCTGCCCCACGACTCAGAATTTTTTTCAAAACAGTTTTCACAGACAACACCTTTATGATCCTTATATGATCCAAAAACGTCACGTCAAATCACTTCGGATAAAACATGAAATATCAGCATATATAGAATATTTGGAGATATTAACGATAATCGCCTTACCCGAACCAATCCTCTCATTGGTAGTAAAGAGTATCGTCCGTCTTTTTAGAACAAAACGCAGAATCCGATAAATCCTATGCAAAATCGAAGAGCCGTCACCTTACTTTCGATACGACACAAATGACCCAAAAAAACAGCATAGCTGGAATTATCATAAAACTTTAGCTATGTCGCACAACCGAATCTTGATTATCGATTCAAAAAACTTTGGGAAGGATTTTATCATACCTCTTCTTTTGACCATATTTCACGTATTCTCTCCAGTTTACGCTCAACAGTTCTTCGGACGCAACCGAGTTTTTCAGCAATTTCAGGTGCCGCCATTCCTTCAAGTGTCATGACGGCAATGTCTCGCAGCCGGTCATCATTGAGTTTTGCGAGGAGATGCTGACAATTTTCGGCCACTCCGGCGGCTAAATCCGGGGTCGGCTCTTTTCCAAGAATCGCGGCAATTCCCTCATTTTGCGGGCGTCCCTCATCGTCGCCGTCGGGACGCTGGAAGATTGACTCCCCCCGAACGGCTCCCCCGCCACGTTTTTCGGCAAAGTGTTCACGCATGTGGGCACAGGCCTTTCTGGCGGTCAACGTCACGAGAAGTTTCCATAAGTCCTGACGGTCACTGACCCAAGGAAATTTTTTCTCCACCATTCCACGACAAAAACTGTGCATGGCCGAAAGCGCGACATCCTCTTCGTCGGCGGCGCGAAGTGAGACCCCTTCGAGTTTTTTTCGTGCCAGATGAACCAGTTTCTGGAAATAGGTTTCCCAAAGTTTTTCAGCCGCCAGAGCGTCCCCATCGGCCAATCGATGAATCCAGCGGGTCAGTTCCTGCTCTTCCTGCATAAGCTATGACATTTTCGTAAAAAGGGTAAAAAGTAAGGGAAATTTTATAAAAAGTTTGTCAAAAGAATGGGCCGGGCACTGCGGTCAAAACTCTTAGGCGACGACCAATACCCAAGAATTTAGAATTATACGGGAATACAAAAATTTTTTCAAGCAAATCCCCAATAACTTGAACGTCATTGGTAACTTCTTTGGTAATCTTGGGATAAAACGAGTGTCGGAACCTGGAATTTTCAAAAAAGCTACAAAAATTCACAAAAATTTCACGCCAGAGGCGATCCGGCAAATTTTTTTGATAAAAATTTATCGGAATCCCTTGTTTTAATAAAAATTATTTGTTACGATGAAATAAATAAATAAAGATTTATTGGGTTGGCGGTAAAATTTGAGCCGTTTGGTTTGTCGTCCGCGCAGCAGACAGGGTTGAAGCCGCGGTTCATTTTTTTATTGCCAACGTATTAACTAACCATTTTCTGTTACTTCTCATAAACGGAGGTTACTGATGCCTGAATTGACGCAGACATCATGCGCGTGTTGCGCAGATGTGAGCGAGGAACAACTCCTTGCCCAACTTGACGAAGTCATTTGTGATTATCGCGATGTGCCCGGCGCACTGATCCCGGTGCTTCAAATCACCCAATCGATGTTCGGATACCTTCCTGAAACGGCTTTGCAAAAAATTGCCGCCGCACTCAACAAATCCTACAGCGAGGTCACCGGCGTTGTCTCATTTTACTCGTTTTTCACGACGGTCCCGCGCGGCAAACATTTGATCCGTGTCTGTCTCGGAACGGCATGTTACGTCCGCGGCGGCAAGGAAGTTCTTTCCGCGCTCAAACAAACCCTGGAAATTGAAGTCGGCCAAACGACGGAGGACCGTCTCTTTTCCCTGGATGTCGGACGCTGCTTCGGTGCTTGCGGACTTGCCCCGGTGGTCATGGTCGATGATGACGTACATCAGCGGGTCAAGCCGATGCAAATTTCCAAGCTGCTTGACTCCTATCGCAAAAACGCCATGAAACAAGGAGACGCCGCATGAGAAATCGCATCACCAGCATCGAAAATTTGAATCTTCTCCGCGACAGCTTGCAAAACGACCTCCGGGTTTCCGCCAATTCAGGACAAACACGAGTCCGGATTTGCACCGGAGGGGGCTGTATCGCTTCCGGAGCCAACGACGTTTTCTGGGCGTTTGCCAAGGAACTGGGGCAAGCCGGAATCGACATGAATCGCTGCCAGACATTGAAAACAGGGTGTCTCGGCCCATGCAGCGGAGGACCGGCGTTGTATGTCAATGACACATTCTACTCCCAGGTCAAGCCGGAAGATGTCGCGGAACTCGTTCAGGAACACGTTCTCGGCGGTAAGGTCGTCGAACGACTCCTGCACAAAAACTCCGACGGCAAACCTGCACGAACGCCGGAAGAGATTGATTTCTTCCGCATCCAGAAAAAAGTTGCGCTTCGCAATTGCGGGAACATCGACCCGGAACGGATTGAAGATTATATCGCCGTCGATGGTTATCAGGCATTTGCCAAAGTGCTTGGCGGGATGGCCCCGGAAAACGTGATCACGGAAATGAAACAGTCGGGACTGCGTGGTCGCGGTGGGGCGGGATTTCTCACCGGTCTCAAATGGGAACTCACCCGAAAAGTTGAAAGCGATGAAAAATATGTTGCCTGTAACGCCGACGAAGGTGACCCCGGGGCGTTCATGGACCGAAGTGTCCTCGAAGGAGACCCCCATAGTGTCATTGAAGGAATGGCCATTGCCGCATTTTCACTTGGCGCGAAACAGGGTTACGTCTATGTCCGGGCGGAATATCCCCTTGCGATCGAACGTCTGCAAAAGGCGCTCGACCAGGCCCGGGAATGCGGTTTGCTCGGCAAAAATATTCTCGGAACCGGGTTCGATTTCGACCTGGAAATCCGCAAAGGAAGCGGGGCGTTCGTTTGCGGTGAAGAAACGGCGCTTCTCACTTCCATCGAAGGGAATCGCGGTGAACCCCGCCCAAGACCGCCGTTTCCAGCTCAAAAAGGGCTTTGGAGCAAGCCGACCGTGCTCAATAACGTTGAAACCTATGCCAACGTCGCGGCCATCATACTCAACGGCGGCGAATGGTACGCGTCACTTTCCGTCGGGAAAAGCGCCGGAACAAAGGTGTTCGCGCTCGCCGGTGACATCGTCAATTCGGGGCTTGTCGAAATTCCGATCGGCACCCCGCTTGGTGACGTGATTTACGACGTCGGCGGCGGTGTTCCCGGGGGCAAGGAATTCAAAGCGGCGCAAATCGGCGGACCTTCCGGCGGTTGTATCCCGAAAGAATATCTCAGTGTCCCGCTTGATTACGAGTCGCTCGCCGAGCTTGGCGCGATCATCGGCTCCGGCGGACTCATCGTGATGGACGAAAACTCATGTATGGTCGACGTCGCCAGGTATTTTCTCGAGTTCGTCCAGGAGGAATCCTGCGGAAAATGCGTGCCGTGCCGAATCGGAACAAAACGGATGCTTGAAATCCTCGAACGGATTTGCGAAGGGCAAGGCGTCGAGGGAGACATCGAACGGCTCATTGAACTGGGCGAGATGATCCAGGATTCGTCGCTGTGCGGACTCGGACAAACGGCTCCGAACCCGGTCCTTTCGACGATCCGGCACTTCGCCCATGAGTATGTCGAGCATATTCGTGACAAAACATGCCGTGCCGGAGTTTGTGCGGGCCTCGTTTCGGCCCCGTGTGAAAGCGCGTGTCCGGCGAAAGTCGATATTCCCGGTTTTGTGTCACTGACCGGCGAAAAACGTTATTCCGAAGCCCTCAAATTGCACCGTGAACGCAACCCGTTTGCGGCGGTTTGCGCCCGGGTCTGTTTCCATAAGTGTGAGGACAAATGCCGGCGCCGTTCCTTGGACTCCCCGGTTTCGATTCGCGCCGTCAAACGATTTTTGGTGGATCAAGAGATCGTGACACAAGTCCCGGAGATGCGCGAGAACGCGGCCAACGCGGCACGCAAAATCGCGATCATCGGGGCCGGCCCGGCAGGACTTTCCTGCGCTTATTTCCTTGCACGGCTCGGTTACAAACCGAAAATTTTCGAGGCGGAACCCCGTCCCGGCGGAATGCTCGTGCAAACGATCCCGTCGTACAGGTTGCCGCGTGAAGTTGTCGCCCACGAAGTTCGCATGATCGAACGGATGGGGGTCGAAATCCAAACAGGAACCGCACTCGGCAAGGATTTCACCTTGCAACAGCTTCGCCAGCAGGGTTATGAAGCCGTTTTCCTCGGAATGGGAGCACCGGATGGTGTCAAAATCAATATTCCCGGCGATGACGCCGACGGCGTGATGGACGCCATGTCATTTTTGCGGACCTACAACATGCGTGGTTCGGCCCCGGTCGGGAAAAACGTCATCGTCATCGGCGGCGGCAACTCGGCCATTGACGCCGCAAGAACGGCTTTACGATTGGGAGCGGAATCGGTCACGATCGTCTACCGCCGCACCCGGGATGCAATGCCGGCCTACAACGAAGAAATCGAGGAAGCGGAACTCGAAGGCGTCCGTCTCATGCTCCTCACCGCACCGGTCGAGATCGTGAAAGAGAGCGGCAACGCGGTCGGACTGAAATGTCTCCCGATGCAGCTTGGAACATTCGACCGTTCAGGCCGAAGACGTCCGACGACCGGAACCGGCGAACCGTTTGTTATTCCGGCGGACCAGATTCTCACGGCCATCGGTCAGACAATCGAACTCGGCACGATGGTCGACGAAAAAATCGACCAGCAATGGGAATTTATTCGTGCCAATCCGACAAACGGCGGCACGAGCGTCCCGTGGCTCTTTGCCGGGGGTGATGTCGTCAGTGGTCCATCGTCGGTGGTCGATGCCATTGCCGCCGGAGAACGCGCCGCAGTCGGAATTGATGCTTTCTGCAACGGAACGGCCAATCCGTTCTGGCGTCAGCCCTACCCGCTTGACGTCAAGTTCGATCCCGACGCCGATCCGTGCATGGAACCGCGTGGGAAGCCGAACGTGATTCCCGTCGAGCGCCGCTGTCGCAATTTCGATGAAGTGGAACTCTCTTGGACCGAACCGGTCGCCATTCGGCAAGCAACCCGCTGCCTCCGTTGCGATTATGGAAAAAGATAAAAAAAAGGGAAAGGGAGAAAAGGTAAAAGGAAAAAGGTCGAAGAATCTTTGTTTTGTTCAACCTTTCATCTTTTACCTCTCACCTCTCATCAATATAAACATTAAAATCGGAGCGAAAATAACATGATCAATTTAACGATAAACAATGTTGAGGTCGAGGTGCCTGCTGGGGCGACGATTCTCGACGCGGCAAAAAAAGCCGGAATGAAAGTTCCGACGCTTTGTAATTTTGAAGGCCATGCACCCCAAGGGGCGTGCCGTGTTTGTGTGGTGGAAGTCGAAGGGGCGCGTTCGCTGGCCGCGGCGTGTGCCATGCCTGCCTCAAACGGAATGAAAGTGCAGACCAACACAAAACGGGTCCGCAATTCACGGCGTACATCCGTCGAGCTTTTGCTCTCGGAACATGACGGCGACTGCCAGACCTGTAACCGCAACCAGGATTGCGAACTCCGGGCTGTTGCCGCCGACCTCGGAATCCAGTCGATCAAATTCACAGGAAAACGGACCAAACCGGGAATCGACAACTCGACCCCTGCGCTGGTTCGAGACAGCGGCAAGTGCATCAAGTGCCGCCGCTGCGTGACGGTTTGCAACAACGTGCAAGGAGTCGCCGCGCTTTGGCCGCAGTCACGCGGTTTTGATACGGCGATCGGTCCGGCGTTCGATCGGGCGCTCGACACGGTCACTTGCGTGCAGTGTGGTCAATGTGCGAGTGTTTGTCCGGTCGGGGCAATCACCGAACGGGACCAAATTCAACAGGTTTGGGCCGCGATTGACGATCCGTCGAAAACCGTTGTCGTGCAAACCGCCCCGGCCATTCGTGCCGCGCTCGGCGAATGTTTCGGGATGCCTCCCGGAACGCTCGTGACCGGAAAAATGGCCGCCGCGCTAAGACGGCTCGGTTTCAAGGCGGTGTTCGACACCAATTTCACCGCAGATTTGACGATTCTTGAAGAGGGAACCGAACTTCTTGTGCGACTGAAAAAACTCCTTGTCGACAAGGACGGGTCGGTACGATTGCCGATGTTCACGAGTTGTTCGCCGGGTTGGGTCAACTATATTGAGTCGATGTACCCCGACCTGCTGCCGAACGTTTCGACGTGCAAATCACCGATGTCGATGTTCGGGGCGCTTGTCAAAACGTACTGGGCAAAAAAGCAGGGACTTGAAGCGAACCAGATTATTGATGTCGCGATCATGCCGTGTACTGCGAAAAAGTTCGAGGCAGCCCGTCCCGAGATGAACGCAAGTGGTTCCGCTGATGTCGATTATGTTTTGACAACCCGGGAACTGGGCCGGATGATCTCGGAAGCGGGAATCGATTTCGTGTCGCTTCCGGACGAAAACATGGACGCCCCGCTTGGTCTTTCCACGGGTGCGGCTGACATTTTCGCAAATACCGGCGGTGTCATGGAAGCGGCACTCCGAACGGTGTACGAAATCGTGACCGGTCGTGATTTCCCGCTCGAAAATCTGCACGTCGCACCGATTGCCGGATTAGACGGCGTCAAAGAAGCGTCGATCACGTTCGACGACGTCCTTGATGAATGGAATTTCCTCAATGGCGTCACTGCCAGAGTCGCCGTCGCCCATGGTTTGGTGAACGCGGCCAAGGTTTGCCAGTCGGTTCGTGACGGAACCGCCCCCTGGCACTTCATCGAGGTGATGTGCTGCCCCGGCGGCTGTATCGGTGGCGGTGGCCAACCACGTTTCACCACGAATGAAGTCCGCAAAGCCCGAATCGGCGCGATTTATGCCGAAGACGAAGGAAAACAGCTCCGCAAGAGTCATGAAAATCCCGACATAACAAAGCTGTATGAGGAATTTCTCGGCCAACCTCTTGGCGAGGTCTCCCACCATTTGCTTCACACAAAGTACACGGCCCGTCGTCGGGTGTAGAAAAAATCGCAAGTGCGTCGATAGGGATTTTACGCATTTTCACAATCACGGGTGTTGCCATCCGTGATTTTTTTATATATAAAAAAGGTTAAGGAGGAGGAGAGAAAAAAACACCCCTGACCTGCAACCTTTCACTTTTTTTAAGGGCCCGATGATGAAAAAAACGTCGATTTTAAGTTTTCTGGGATTTTGTTTCGTTTGCACATGTTTCTGTTTGGTTCGCGCCGAAGAACCGGGATACACGGATACACCGTTTTTACCGGATTCGCAATGGCGGGTTCACGATCAGGCACGACCACAGCCGCAAAAAGTCAAGCCGGGAACCGGGGACATCGGAATGACCGCCCCTTCCGACGCCGTTGTGCTTTTTGACGGAAAAACGCTTGAAAAATGGATGCGGGGTGACGGAACACCTGCCGGTGATGGGATTCTGGCCGACGGAAGCTTCGACATCGTCAAAACCGGACAACTCCGAACCAAAGAGGAGTTCGGCGACTGTCAGCTTCATGTCGAATGGATGTCGCCACCGGAAGAAGCGGTCAAAAATGACCGGATGAACTGGGGAAACAGCGGCGTCTTCATGATGGGAGAGTTTGAGATGCAAATTATCGAATCCCACGACAGCTACATCTACGCCGACGGCAATGCCGGGGCTGTTTACGGTCAATATCCTCCGCTGGTCAACCCGGCCCGGAAACCCGGTGAGTGGCAAAGTTTCGATATTTACTTCACGGCCCCCAAGTTCGACGGCGAAAAACTGGTCATCCCTGCTTATGTCACCATTGTTTACAACGGTGTGATGGTGCAGAATCACCAACCGATCCTTGGAACCGCCGTACATCGTGTTTTGCCGGGTGCGTATCCTGTGAAAACGACCGGCCCGTTAATGTTGCAGGAACACCACTCCGCCGTCAAATTCCGCAACATTTGGATCAGACCTCTTTAACAAGCAATCTGAGTTTTTCGCCGACACGTCTTTCAGTGTCGGCCTAGCTCATTTGGTTCTCGGCTTGATGAGCAGGATATTGCTCTTGGGAATCCACAATCGTAGCATTTGTGGCTCATCGTTTACAATGACATATCGATCCAGGAGGATTGCCTCGCGATTGACGGCGATCAACGTGCCCTCAATGTTGTTGTAATTGTCGTCGCGCGGAGAAACGGGTGTACCGAGGACGTCCCCACGAAACTGGACGATATAATACGTTCCCGGCATCAAACTGGCCTGTCGTAGGTGATGAATATGACAACAAATCGCAACAATCAAGACGACGAGAATCACCGCTATGATTTTTCCATGCTTACAAGTGCATTTTTTCGGCTCGTCGGTTTCCTGTTCCATTTTGTTCCTCCTAAAATAAAAATATTATGACTGCTTGTTATTCCAAAAGCACGCCGTCAAGATAGAGCGTATCGGGGCACAAATCCTGACCATGCGGCCAAACAACCGTTCCCAAATCAGGACTTGCCTGCAAGAAGTAATCACGATTTTGCAGTTCCTGAAAAAACTCGCTCCTGTCAATGTAGGGTTTCATGTCGAACCGTTTGACCTCACCGTTGCCAAACGTAAGCGTCAATGTCATATCATCGTGTGCAACCACATCGACGACTCTCGGATTCAGTTTCGTTGTTACTGTTGTCATTGTCTTTACCTTAAAGGTTCTATGGATGGCAAGTCGTGCCCGCCGATTGCCAGCTCCCAGCATTGCATGAGTTCTTCTTCGTGAATCTCAATCCATGTTTGCACCATCCGTAATTTTCTTGAGGGCAGGTCTCCCGCGAGCAGGTTACCTGTCGGCAATTCCAAAACGGCTTCGTCATCCTGATATTGAACATGAATATGCGGCAAATGATGTTGTCGATTGTCAAATGTGAACATCATAACTTTGATTCCATAAAACATCGACAAAACAGGCATAGCCGATCTTCCTTTCAAGTTTAATTTTCACGCTTTGACGAAATGCTTGTTTATGGCCAGTTCCTTCTTGGACAAGCCCATGGCGAGGCCGACCAGGTCGGACAGGAAATAGACCGGGAGTCCGAGTTTTTCGCCGAGGCGTCTTTCGGTGTCGGCCTGTTTCATGTCGAGGTTGACGGCGCACATCGGACAAGCGGTCACCATGCAGTTCGCGCCGTGATCCTTTGCGTTTTTCAAGATTTTGCCGACCAGCGTTTCAACCGTCTTGCCGTCGGCCAGCGTGAGACCGGCACCGCAACATTCCGTCTTGTAATTCCAGTCGATCGGTTCCGCCCCAAGCGCCGCGAGGAGAGTTTCCATGCTCGACGGCTGTTCCGGATCGTCGAATTTCAACGTTTTCGGTGGTCGCGTCAAAAGACAACCGTAATAACAGGCCGGCTTCATCCCGTCGAGTTTTTTTGTTGCATTTTCAAGAATTTTGTCCATGCCGATCTTCTGGAACACCTGAATCAGGTTGAGCACGTTGCATTTTCCGGTCACGGGCAGCTCGACGATCTCGGAAATCTCTTTCCGGAACGATTCCGACTCGATAACCTTGGTGTTCGCCTTGATGAGTTCCATCGAACAGAGCGGACACGGGGCAAGCAGCTCGTCGATGCCGTCCCGTTCCGCAATACCGAGGTTCCGCGCCGGAAGCGCCGTGCCGAGTTTTTTGTTGATCATGTGTGCGCCCGACGCCCCACAACAGATCCAATCGTTCAGTTCCTCAAGCGAAACGCCAAGTTTTTTACAACACGCCCGCACCGATTTCTCGTAATCATTGGAAGAACCGTGCAACGCACATCCAGGGTAATAGCCGATTTTAATCATTTGTAAAAGTCCAAGTAAAAAAGTAATCAGTAAAGTAATCAGTGATCCAGACAAAGTAACTGTTGTTGATGGTTATCGACAAAAAACATCTCATGGAATTGATCGTGCATCCCTGTCATTTTTGCCAGCTCTTCTAAATTGATTCGATTGAGAAGTGCTGCTGTCACGGGACGTTTATCATCCTTGAAAACCACAGAGTCAATAAACTGTTTGGCAATATCGGAGGAGAGCAACCTCCAGACAAAATGTGCCGTTTTTTCTTTCTCGAATCCAAGAAAATAGCAAGTATCATCCAAAACAACTGGCTTTCCTCTTTGGGGACCAATGAAGGTGAAGGTACAATTTTTGTAGAGTCCGGAAATTCCCACTTTCCACGGCAGGAATGTGTAATCACCAACTCCGAAAATGGAAAACCTCTCAGCCTTTTCGTAAATACTGCTTTTTCTTGAACCAAAATAAGACGAATATTTGTTCAAATAGTCCCATGTTTGGGGTGATTTGTTCTGTATTTTATCCGTGGGATCATCAATATATTGTTGCGTCACAACCATAAATTTGCAACAATCAGGCAAAACCGGTTTCGCAATGTCGGAACTCTTGTACATCGGAAACAGGTAATCCTCTTCAATATCCACCGTTTCGCCAAATCCATTGACATAATAACCGTTTTGAAACGTCAGTTCCATGACTTTGGCACAATCATGCTTGATCCCGGAACGCCAACGAATCGGCGATCCCGTGTCGATTGCACTTAAAGCCCGATAAGTATCCCTATTGGCAATGAGACGGTTATGTTCATATCCCATTGTACGGTCCAACGAGTTATCATTCAAGGAACGGTAAACCCGGCAACACGGAGTCGATTCCGTTCGACATCCTTCCGCGTAAAACAAACAGGCGTCAACATTCACGTCAAAATATGCTTTCGCGTCAATGTGTTTGATGGTGATGTTATCAATACTCATCCGGTTTTTGCAAATATATACAAAAACTTTTCTCGCCACGCTGGTTTTGATGAGAAACGCCATCGTGGATTCGGTTTTCTCAATAAAACGAGCAACCTGAATCATCATCCATTCGGAAATATCAAAATTACTTTTTCCGGTCATCGCATCCATGCCGGAAAGATTGTTAAAATTCGCCTTTTTCGGTAAATTGCTGCCATGAATCTTTCCGAGTTCCGAATTTGTCACCCAAGGAGGGTTTCCCAAAAACAGAATAGGTTCCTCAACTCGCGAATGTAAGGAATACCAGTCAATTTGGAAAAAGTCTTGTTGTTCGATGATAATATTATTGATATTTCCATCTTTTAATAGCGTCTTTGTTTCATTGATATAATCCGGATTAACATCCCATCCGATGAGATTGCGAGCATGATTCGTATTCTGCACAACAGCTTGCAAAAAACTCCCACGTCCACAATTCGGTTCAATGACCGTCTTGTATTTTGACAAAGAGGAAATACCATGCACAACCACTTCACACGCCAATTCCAGCGGTGTTTGAAAATCTCCATATTCCGTAACGTGACGACTCTTGCTCATTCGTTATTTCACCTTGATGATTCCATCAACCTGTCCGGCTTTTTCGATAATTCGGCGATATTGCAGTCGCCATTGGAGCGCATTGGAAATCGTCAAATAACCAATTTGGGGAGGTGAATTCAACACTTCTTCCGCAAGATTTCTTGCTTCGATTTCATCGACCGGCAAACGTTTGTCCTCGATAAAAGCAAGAATGTCATCCTGATTTCCTTGATTGTTGACAATAACAAGCAATCCTGTCGTCATCTGAAAATCCGCTGTTTTTTCAGCTTCGACGAAAATCACATGAAGTATGTCAAGGCGACCGGTTTCACTCTGCTTATCGTCGATTTTATTATACACAAAAACGAGGAGAGAATACCCCAAACCATATATTTTTTGCCTCGCAGATTTGTAAGGACATGATGATTGGGGTTGCTCAATACTTGTGACTTTTATATCCATGCCCAATTCGGGAAAATCAATCCCCTGCGCCGAATTTCCGCGTACATAATGATATTTTTCCGAAAGCATATCTTGAAATTTATGTTCCAAGTAAGTACCTACCCGCTTTCCGTCTGTAACACCGAAAAGCGTTGGTTCGCTGTATAAAGATTCTATCACGGCAAATTTTCGTGCTTCCTGGAGCAGCAAGTCTATCGTCAAGTTTGATTTGATATTTTTTGTCATTTTCCCTTCAAAAATCGACGTTTTCTCTTGAAACATTACACTTTTGTCGTTGCTGACATGTCAACGCACAAATGAAGGCCAGTAAAGCAATGACAGCAGACCAAATTGCAAATGCCGCGTAAAACGTCTGTACCATCCATGTGCATGAAACGATAACACAAAACCAATACGCCCATTTCTTATGGAAAAACAGTCCCGTGTAACCAACGACAAACAAAAAAGCCCTTGCATGTTGCCAGCCTGACCGATATTCCAGTAAAAGCGGACTGGCCAAACAATACAAAAATGGCGGTGTCGCCAACACAACCAGCGCAAAATGAAAAAAACCAAGCAATCTGGCAGATTTCGCTTCTTTCTCAACCGGCGTCTCTTCAATCGTTTCCGGCGGGGCGTAAGGGTTGTCGTCGATGTCACGGTCACTCATTTTTTCATTGTCGGCAATTGTCGGCACGGTTGTCTTTCAGCAGTTGTCATTAGTCTTTCATAAACGCCTCATAATACCCTGCCTGAAATTTCGGGGCCGCTTGAGGGTCGGAAATCAACAGGTCCCAGTCCATTTCGGGACGTGTCCCCAAGATTTTCGGCAATATCAACAGACCGGGCAGTTGTTCGGAGAGTTTTTTGAACGCGACTCCCCAAACTTTCGGTTTGTGTTCCACGGTGTATAATCCCAACAGTTCCGAGATGTCTTGGGCCTCGGGCATGTCGAAAAATCCCCAATTGAGCCAACCGACGGCAAGCCCCTTCGTGGTTTCAATAAGTGCGATATTCCAATCGGCCTGTTGCTCTTCCGACGCCGCGGGCTTGTCCTGATTGGTGTTTTTCAGTTTTCCTCCGCCATACCAACCGAACTCGGCAATCACGACCGGTTTGCCTGTCGCGGCAACTTCCCGGACGATCGACTCGACGTAAGCAAGGTTTTTTTCGGTGTCGCCTTCTTTTTCGTATTCATAAAACCCTGTCGCCAGCGGATAAAAATGAATCTCCATAAAATCGAGATACGGTGCCTGCCGAGACGGTCTAAACGCCGCGTAATGTTGCAAACCGGGAAGCACCGTGGGGACGCTCCACTGGATCAGCCCCACCGTCACCAAAGCGTGCGGGTCAACACTTTTGATTGCCTCGACCTGGATTTTCGTCCAATGGTCGGCCAGCTCCTCACGAAAACGCTGATAATCAAGGATCAGCTCCCGATTCAAAAAGTCCTTCGGGGCGTCTTCGCTTCCCCAAGTCACTGTTTCCACGGGAATATTTCTCTTTGTCGCAAAATCTTCCGCAGATTGATAGTGATTTTTCAGCCACAAATTCCATTTCGGCCTCATCGACGGAACATCCCAGGGAATCGACGGCTCATTCAACAAATCATAAGCAAAAATGGCATTTCGCCCTTTATACCGCGCTGCAAATTCTTTCCAGAACAAAGTCGTCATGTCCAGGATTTCGTCATCCGTAAACCGTTCATGAATTTTTGCATGGTTTTCCAAAATCCCCGGCCCTTCCCAATGATCAGGCCCCGTGGGGTGGATATAAATGCCATAATCCTCGGCAATGTCGAGCAATTTGTCGAACTTTGCCAATCCTTCAGGATCAATTTTTCCTTTTTCGGTCAGGAACGAACCATAAGTCAAAAACACGCGAACACAATTGACGCCGGCATCCCGCATCAGCGCGAAATCCTCACGAAATGCTGTTTCGTCGAATGTTTTCCAAAGTTGCGGAGCCCAGCCCATTCCCGGTCGAAAGTAGTTCACCCCGAAAGGGACAAACGGCTTACCGTCCTCGGTTTTGAATGTCCGGCCATCTTCCGCGACAAGAATTTTCGGAAGTTTTTCCCCGCCAAACAGCGTCGCCGACGAAAAGACAGACACGAAAACAACAAAAAAACCAAAAAACGAGCGAAACATACAACTCTCTTTCACTATTTTTGCAAAGAATTCCAAATCACTTCAACTCGTTTCCAAAATTTTTCATCACCGAACATGCCATCAACTTCCTGCTCAATGCTCTCAATTTGTTCGCAGATTTCCTCACCGATTGCATCGTAAGGACGCTTGCCATGGAATTGAGCAAGCAGGATGTTACCGTTGTTAGGCCATGTGAATTTCGTGAGTATGAGTTGCCGGGCATTTTCAAGAAGATCGAACAGTTCGGTCATCCCCGCTGTTTTTACAGTATCAAGCAATTGCCTGACTTCCGATGCCGTTTTGTTATAAAACACCGACAAGAGACCATCATTCATAATCGTACTCTGCAAATCAAGAAGAAGGTAGACAAATCGAACATGCTTTGGGAGAGCATTGATAACTTCTTCAATGTCTTCAAACCCTCCATTCATTTTAATAATGTCATAAACATCTTCCCAATACAGTTTTTCGTAGAATTCATCTGATAATTCGCAATCGGTATAATCAAGATTTTGAATTGCATCAAGAACTTCTTTCTTTAGCATAGTCGGTCTCTTTCATGCCCGTGTTTTCAAAACACTTTTCGTTATTCACTTTGCAGTTTCTTTCATGCACTTCTCAAAAATCCGCTTCACGACGGCTTTGTCTTTGACCGGGGCGCCGGGTTTGAAGTGGAGTTTGTTTCGCAGGATCATCGGGATGGCGAATTTGCCGTCGGCCATCAGTTTCAGGATGCTGAAGTCGTTCAGGAAACCATTGAACTTGAAAAAGCCGGTCAATTCCAGTTCGTTGAGACGGCCATTACGGCGAATGGTGTCGATGAACGTTTTTTGGAAGATCACCGTCCGCCTGACTTTTTTGTTGACGATTTTCTTCTCAAACGCAATTTGTTTGAGCGCGTCCATCACTTCGGCGACCTGAACCGATTTGGGACAACGTGCCGAACAGGTCAAACAGGCGAGACACTGCCACACGGCGGTCGTTTTTGCCGCGTCATCGACGTCCCCCATTTGCACCATCCGCATGATTGTGCTGGGAATCACGTCCATTTGGTCGGCCATCGGACATCCGGCGGAGCATTTTCCGCACTGATAACAATCCACAACATGAGTATGGGCAAGTTCCTCAACTCTGGCCACATCGGGCGATAGTATTTTCATTGACATTTCACTGGTCCATTAAATTAAAAGTAGAGACAAATCACCAAATACCGTAGCCGGTATGGGCGGTAACCTTCGGCCTCGCGCAAACACCCTGCGTTGTAGGGCTTTCCGTGTCCAGCTTCGGGGATTTCTAACCGGCTTGAGTGTACGGTCATTATATCCTTAAAGTATCTTCAAGGCAAACCATGGGTTTGGCAAATTGAAAAAAGAAAATTATCGAACAAATATCAATAAGGTGTTTTGTGCGACATGATGTCGGCGGGCTTGAAACCTTTGCGAAATTGGCCGAATCCAAAGCCGAGCGGCTGATAGTCATCCACAAGACCAACGGAACTCTTCGCGGAAATCTTCGCCTCAAGTCCCAGCAGCCAATAGCATGAATTCACGAGCAGGCGGCGCACCCCCTCCGATTCAAAATCAAGTCCCGAACCGATCGTCGAAGCAACGGCCTGACCCGGTTTTCCGTCATCGATCTGATAGGTTTTGGTCCAAAGGATCGGCATCATCGGGTTGTTCTTTTCCCCATCGACCGGTCGATCGGTCGGTTTCATTCCTTCAAGCACGGCCCCAAGAACAATCGGTCGGGAACCTTCCGGAAGTGGGAGACGGACCTGATAAACGTCGGATGGTCCGAAAATGTCGTTGCAGCCCTCCACGATGGGATGTTTTTCCTCGCCGGGAGCAACGACACCCCGGGTTGCTTCGATTTTGTGCTGTCCGTGATGATTGATCCAGGTTTCCCCCAACACTTTACGACCGAATCCGCCGTCCCAGCCGTTTCCGGTAAAATTGAAGCTGTATCGGGCATAAATCCTGTCACCGGGGATGTTGAACGCATGGGTGGAGGTCCGAATTCCGAGAATCGGTTTCCCCGCCTCAAGATACCGGACAATATGCCCCATTTGTTCGTCCGGCAGATTGCGAAAACGTAAAAACATCACCATAAGGTCTGCCGATTCCAAGGTTTCCAAACCGGGGATGTTGTCAACCACCACCGGGTCGATTTCTCCGTTCTCAGAATTGATCGCATTAAGAACGGTACACTTAAATCCGTGATGTTTGGCCAGAATTCGGGCCATCTGCGCGAGCATCTCCTCACTCCGATACTCTTCATCTCCGGCAACAAGCACAATATGTTTTCCGGAACCCGGCAACCCTTCGACTCCTTCAAAAACAGCAAAATCCTGAGCAAATGACGCAGAAAACAAAAAAAACAGAAGGAACAGACAAACCGGCACGTACAAATAGCATTTCAACATGATCTCTTCTTCCCATAAATGATTAAGCGACACAAAAAATAAGACGCCACTCTCTTCATTATGGCAGTTTTATTCGAAAAGAAAAAGAGCAAGCCCGCAAAATTTGCACGATTTGTCGTCGCCTAAGAGTTTTAGAGCCGGCAGAGGTGGTTATCTGGCCTCACGAGTTTAAACTCTCAAAGACAAGCGGGGTCCAGCGGCCATCCGCTGGCCGCCGGAGGCATTTTTTAAACGTCCTTTGTTCTGTGCGTTCCGGGTTGGTCAATTTGGAAAGTTGTGAAGCATTACACCATAGGACGTTGAAAATGTCTCCGACGGGCAACGTGCCGTTGCATCGCCCAGCGTGCCGCTGGACCGCAATATTCCTCGCAAACTTTGTACTGGAGCCGGTATAAGGAAGCTACGGTATTTCAATTATGATCCGGCAAAGTACAGGCAGATTTGCCAGATGATCACAAAGGGCCCCAGCACAAACAGATACCAGGCAAAATACTTGAGTTTTCCCTGTTCGAGCCAGCGAATCAGCCAATACAGGGAAAAAATCCCGACAAGACAACTGATCAGGACGCCGCTCAAAAGGAGAACGATGTTTTCCTGAAAAAACGCCCCGTCGGTTGATTGGGATTTTTCGTAAAAATCCTTGATTTCGAGGAGAGTCCCGCCCCCGATGACCGGAATCGAAAGGAGAAAGGAAAACGTTGCCGCCTCACTCCGTTTGAGTCCACAGGCCAGTGACGCGATGATCGTCGAACCACTTCGCGAGATACCGGGCAACAGGGCGACAACCTGGGCAAGTCCGATCCACAAACTCTTGAGCCATGGAAGGTTCCGACAAATCAGATTTCCTGACCTGTCCGAGAGAGCAAGGAGTCCCAATCCTGTGATCGGAAAACAAATTCCGGCCACCCAAGGATTCACGAGAATATCGCCCCAGTATTTCTTTACCGGATAGCCGACCACAACGGCAGGAATCGTTGCAAGAATCAAAAGGAGAATCAAACGCCGATCCGTTGTCAAAAGCGTGTAAATCCGTTTACGAAAAACAATCAGCACGGCGATAAGGGTTCCAAAATGCAGGAAAATATTCAACATGGTTCCGTCCAGCTCGGTTTGGCTCCCCATGGTTTTGAATAAATGATCAAGAACCACAAGGTGTCCCGATGAACTGATCGGCAGAAATTCCGCCACCCCCTGGACGATTGCCAGAACAATAATTTTAAGCCATTCCATCATATCATTTGTTGCTTAATAAAGATTTTGTACAAGAGCTTTGAAAATTATAGAATATTTTTTATGCCGGAGCTGATATAGCCACGGAAAACACGGAATTTCACGGAAAATTTATGAAGAAGGAGACGAAAAATTGAGGGGAAATGGATCCCCCTTTCCATCTCCCCTTTTCCGTGTTTTTCTGTGCCTTCCGTGGCTAATTTTTCCTCATTTTTGGCACAAAAAATGCTTGTCTTAGATTTTTCCACCAAAAAACGAGAAGTGTTATTACCATTTTCCACCTGTTCGATTATAATCGGATATTGAGGGGTTCTTCTCTGGTGAGGGGCTTTTCTCTTTTGCAAAAAAAGGCTGCCGGTTGTTGTTTCATGGGCTTTTCCGAAATCCTCACAATCACTTTTCTGATCACCTGTACTGCGACCCTGTTGGGTCACACGTATTATCTTTGGAAACTTGCCCATTTGAAGAATCAGTCGATCACGCTTCGTTATGCCAAAAAACTCTTCAAGATTCAGCGTGAACTCGCCGAAGCCCGATTTATCACTCATGCCATGCAACATCTGGACCCGTCAATGTGGCTTTGGGAAGAGTCCGAGTTCGGCCAGGAGGTGCTTTTTGCCAGAAATAAACGGGATAGATGCCTGTATGCCTACATGCCGGTCACCGTGGAAATGAATCGACCGATCCGACATTCCCATCTCTCCAAAAACCTGCTCTTTCTTCGGCAAGTGACCGTCGTCCTTCAGTTCGCCGAGGAAGTGGAGCTTTGGCAACTGACGCATCGTGTTCTGTTCAACCAAAGTCCAAGTGATGTTCTCCAGCAAAAAAGCCGTGAATTTCATTTGGTCAGTTCCCTGGCCGAGCAGGATTGGGAATTTTTGGAATGAATCATCAGGAAGCGATGGATTTCCTCTATTCCCGGGTGAACTACGAAACGTTTGTCCGAATTCCTTATCTTGAACTGGGAAAAAATCTGGAACGTCTGGAACGTTTTCTCGTGCATTGCGGCTCGCCTCATCTCCGTTATCCCGTGATTCACGTGGCCGGCACCAAAGGCAAAGGTTCCACCTGTTCGCTGATCGACGCGATTTTCTCTTCCGCAGGTTATTGTGTCGGTCGTTTCACGTCCCCGCATTTGAACTCCGTCCATGAACGGTTTACCATCGGTGGTGTTCCTTGTTCCAGGGAAGAATTCACGGAAATCGTCTCATGGATCAAACAAAGACTGGACGCCCCACTCTGGAAAGACAAGGAACTCCAAGAAGACAACGAATCGTTCACGTTTTTTGAATTGACAACGGTTTTCGCATTGGAGTATTTTACCCGCCGAAATGTCGATATTGCCGTGCTGGAAGTCGGTTTGGGCGGACGTTTCGACGCAACCAACATTTGCAGGCCGACGGTGACGGTCATCACCAACATCCACCTTGAACATACCGAACTTCTCGGCGACACGCTTCCTCTCATTGCCGCCGAAAAGGCGGGAATCATCAAGGAAACGATCCCCGTGATATCCGGCGTCTTGCAACCGGGAGCCAGGGACGTGATTCGTCAAACCGCCCTTTCCCGCCATGCTCCCGTCATTGAGGCCGGCACGGATTTTCATGTGATTTCCCACGCCGACCAAACGTTTGATTACGTTTCCGGTCCGACGCGATGGGACTCCCTGCAACTGGGAATGCTCGGCAAACACCAGCAGGACAACGCCGCCCTGGCTCTCACAACGGCACGAATATTCATGCAAAATGGGTGGAAAATCACGGAAGACGCCATTCGTCATGCCTTGCAGACGACCACCCTTTCCGCGCGGATTGAAAAACTGAGGGATTTTCCCACGGTCATCATCGACGGGGCTCACAATCCCGCTTCCGCCGAGGCGCTTGTTGCGACGCTCAAGGAATGTTTCTCTCATCACAAGTGGTGGCTCCTGTTCGGTGTCAATCAGGACAAAGACGTCGCCGGAATCCTTGCGATTTTACTGCCGCACTTCGAAGAGGTGGTGTTTAGCGAAGCGAAAAGCACAAAACGAGCTGTTCCCGCCGCAGAACTTTCGAAACTGGCTGCAGAGAAGAAACTTGCCGCAGAACTTCCAAATTTTTCTTCCCGGGTCAAAGCGATTCCCGACGCCGAGGCCGCCCTGCACGAAGTTCTTTCCAGAGCCGAACCGACCGACTTGATTTGCGCGACCGGCTCCCTCTATTTTGCCGCGGAAATTCAGGAAATCTTGAGACGGCACCCGGCCTTATGAGTTTGCACTCTCAAAGACAAGTGGGTCCAGCGACCATCCGCTGGCCGCTGGACCGCAATATTCCTCGCAAATTTTATCCCGTTGCCGGTAATTCTTACGTTTCCGTGTTTTCCACGGGCACGTCCGACTGTTTTTTGAAAAGAAACCTGATATGGTCAACACGGAA
>Ga0123353_10001287_pt1 | contig 30743 bp, 28 predicted proteins | sample TergutLab28metaG_3_FD_92763 | JGI IMG/M metagenome (GOLD analysis project Ga0123353, IMG submission 92763) | Labiotermes labralis P3 segment gut microbial communities from Petit-Saut dam, French Guiana - Lab288 P3 | ecosystem: Host-associated > Arthropoda: Insects > Digestive system > Gut ...
AACACTTTATTATCCAAACGAAGTAATGTATGCAGGAGGATTAATTACCGGTTTAAAGTATAAAACCGATTTTTCCCACAACATATTAAATAAAAACATTACAGTTTGGATGGGCGAAACAGACATTAAAGATCTTTCTGATGGTTGGGTAGCTCCTTCTAAATTAACTCAGGTATTTAACGGATTAGTAAATTTTTATGCAGGGGATAAAATGGAAGTATTTATACAGTTAGACGCTCCATATCAATATACAGGAAAAACATTGGTGATATACATTTATAAATATGACACATACGAATACTATCTGTATACAAATAGCTTTTACGTTTCGTATTATCTTAATAATCCTGCTACTCGTTCAAAAAGTGCTAATGGTAGTTTAACCGATTTAGATCCTATGAACCCGCCTGAAGGTAATAGTAGTTTTGTATTCGCTGATATAACCCTATTTATTAACGTTACAGGTTTAGGCTCAATAACAGGAGTTGTTACCGATGAAACATCCGGAGAAGCGATTGAAGGAGTGGAAATAAAACTTGCGGACAGATTTACTACTACTTCCAATAGCAGCGGAGATTTTTTTTTCCCACATATTAATTTTGCAGAACATGAAATAACATTGAGCAAATTCGGTTACTTTGAAAAGACTGTAACAGTTGAAGTAACAGGGGGAGAAACAGTAATACAAGACGTAACATTAACTCCCCGCAATACTTACACGTTAAGCGGAAAAGTAACCGATACCAACGGCAATGAACTTAATAATGTTATAGTTGTTTTAACGGGATATGCAGATTATACCGGAACATCTGACTTGTTAGGTAATTATTCAATATCCGGAGTTTATGAAGGAGACTTTATTTATAGGTTTGCAGCAACAAAGCAGGGTTATGTACTTCATTCTGGAATTGAAAATGTTTAAGTATATTTTGCTTTATGTATGCTGTCTATCTCTTTAATCATACAATTTTAAATTAGGAATATACACAAAATCTTTTCTGTTAAGCGTAAATAGTTCTACTTCATTATGAATCGCTGTTGCAGCAATCAGCGCATCGGCAAATTCAAGTTTATGAGACAAACAATAAGTTTTTACTAAGTTTACAGCCAATTCCGAGATTTGCTGCGAAAAAGACAAAACAGTCAACTCCTCTAATTCAGCGCTTATTTTATGCAATTCGCTTTTATTTCTGGCGCCATAAAATAATTCAGCGCGCACTACGTCGCACACTGCTATATCCTCCATATTATCAACAATGTCTGCAATAACAACATTGTCTCGAAAGATTTCAATTAAAAGGTTTGTATCCAAAAGTATCATTGTGAAATCAGTTTTTCAGTTCCCCAAGCATCTCGTCGCAATTGTTTTGCATTAATATCGTAATCTTTCCACATACCTCGAGTTCTTGCAAAACGTTTAGAGAAACTTTTATTTTCAGTCTTTTTATCATCTGTTATTTCCACATTCACTTTCCATGTGTCAAAGAGCCCCATCAATACACCCATCTGTATATTGTCAACTCTGCTTTTTAATAATATCTGTGTCATTTTTCTTTTTTTATTTACAACGGCAAAAGTACATAAAAATTATCATAAATTGAAAGTAAAACAATATTTTGTTTTCCATTTTTTTTCTATGCACAAGAATTTAAAAAATTTTACCACAATGGTACACAAATGAATACTTATTCTTTTTTCATGAATTGTTATTTGACATCCAAAAACCTGTATCCAATAATTATCCCAATGAGTTAAGGTTACAATTTTCCCATATAAATTCAAAAACCCCAGTGGCAAGAAAATATGAAAGTTTTTTCCCTGCAGCCAGTCCGTTACGTATCATTGTTGACGAAATATCCAATAATGGCGCTTCAATAATTTTTGCTTTCGGAGGTAAATTATGCTCTGATATCGGATATCCGGGACGCGGATAAACTATAAATTCATAATTTTCAATGATTTTTTTGGCATCTTTCCATTCATTGATTTGCATGTAATTATCACTTCCCATTATTAGTATAAAATTATTTGAAGGATATTGTAACTTAAGTGTTTCCAACGTATTTATGGTATATGAAGGTTTTGGCAATTTAAATTCCACATCTGAAACTTTAAATCTTGGTTCATCGGCAATTGCTAATCTGGTCATTTCTAATCTGAGAGCCTCATCAATCAGTTCAACATCTTGTTTAAAAGGATTTTGTGGGGTTACAATAAACCAAATTTCCGATAAGTCGGAATATTCCAAAATATAATTGGCAAGCGCCGTATGCCCGATGTGAATGGGGTTAAAGGAGCCGAAAAAGAGACCGATGTTTTGCATTCTGCTCAGTTTAAAGTTCAAAGTTTAAGGTTCAAAGTTTTTGTTAATCAATTAATCATAATTATTTGTAACGCTTCCCTGCAAGCCTTTTCTAATTCATCATTAACCACTACTGCATCGAATTGATTAGCAAAAGTTAATTCATATTCCGCTTTGGCAATCCGTTTTTCGATTGTTTCAGCAGTATCTGTATTTCTTAAAGTCAATCTCCGCTTCAATTCTTCTACTGATGGCGGTTTGATAAAGAGTGATAATGCCTGATTTCCATATAACTTTTTGATATTCAAGCCTCCGATAACGTCCACATCAAAAATAACATTTCTTCCTTCGCCTGTCAAACGCTCGACTTCTGATTTTAAGGTGCCATAACAGAGTCCTTCATAAACCTCTTCCCATTCAATAAACTCATTATTATCTACTTTGCACATAAATTCTTCATGCTCAAGAAAATAATAATCAACTCCGTGTTGCTCGTTATGTCTTGGTTTTCTGCTCGTTGCAGAAACAGAAAAGGCGGGGTTGAGTTCAGAATTCATCAAATACTTAATTATACTTGTTTTCCCCGCCCCTGAAGGGGCTGAAATAATTATTAATTTACCTTTCATTTTATACACTAATTCCGCTAATTATCACTAATTTATATTAACACATTTATTCATTTTCTCATCTCCCTCTCCTTCGAAGGGGGTTTGGCGGGAGGTGTTTACAGCACATTTAACGCCTGCTCCTTAATTTTCTCCAATTCATCCTTCATCTGAATAACAATTTTTTGAATTTCAGCATCATTTGCTTTTGAACCCAGCGTATTTATTTCGCGTCCCATCTCTTGAATGATGAAACCCAACTTTTTACCAACTGAATCTTCTTCATTTAAAGTTTCAAAAAAATAGTCTATATGATTTTTTAATCTTACTTTTTCTTCAGTAAAATCAAGTTTTTCAATATAATAAATAAGTTCTTGTTCAAATCTGTTTTCATCAATACCATCTTTTGCAACAATCTCTTCAACGCTTTCTCTGATACGTTTTTTAATTCTTCCAACTCTTTGTTCCTCAAATGATTCAATCTGCAATAATAAATTTAAAATTAAGTTTGCATGTTTTCTTATATCTTCTTCTAAAATTTTCCCTTCCTGCAAACGAAATTCATCAACGGCATCAATTGCCGAATTTACTGACTCTTTAACCATAATCCATTCGTTTTCATCTAATTGAGGTAATTCGGTTTTTATTGAATCAGGTAACGAAAGAATTATTCTTAAAAAATCGGTATTACTTTCTAAATTATAATTATTGGCAATATTTTTTAATTGAGTAAAATAGTTTTCAATTATCGGAATATTCAATAATGTTGATTTATCGGGAATTAGAGCCTCAGTTGTTATAAATAAATCAATTTTACCTCTTAAAAGCCTTGCTGTCACATCGTTTTTTAATTCAATTTCTTTTTCTCTGTAAATTGAAGATACACGGGCAGTAACATCTGACTGTTTGCTATTCAGGGCTTTTATTTCCACATATATTTTCTTTGTTGGCAATTCTCTGTTAGAAGCGCCAAAACCTGTCATAGATTTTATCATAATATAATTTTTTGATATTCATCTGATTAATTATTGAAATGACATGTCAGTTTATTACTGCAAAAATAATAATTATTTTTTAAGATAACCTTAAAATAGATATTTTCTTTATTTTTGCAATCCAAAATATTTTTTTAAGATGGCAAAAAATAAAGATATATTGTTGAATACCATTGAAGAAGCAATTGAGTCTTTTCGACAAGGCGAACTTGTAATTGTTGTTGATGATGAAGACCGCGAAAATGAAGGCGATTTTATTACATCAGCGCAACTTATTACTACAGAGAAAGTTAATTTTATGACCAAATATGGTAGAGGTTTGATTTGCGTACCTTTAACCGAACAGCGGTGCAATGAACTGGAATTGGACTTAATGGTTGGAAAAAATACTTCGCTCCATGCCACGCCGTTTACCATTTCGGTTGATTTGCTTGATCATGGCTGTACTACTGGAATTTCAGCTCACGACAGGGCAAAAACGATACTTGCGCTTTGTGATCCTGATACAAAACCGGATGATTTAGGCAGACCCGGACATATTTTCCCGCTAAAGGCAAGGGAACGAGGAGTTTTAAGACGCGCCGGACATACCGAAGCCGCTATAGATTTGGCTCAAATGGCAGGTTTATATCCTGCCGGCGTTTTAATTGAAATAATGAGCGATGACGGTTCAATGGCACGCTTACCTAAACTGATGAAAATTGCCAAAAAATTCAATATGAAAATAATTTCCATAAAAGATTTAATTTCTTATCGCCTTGAAAAAGAAAGTTTGATAACTAAAGGTATGGAAGTAAATCTACCGACAAAATATGGAAATTTCAGGTTAATACCGTTCAAACAGAAATCTAATGGATTGGAACACATTGCGTTACTTAAAGGAAAATGGGAACAGGATGAAATTATTCTTGTAAGAATGCATTCATCCTGCATGACAGGTGATCTTTTCGGTTCATTGCGTTGCGAATGTGGTGAACAATTGCACAAAGCGATGGAAATCATTGAAAAAGAAGGAAAAGGAGTGATTGTTTACATGAATCAGGAGGGGCGGGGAATAGGTTTGATGAACAAAATAAAAGCGTATAAATTGCAGGAAGAGGGCTATGATACGGTTGAAGCAAACATTGAACTCGGTTTTCTGCCAGACGAGCGGGAATATGGCGGTGGCGCTCAGATTTTACGTGAACTCGGCGTTTCAAAAATGAGATTAATGACCAACAATCCCGTGAAAAGAATCGGCCTTGAAGGTTATGGACTGAAAATAGTTGAAAATGTGCCAATTGTAATTGAACCAAACGAATACAACAAATTTTATATTGATACCAAAAGAAATAAGATGGGGCACTTACTTCAATTTTCACATTATAATTGTAAGGAAAATAATGGTTAATGAATTAATAGATACAAAAATAAATTGCGGAAATGAACAAAAAAAGTGCAATTTCCGCATTGTATATATGGGAACCCCTGATTTTGCTGCAAAAATATTGCAAAAAATGATTGAAGCAGGAGTAAACATTGTTGGCGTTGTTACCGCACCGGACAAACCAGCAGGAAGAGGGCAAAAACTGAAACAATCTGAAGTTAAAGAAATAGCATTGCAACATGGAATTAAAGTATTGCAACCCGAAAAACTGAAAGACATGCTGTTTATTGACGAGTTAAAAAGGCTTTCTCCTGACTTACAAGTTGTTGTTGCCTTCCGAATGTTACCTGAAATAGTGTGGAATCTTCCTCCAAAAGGTACTTTTAATCTTCACGCTTCGTTGTTGCCGCAATATCGTGGCGCTGCTCCAATAAATCATGTAATTATTAATGGAGAGAAAGAAACAGGCTTAACTACTTTTTTCCTTAATAATGAGATTGATACAGGAAATATCATTTTCTCTGAAAAAATTGAAATATCTCCCGAAGAAACTGCGGGAACTTTGCATAACAAATTAATCCCTTTAGGCGCTGAACTTATATTAAAAACCATAAATGCAATTGAAGACTGTACAGTAAAACCTATTCCACAACCACAATTTACTGAATCTGAACTTAAAAAAGCGCCAAAAATATTCAAAGAAGATTGCAGAATTGACTGGAATATGCAAGCCAATGAGATTATTAACAAAATCAGAGGATTAAGTCCTTTTCCTACAGCATTTTATGAATTTTCTGACTCAAAAGGAAATATTAAAAGGATAAAAATTTTTTTAGCGCTTAAATCTGATACTTACGATTTAAATCCAGGTGAAATTTTAAGCGATGGGAAAAAATTCCTGAAAGTAGGCACAAAAAGCAATGACATAGAACTTATTGAAATTCAATCAGAAGGGAAGAAACGAATGAGGGTTGATGAGTTTTTGAGAGGGAATATCTTCACGCAAGAATCTTCATCCTAATAGTAAATAAATATCTACTTTTTTTGAAGTAATTGTTTTTACAAATTTATTTCGCCATCTCATCAATAAGTTTCACCATTTCATTAAACTCCTCTTCATCGAAAAGGCGTGTCAACATAACTATTTTCCCTGTTTTGTCAATAATAACATTCCGGGTTATTCCTGCTTTTTTATCTGCAAACAACCCGAAAATATCTGCATTAGGGTCAAGCCCGACAGGATATGTTATTTTGGTTGTTTTAATAAATTTTTGAACTGTTTCCAAAGGTTCATCTCTGTCAATACCGAACAACGCAAAATTTGGGTTATTTTTATGCTTTTGCCAAATATCTTTTTCAATATGAGGCATTTCTTTACGGCAAACTCCGCACCAACTTGCTGTAAATTGCAACATCACCGTTTTTCCCTTTAAATCAGAAAGTTTGATGGTTTCGCCAGTAGTCAGTTTCATAGTAAAATCGGGCGCATAGTCGCCAACTTTAACTATATAACCTCTATCTTCCTCTTGGGAAAAACAAAGAAAAGGGATAATAAATAAGAAATTGAATATCAAATGTTTCATAACTTAATAATTTTTGGCAAAAATAGTAAATAATTCTCAATACCAAATAAATATCTAATATTTTATAATTCACTGTAACTTTTCAATATACAAAAACGTCCGATAAAATATTTTAAACTTGTTTATTTTTTTACTGCAACCATTTCAAAAAATTGCATCATAAAATAAATTTAAAAGTTGCGCCCGACACGAATCAGGGATAATAAAATGAAAAATATCTATAGTAAACTTGTTGTTATCATTGGGATTGCAGTTGTTGTTACATCTTGCGTCAGATTTTTACCGATAACAGGAAATGGTAATTTGGAAACTTTTGAAATAAATGTTTCCTCGTTTGAAAAAATTAGTTCTGCCGGAAGCGTTGAAATTCGTTATTATGCAAGTAATGAATATCATGCGGTTGTAACAATTGATTCAAATCTTAAAGAATATGTTGAAATTGATACAAAAAACAATGTTCTTTCCATTAAAACCAAAAATGGATATTCAATTTCATACACAAGATTTTTAGTGGACGTTTATTGTCCGTTTGTAAGTAGTGTAATGATTTCAGGCTCAGGGAGTTTCACAGGGATGGATAAGATAACCTCATCATCTTTCGAGACACATATCTCCGGCTCAGGAAAGGTAAATGGAACTATTGAATGTAACAAATTTTCGACAAAAATTTCGGGTTCAGGAAAAATTACTGTTGAAGGAAACTGTAACAATGCAAATATTGAAATTTCCGGTTCGGGAAATTTTTTCGGAAATTATTTTTGTATTAAAAACGCTACAATAAATATAAGCGGCTCGGGGGATGCGAATTTATATGTTACAGACTATCTAAAAGCCAATATTTCGGGTTCAGGTGTAATAAAATATCGTGGCAATCCAATAATTGAATCTAATATAAGCGGTTCCGGCAAAATCAAAAAAATGTGAAAACGCTGAAAATTAATTCATTATTTTACGTATTGTTTTTATTTCCAATATTACTTTCTGCGCAGCAATTTGAGCAAACAGTAAGAGGTGTTGTAATGGAAAAAGACACTCGTGAATCTCTGCCCGGAGCTGCCGTAGTGGTAGTATCTGACGGCAAACAATTCGGTACGACAACCGACGGAAAAGGGGAGTTTTCTATTGCCAACATTCCGGTCGGACGATGCAATATTTCTGTATCCATGCTGGGTTTTGTAACATACATATCAAACAGTATTCTTGTATATTCCGGAAAAGAAACGGTATTAGAAATCGTCCTTGCGGAAAATATTGAGACGCTGCAAGAAGTTACTATTACAGCAAAAGTTGATAAAGAATTGCCTCTGAATAAAATGGCAGTTGTCAGCGCACGAATGTTGAGCAGTGAAGAGGCAAACCGTTACGCAGGGTCTTTAGTAGGTGACCCGGCGCGTATGGTGGCCGGTTTTGCAGGAGTAATTTCAGCAAACGACACGCGAAATGACATTATAATACGCGGTAATTCCCCAATGGGACTGCTTTGGCGATTGGATGGTTTTGATATTCCAAACCCTAATCATTTTGGCGCAATGGGAGGCACAGGAGGACCTATCGGAATGTTGAATAACAATCAGTTAGCAAATTCCGATTTTTATACCGGCGCTTTTCCTGCTGAATTTGGGAATGCTACTTCCGGGGTATTCGACTTGCGTTTGCGTAATGGCAACAACCAAAAGCATGAATTTTTAGCTTCTATGGGTATGAATGGCTTTGAATTTGGCGCTGAAGGACCGCTTTCAAGGAAAACAGGCGCCTCGTATCTGATTAACGGACGTTATTCATTTCTTGGAATTTTGAGCGCAATAGGTATTGAATTTGTTGGAACGGCAGTGCCTGAATATCAGGATGTTTGCGCTAAAATAAATATGCCGTTGAAAAATGGAAACTTGTCGTGGGTTACATTAGTGGGTCCAAGCAAAATTAATTCTGAACCTGATTTTACCGATACTTCCGAATGGGTAGAAGGCGAGAAAGGGCAAAATATGATGATGAAAAATTTTCAGATTTTTACAGGACTTAATTATACTCATCGTTTTAGCGCTTCAATTCGGTTGGAAAATCGCTTGTCATACCAATTATACGGGCAAAAAGTTACTGTAGATGAAATTGAATTTCCGTCTATGGAAGAGTTTCCAGATGCCATTTTTTCTAAAACTCAGGAAGGTAGAATAGCATATTTATCCACTTTGAATCATCGGATTAATGCAAAAAATATCTTGAAAAGCGGTATCGGAGCAGACGTTTATATGACGGAAATATACAATTTTGATAACAATAAAGTTTTGACTGATTACAAAGGAAATTCAACTTTACTTAAAGCCTTTTCACAATGGCAATACCGTTTCAGTAATACTTTCAGTATGACGCCCGGCATTTACGGTCAATTATATACTTTGAACGGAGATTATTCCATCGAACCGAGAATTGGCTTCAAATGGGATGTGTCGCCTGCAACTTCATTCAGTTTGGGAAGTGGATTACACTCCCAGTTACAACCACGAATGGTTTATATGTATGAAGAAGAGGGAGTTGTAAAAAATAAAAACTTGGAGATGAGTAAAAGTTGGCAAACTGTTCTTGGTTACAATCAAAAAATAGGTTCCGGAATGCACTTGAAAACAGAAATTTACTATCAACATCTTTTCAATATACCTGTGATTCCTGATATTCCGGAAGAATCGATTTTAAATTTTGGAGATGATTTTTATAATGAATGGAATTATGTATTTGTAAATGAAGGCACAGGACGCAATTACGGGGTTGAAATTACATTAGAAAAATTTTTCGATAAAAGTTATTATTTTTTACTGACCGCTTCATTGTACGATTCTAAATATATACCAATTGATAAAATTGAGCGTTCAACAAAGTTTGCCGGAAATTATGCTTTCAACGGATTATTTGGCTATGAATGGAAAATAAAAGCAAGAACACTATTGTCATTGAATACCAAAATAGCATACGTGGGCGGCAAAAGGTATGTGCCTGTTAGATATAACGTTACTAATGATGAGCCTTTTGAATTTGATTACGATAATGCTTATTCGGAAAAGTTATCAGATTATTTTCGTTTAGATTTGAATATCAATATGAAACACAATTTTAAACGCTTTTCAGTCGAATTGTTTTTTGAAGCAAATAACATTACAAATCATCAAAATATATGGCAAAAATATTTTGACGTTAATCGTAATAAGGAAGAATATATATATCAGTATGGTTTAATGCCGATTGGAGGATGCAGGGTGTATTTTTAGTTTACAAACTAAAAGCAGCATTGATTCCAAGAAATTTTAATTTCTCACTATATTCTTGTCTGTGCCCGGTTACCCAATTGTAACGTATTCCTATATACCAAGATTTTTTATGGCTTATTTTATGCTCAATTCCTGCACCTACTCCAACACCATACTGAAAATCTATAATTGATTCATCATCAAGGAGTTTATTAGTTTCATGTCTTTGAAGTACTCCATCTTTAAATTTCCCTCCGTTTAAAGAATAATCGAAACTTGGTCCTACTTCAATGTAAGGAATATTTTTCCATGGTTTAAAATTAAACGTATATTTTATAAGTACAGGCGCCTGAATTGAATGTCTAATATATCTGGCGCTTCCACTTTCTAATTTTTGCATAGGTGTAACATTTCCCCGTCCATTATTCAAATAAGAATATAGTAATTCTGTTCTTAATGAAATACACTCATCAATTGGCAATTGAAAGAACCCGCCAACAGAAAAAGATGGAACAAATCCGTAAGTATAAATCTGTGTTTCCTGTAATTTTGGTTTTCCTACGCCTAAGTTAACAACAGGACCAAACTGGAATTTTGGAAACAAATTTGGATTACAATCTTTATAAGCGCTATAAAAAACATTGATTTTTTTTCTTGTTAACCTTTTAGGAAAGTTTTCAAGTCCTTGAATATTATTACAATCATTTAGACTTAAAAATATATTCCATACCTCATCCGGAGCATTGGAATTTAACATTCGTAACTCTTTTTTCCCTTCGAGGGTGAAAAAAATATCATCTTTTGATTCAGTACAATAGATATAAAAAAATAAAGAGTCATTAATATTCAAAATCTCTTCAAGAAATACGCCTTTTTCAACATCATTTATTTTAATTCTGGCGCTTACATACTTTAACCCGTTTGGGAATCCATATTCTTCAATATCATTAGGGTAAAAAGTTTTTGCTTCATGTCCTTTCTGTCTTGGAATGATAAGTCTATTTGCCCTTTCCATCCTGTTATCTTTCAAAAAATAAATACCATCGTACATGACAGAATTTTTAATATAATAACCCTTATCGGAATCAGCAACAACCTCATGTTCAACTGATTCGCCGGGATAATATTGCGAAAAAGATAAAATTATGCATGTAAACAATAAAATCGTTATTATATTAATCCGTTTCATAGTTTTAAAATGTTTAATTAATATTTGGGCTGCAAAGATAATTGTTTTTTATATATAAAAAAACTTTTACATTTTTTTTCACAAATTATATGCCAAAATATCCGCAATATGAATTGTTTTAATCGGCAATTTTTTCTTTTCTATATAACTGTTAATATTTATAAGGCATGATGCTTCGGTTGAAACGATATATTCGGCGCCTGTTGCCAAAGCGTTTTGGACTTTTTGCTCAACCATTGCTGATGAAATCGGAATAAATTTAACCATAAATGTACCACCAAAACCGCAACAAGTTGTATTTTCCTTCATTTCAACAAGTTGAAGTTTTTTAACTTTTGAAAGGAGAGTCCTGGGTTCATCTTTTAAACCATACTCCCTCAAAGCTGAACAAGCATCATGGAAAGTAACTTTATGAGGGAAAACGGCATTAAAATCTGTTATTTTTAAATGGTTTACTAAAAAGTCAGTCAGTTCGGTAACATTATTTTTTAATCGAACAGCATCCTGATTATAGTTTTCATTTTCAAGTAAATGCACATAATTATTTCTGATAAAACCTGCACATGAAGCAGATGGAACAATAATTGGTCTATCTTCCTGGAAGTCGTGTGCAAATTTTAATGCAAGTTTCTGTGACTTACCAAAATAGCCGCTATTGTAAAGTGGTTGTCCGCAGCAGGTCTGTTTGGAGTTGTAATTTACTTCCACTCCGGCGGATTTGAGTATTTTTATCATATTCCATGCCGTATTCGGAAACATTTGGTCAATGAAACATGGAACAAAAAGATTAACAATCATATATCAAATAAAAATTATTAATTAACAGTTTGAACAGGAATTAAAAAATGGAAAATACTACCGACATTTACTTCCGATTCAACCCAAATTTTACCTCCCAACTTAATTATCAAGCGTTTAATAATCGGGAGACCTAAACCCGTACCACTGTACAAATGCGGATTTAGTTTTATAAAATTACCGAAAATATTGTCAAAGTTTTCATTGTCAATACCTATTCCGTTATCTTTAACATAAAAATGTAAATATGAATTTTCCAAAGAAAAGTCTATTTCAACATAACCTTCGGGTGTGAATTTTGCTGCATTATCAATCAATTGTTCAAATATTTTACATAAAAAGGTTTTATCAGCAGTAAACATTACGTTGCTCGTAAATTCAAAATTTTGGTCTAATCTGAAATTTACTTTCGGATATTTTTCTTTAAAAGCTGGGAACATCCATAGTTTGAGGTCGTCTTTAATTTCGTTTAACGCTATTTCGGTTATATTTAGTTTTATCTGATCTGTTTCAATTTTTGAAATTTCAACGATGTTGTTAATGATATTCAATAACATAAAACAGTTGTCGTTAATAATTTTCAGATATGTTTCTCTGTCTTCATTTTGAATAATCCCGTTATTAATCATGTTAGAAAATCCAATAATTGCATTCATTGGCGTCCTTATTTCATGCGAAATATTGTTCAGGAAGGCTGATTTTAATCTATCTGATTCTTCTGCTTTTTCTTTTGCTTCAACTAATTTTTCTTCAAAAACTTTTTGATCAGTTTCATCAACAAGATAACCATCTAAGTAAACCATTCTTTCTTCAATTGAATATGTTACTGATGCGCGAATATGAAACCATAAAACGCTATCATTATTTGTGTACCTGAAAGAGACGTCAAGCGCTGTATTTTTATTAATAGCATCATTTATTGCGTTCAACAGACTGTTTTTATCAGCAGGATAAACTTTTTCACTGAAAAATAATATATCATCATTTTGCTGACTTGTCATTTTTTCCCAACCTGAACTTGTAAAAACAATCTTACCGTTTTGGATGTTGTTTTCTTCAAATACCATTTTGAAAATCGCTCCATTAACCATATTATTGCAAAGGTTGATATATTGTTGTTCTCTATCGTCAAGTTGCTTATTTTTACTTACTACCAACTGTTCCAGTTCAAACTTTTTCTCATTTAATTCTTTATTGAAATGATCTATTTTGCTTTTTTGATGCATTAATCTTCTTAAAAGATAAATAAGGATACCAATGAATGCTGCTGAAATAAAAAGGAAATTAGTAAGTTTTTTTCTTTTACTAAGTTCTTCTTTAAGTTGATAATCAGCTTTTTCTTTAATAATGAGTTCTGATAATTTTAAGATTTCTTGCTGAGATTGAGTTATATCCTTTAAAGTGTCACCCTTAATATATTGATTATAATAATATGCCGCAAAATCGTTCATTCCTGTAATGAAGTATATATCTCCCATCAATTTATCTGCATTATTCTTAATTACTAAGGAATTATCTTCTGTTGCTAATGTGATTGCTTCTTTGGCATATTGTAAAGCCTTTCCGTAATCGCCTGATTCATAATATATTAATCCTGCTTCATAATAATAATCGAAAACGGATTGAAAAAATATTTCTTTCAATTCTATTGCCAGATTGATATAATGCTTGGCGCTGTCAAATTGTTCCTTGCTGGCATAATACATTGCAAAACAATGATAAACAATAGCTTTAAGAGGTTCAATATTAACTTTTTCAAAAGCATATAAAGATTTATTACAATAAATTAATGCAGAATCGAAGTTTTTTAAGTGATTGTATAAATTTGAAATATTAGAATAATAATATATTAAATCTCTGTATAAATTCTGTTTTTCAGCTAAATCAATTGCAAGTTTATAATATTCTACAGACCTTTCGTTTAATCCAAGGTCTCTGTATATTACGCTCATCAAATTATAACACCGGTGAGTAATTTGCATACTTTCTTTTGTATCATTTTTTAAAGCCAATGCTTTATTAATAAAATTTACGCTTCCGGATACATCGTTTTCTTCACGCGTTTTGATTGCTTTGGTGTAATATTGCTCCATTAAAGCCATATCATTTCCTGTTTTCTCTGATAATTCAATTGCTTTGTTGGAATAAAGGTAGAATTTGTCAAACTCTCTCAATCTGAAATAACTGTTTGCCAATGTACTATATAAACTTGCCAAAGTATATTTCTCATTAAGTTTTATTAATAGTTCTTCCGAAAACTGTGCGTATTTAATAGCTGAATTATAATCACGTATCGCAAAACTGGCGCGTGCCATGTGAAAATATGAATATGCAATAAGATTATCATTCTTTAGATATTTTGAATGTTCTAATGCTTTTTGAGCATAATCGTATGATTTTTCAGGTGAAACATAAAATGTGTCTTTTGCGAGTGTTAGTAATTCATTGGTTTTTACTATATTATTATCATTTGTCTTGCCAGACAATTGGAAACTAAAACATATTAAAAAAAATAAAGACAGTTTCTGCATTAAAATCGAATTAAATATATTATTTTCTGAATCAGTTTATACGTTTAATATACATTATTGTTTTAAAATTAAAAAAAAATATGGTTTATTACTACTATTCTGATTTTTATCAGCAAATATTTGGTTGTTATATTGTACTTTTATTAACTCATTTTAGATGATTAATTTCTTTATAATACAAACAAAATGAAATCTTTAGTAAAAATAAAATCAGAAAAGGGAATTTGGATGCAAGATGTTCCAATCCCTGAAATAGGACATAATGACGTTTTAATTAAAATTAAAAAAACTGCAATTTGCGGAACAGATTTACATATTTACAAGTGGGACGAATGGGCTCAGCGAACTATAAAAACTCCAATGATAATCGGACACGAATATGTTGGGCATGTTGCAGCGGTTGGTTCGGAGGTTACAAGCGTAAAAGAAGGCGACCGCGTTACCGGCGAAGGACACATTGCCTGCGGTCATTGTCGAAATTGTCGCCGTGGAAGGCAGCATATTTGCGAAAATACAATCGGTATTGGAGTAAATACAAATGGCGCTTTCGCCGAATATTTAGTTGTTCCTGCAAGTAATGTGATGAAAATCAGCATGAAAATCCCGGATGAAATTGTTTCAATCATGGATCCATTCGGAAATGCTACTCACACAGCGCTTTCTTTTCCTATAATCGGAGAGGATGTGTTAGTTACCGGCGCCGGTTTAATTGGGAGCATGTGCGTTGCTGTAGCAAAATTTGCAGGAGCAAGATACGTAGTTGCAACCGAAACAAATGAATTTCGCTCTCAACTTGCAAAAAAAATGGGCGCAACAAGAGTGGTCAATCCTCTGAAAGAAAACCTCGCTGATGTTATGAAAGAGATTGGAATGACAGGTTTTGACATAGGATTAGAGTGTTCAGGGGCTCCTGCTGCATTTAACCAAATGCTTGATCACATGTATAATTCAGGTAAAATATCACTTTTGGGATTATTACCTTCATCAACTACCCTCGATTGGAACAAAGTCATTTTCAAAGGACTAACTCTAAAAGGGATTTATGGACGAGAAATGTATGAAACATGGTATCAAATGGAGCAAATGTTGTTGTCAGGGCTTGATTTGACGCCAATAATAACTCACCGTTACCATGTTGACGATTTCCAAAAAGGATTCGATATCATGGAAGAAGGGAATTGCGGAAAGGTAATTTTAAGTTGGGAGTGAAATAAGTTATTTTTAAAAGCTCAATGAACTTTGAATCAATTACTTCTTTTTCTTTTCAAAAATCTCCATTAAAATAGGCAACCACCTAAAATACAGAGCTATAAAGAAAAAGATATTAAAGAACCATATCACCCATAAATTTACCCACAAAGTTGGAAAACTTGAACCAAAAATATTCTTTTGGGGAGCGTAAAAAGAGGCTATAATAAACGGATGTTCAGGGTCATTGTATATTTGGTTGAAGTTTTGTAAAAAACGGTTTTTGTATTCAATAATACGAAACTGTTCGTTGTTCTTTTTCACTAAGTTACTAAGTTCTTGATTGTGGTAACGCGATTTGAGCGATAATAAACTATCCGGATTTTTTTCTGCAATTTCATTAATCAGTTTATCTTTTTGCATGGATATTTGATTGTTCAATGCAGTATAATATAGTGATAATTGGTTTAAATATTCTGAAGTTTCATCAATTAATTTTTGCGTAACTCCATTGGATTTCAATTCTTCACGGAAAGAATAGTGAATATGATTCTGGCGTTTGTTTTCCCGATCAATTTCATTGGAAAGTAACGTTAATAGATCTTGAGAAGGATTATTTTCGCTTTTTTTCAAAGCTTCAAGTTTATTTCTCATTTCCACTATCCAGTAATTTCTTTTATAATTAGCAACGCTAATACTTTTATCGAATTGATACATTATTTTTCCATACTCGTTGTTTGTGAATTGTTCAACTGCTAATGCTTCAAAAGCCCATCGTGTTGTTATCAATTCTCCGTACCATGGTACAGATGAGGGTTTTGCAATATCGGGATTAATTTTATCAAAACTTAGTAACGAACCGCTTAACATCAATTGAGGTATTACAATCAGCGGAATGAGAATATAAATTGTAACTACCGATTTAAAAGAATCGGAAATGATAAGTCCTATCAGGTTTGCGCTACACCATGCAGAAAATAGCACAAGCCAGTAAGTGAACGTTTGACCTAAAATACCTGTAACAGAGTTACCTACAATAACAAATAATAGCGCTTGAATTGCTGAAATACCAAATAATACAATTGCTTTGGAAAAGAGATAACTACCTCTGCTCAAGTGTAGAAAGGTTTCACGTTTGAGAATTTTCCTGTCTTTGATTATTTCTTCGGCGCTTATTGACAAGCCAATGAACATTGCAATTATCACTGCAACAAATATATAAATCGGGAGGTTTTCATTAAACTCAAAAATATATGAACCACCCGATACTTTGTAGTAACGTATTATGTATGAAAGTAATAATGCCAATAACGGAGACAGAAACAAGCTAATTGTAACAAATTGTAAATCACCGGCTTTTGTAAATAAATTGCGAATTGAATATATTAAAAACTGTTTAAAATGCGAAGGTCGTTTTATATTTGATGTTGAAGGTGGTTTTTTCGGTCTTATTTCTTCAGGAATTGTTTCCTGACGATTGTTGATGAAAGTCTCATGCCATTCAGCAGGTGATATACGCCGCGTTTCGGTTAGATTTCCAAATTCGTCTAATACACGCGATTCGACAATATTAAAAATCTGTTCGGGATTTATATTTCCACATTCATGACATTCGCAAGTATCACAATTTGCCATTTGAGCCTGTGACTTAAAATAGAGAATAGCGTCAACAGGGTTACCGTGGTAAATCATGTAACCGCCTTTATCTAAGACTAATAACTTGTCGAACATTTTAAATATGTCAGATGAAGGTTGATGAATAACCACAAATAGCAATTTACCTTTCAATGAAAGTTCTTTCAGAAGGTCCATTATGTTGTCCGAATCGCGTGATGAAAGTCCTGATGTAGGCTCGTCTAAAAAGAGCACGGCAGGCTGACGGATTAATTCAAGCGCTATATTCAATCGTTTACGTTGTCCTCCGCTTATTTTTTTATTCAAAACTGACCCAACTTTCAGGTCGCGTATTTCATTCAAATTTAGGTCATGCAACACATCATCAGTTTTCTGAAGTATTTCATTATCTGAATATTGCCCGAAACACAATTTAGCATTGAAATAGAGGTTTTGAAACACAGTTAATTCTTCTATCAATAAATCGTCTTGAGAAACATAACCGATTATTCCTTCAATTTCCTGATGTTGGGTATGAATATCAACATTGTTGAGCAGTACTTTTCCTTTTGTAGGTTTGTTTACTCCGGTTAGAACGTTCATTAACGTTGATTTTCCTGCTCCGCTTCCTCCCAATATACCGACAATGTTACCGGAAATAGCCTCAAAATTCATTGAATGTAATCCGAGATGTCCACTTTCAAACTCATATTCAACGTCTTTAGCTTCAAATAGCAGAGTTTCAGTCCGGGTAGCGTGATAAAAGCAATTAACTATATCGCTGTAATACACCGGTTTGATTTGCGGATTGCGGATGCTACAGCCATAATTCAACACGTAAACATCATCGGCGCTCATCATTTGACTATTAAGGTATAAGTCGCGACTCCCATGATAGCGACAAATGTACATATCTACGCTTGGGACGTGAAGCACTGCCAATTGTTCTTCAATTCCATCGCGATGAATATGTTTGCAGTCTTCGGGTTTTTCTTTTTGACTGTTTATCAGTAACAGATTGGATGACTTTGGAATATGTTCAATTGGAAGTTTCATAAATTCCAATGGTTTCAAAAATTCTCCCTTTTCAAATTTAAAATGATGAGCAACCGCTTCTACAAATTCCTTCTCAATTATAGACGCACCCCCTGCTTCGTTATTCCCTGACATAACGAAATTTATCAACATTAACATCAGAGAAAATTTTTGTCTTTGGGTCAATTCGGCATTTATCTGTTCACAAACGACTAATAATTTTACCGAACTCGAAGATATAGATTTATGAAGTTTCTGCTGGTCCTTGTATTTTTCCTGATACTGATTATAATAGTCTTTGTAAATATTGACATATTTTAGCGTCAATTGTTTGTTCAACTGTTTTCGTAAAAACAGTTGAACAATTTTACGTCGTTCATTTTCATCGCTTCCCGGTATTGAGATAAGCGCAAACAACCTCATCAATGCCTTTAATATAGAATCACTCATGAATTGACGCCATTATTGATATTGTAGCAACTATGGCTTAATTTTTAACAAAATGTTGCCTTAATAGGATAATATGTTCTTTAACTTCTGCAAAAAACTTTGGCGTAATATTGTCAATATTGTTATCCGGATCAACCATAGGGGTAGAAGCAAGTAACGCAGATTGATGACCTAAAAGATTAGCTATATATGACATATCATGCAAAATCATAACGGCGTCATCCGGAATAGACTTTATATTTCCTAATGCTTCCCACAAAATGTCAAAAGTCAATTTATTGTCAAGTATGATTTGTTTCATTCTTTCATCATTTGAAGAAAGATTTTCATCGATCATACTAACAGCAATATACATTCCTTCAACCCAACCACCTGATAACATTGCCAATGCGTAAAAATTACGGTCATCTTCACTTAAAAATTCAGCGCAAAAAGAATAGATATTTGCTATAATTTGCAACATTTCATCCCTGTTTTCAATGTTCTCTTCAAGTTGATGAATCGAACTTAAATTAATGATAGATTGTAAACCTAAAGCTTCCGCAAGTAGCTGCATCGCCTCTTTGTAACGCAAAACAGTTTGAGTTTGTTGATAAATCCCTGCAGTAGTCATATCTGTGATGTAAATACCAAGATTTATCGCTTGCTTAACTGTTGTAAGATAATTTGAAGCATTTGCCGGATCATTTAATAGTTCCAAAGAAGGAACACCCCAATTTTTAATCAACATTGTAGCTTCAATAGGTGTAGGTAAAGCAAAAATCACTTTTTCTCCCATTTTTAGATAAATTGACTCCATATCAGGTTCTTCCATATTAGTGCCAACAACAACATTTTTTTCATTTTTGGGGTTGCTGCACATACTGCATGAATTTAAAAGAAATATTCCCAATACTCCTGTCAAAAAGAATAAATAACAACATAAATGTTTCATAATAAAATACTTATAACATAAATGATTAAAAAAAATTTTCGCAAAGATACAAAAACTTTTTTATTAAATTACAAATAAAATTTTTTTAATATAAAATATTTCAATTATTTTTGCCGTCTACCAATATTATATCCCAAACGGGATAAAAAGGTATTTAATTGAAAAACATCCACTTCTTATTTATAACGTTTATAAATAAAAACAATTATCAGTTATTCAAATCAATAACAGACTAAAATGAAAAATAATACGTTTTTTTTTTATGAAAATGATAATTATCTGGGAAAAAATAAGATAAAATATTTACATTCGTACCAAATTTTAAAGTACTAATCTTATGGCTAAAATAAAAGGGGCAATCGTTGTAGATACCGTTGCTTGCAAAGGATGCGCATTATGCGTAGAAGCATGTCCAACAAAAACGTTAGGACTTGCTAAAGAAGTGAATGCCAAGGGATATAATTACGCTTACATGGCTCAAACCGATGTTTGTATCGGGTGTGCAAGTTGTGCGATGGTTTGTCCCGACAGTTGTTTAACAGTTTACAAAATGAAAGTTGCATAATCCGCCTGAACGGTTTTTCTAAACGATTGTAAACGAAAGAATTAATACATGAAAGAAATCAGGTTAATGAAAGGAAATGAAGCCATCGCCGAAGCCGCCATACGTTGCGGCGTTGACGGTTATTTTGGTTATCCTATCACCCCCCAATCGGAAGTGATGGAAACCTTGATGGCTTTACAGCCCTGGAAAACAACCGGAATGGTAGTTTTACAGGCTGAAAGTGAAATCGCTTCTATAAATATGCTGTATGGAGGCGCCGGATGCGGGAAAAAGGTTATGACTTCTTCTTCCAGTCCGGGAATAAGTTTAATGCAAGAAGGTTTGACCTACTGTGCAGGTTCCGAACTGCCTTGCGTTGTGGTAAATGTAGTGCGTGGAGGTCCGGGACTTGGAACAATCCAACCTTCGCAATCAGACTATTTTCAATCTGTTAAAGGCGGCGGACATGGCGATTACAATCTAATCGTACTTGCTCCTTCATCAGTGCAGGAAATGGCTGATTTTGTGGAAGTCGCATTCGATTTAGCATTTAAATATCGTAATCCGGCATTGATTTTGACTGACGGAATGATTGGTCAGATGATGGAAAAGGTTGAAATGAAACCCTACAAACCACGCTGGACAAACGAAGATATTGCAAAAATGTCTCCATGGGCAACTATTGGCAAGCCGGAAAGTCGTAAATACAACATTATTACGTCTGTCGAACTTGCTGCTTCCAGATTTGAAGTTTTTAACCAGAAACTTCAACGTAAATATAAGGAAATACGTGAAAAAGAAGTCCGTTACGAAACATTTAATTGCGATGATGCAGAGTATTTGCTTGTAGCATACGGGTCAAGCGCTAGAATATGTCAAAAATCAGTGCAACTATTGCGCTCAAAAGGCATAAAAGCAGGCTTATTGCGTCCAATAACGCTGTATCCTTTCCCGACAAAGGAAATAAACGCATTAGCAGACCGCGTAAAAGGAATTTTATCTGTTGAAATGAGCGCTGGTCAGATGGTTGAAGACGTTCGTCTGGCGGTAAATGGAAAAAGAAAAGTTGAGCATTACGGACGTTTTGGAGGTATGATTCATTCCCCCGAAGAAGTAGCCGAAGCTGTTGAAACAATATTAATAGGAGGATAAGTTATGGCAATAAATGAAATTATAAAACCTGAAAATTTGGTTTATAAAAAGAGTAAACTATTGACAGAAAATGTCATGCACTATTGTCCGGGTTGTAGTCACGGTGTAGTTGCCAAGCTTATGGCAGAAGTAATCGAAGAACTTGGCATACAAAGTAAAACAGTTGCAGTCGCTCCGGTTGGGTGTTCCGTATTGTTATACAACTACATAGATATTGACTGGCAGGAAGCAGCTCACGGACGGGCGCCCGCAGTAGCAACAGGAATCAAACGCTTGCTTCCCGACAGATACGTCATCACTTATCAGGGAGACGGCGACCTTGCTGCAATCGGTACTGCCGAAACTATTCATGCCTGTAACCGCGGTGAAAATATTCTGATGATTTTCATCAATAACGGAATTTACGGTATGACAGGCGGACAGATGGCGCCAACAACGCTTAAAGGAATGAAAGCCTCAACATGCCCATACGGACGTGATTTGGCTATTGATGGAAATCCATTGAAAATCACGGAATTATTAGCTCAATTGCCCGGAACTTGTTACGTTACCCGTCAGTCGGTACATACTGCTGCTGCCGTTCGCAAAACAAGAAAAGCAATTGTGAAAGGACTCCAAAATCAGATGGAGGAAAAAGGAACATCATTTATTGAAATTGTTTCTACATGCAGTTCAGGATGGAAACTAAATCCCGTTCAATCCAACAAGTGGATGGAAGAAAATATGTTCCCGTTCTATCCGCTTGGCGATATTAAAGACAGGTAGAATTTTATAAAAAATAAAAGAAAATGAACGAAGAAATTATTATAGCAGGATTTGGCGGACAAGGCGTACTTTCAATGGGAAAAATACTTGCATATTCAGGCGTCATGCAGGATATGGAAGTTTCATGGCTTCCTTCATACGGACCGGAAATGCGCGGAGGTACTGCAAATGTTACAGTTATACTCAGCGACAGTCGAATCAGTTCGCCCGCATTGAAAAAATACGATACTGCAATCATCCTAAATCAACAATCAATGGATAAATTTGAATCTGACGTCAAACCCGGAGGCATGTTGATTTATGACGGAAACGGTATCACGCGCCACCCCGAAAGAAAAGACATCAACATTTATCGTGTTGACGCCGCTCAGGAAGCCGCAATAATGCAAAACCTGAAAACATTCAATATGATTGTGCTTGGCGCTTATCTGAAATTGAAACCCATTGTTTCAATGGAAAATGTAATGAACGGTCTGAAGAAATCTTTGCCCGAACGTCATCATGGTTTATTACCTGAAAATGAGAAGGCTATTATCAGAGGAACCGAGATTGTGCAGGAAATTCAAAAAGCTTAATTTGTATTTTATTTGAATAAATGAAGAGGTTGTTTTTTTTAAAAAAAAGAACAGCCTCTTTTAAAAATAAATCTGTTTAGGAAGGTGGATGAAAAATTAAAATTTATAAAATGAAAAAAATATTTTTATTGGTATTTTGTATTAGTCTTTTAACAGTTGGAATAATAAATGTTTCATGTAAAGCGATGATTGGTTGTATTTGTACTTTTACTATTACAGAAGATGGTAAAACGAAAAGTTATGAAACTATTTATTCCGGAGATGATGTAAAAGCCTCAGGGTCAAAAAATTGTGAAGAATATACATCTTGGGCTCAAGAACAACTATCCATAGTGAAAAATGGCGAGGTAAGTTGTACATCCAATGAGGATCTTTGAAGCAATTAGATATAATAAATAATTTTAAGTCCGGCTTATTATATCTAAAAATTCTTTCTGATCATTATATTTCATGTGAAATTCAAAAATCAAATCATTGGCAATTTTATCACCTTTAGGATATAAACGAATATCAGCCAATACTTTTGCCACAAATAAATACTGTTTAGTTTCAGTACTTTTAGTAACAAATTCTTTTAATTTTACAGCCATTGTTGATAACATTTTGTTTGCAAAATGAGGCTTCAATTCTTTTTCATACTTTTTAATAGTTTCAATATCACTTCTACTAACCAAGTCCCATAAAGCACTCCACATTTCTTCCTGAATGTATATCCATGCTTTAATATTACTAATTCCACCATATCTAACAGGCTCATTAAGTGATGAAAGTAAACGTTTTAATGTTTCATTCCATTCGTTGGGTGAACTGTATCTTTTCACAACAGGGAAATATCTTCTCGGGTCATAACCATTATAAAACAAGTCTTCTGACATTTTAACGATGTTTTTTACGTCATTTCGCTCAATATAAACATCTAACAATAAATCTTTCCATTCTATTTCAGTTTTCAGGGATTGTTCTTTTTCGGCGATTTTTAACCCATCGTTCAGTAATTCAATTACATTGTTTATATTACCTTTATCAAGTAAAAGTCCGATTTTGTATTTTCTCACTTCAGGTAAAGCAATATTTTCTTCAATGATCATATCTAATTCGGAAAACATACCTGATTCATACAATAATTCTATTTTTGTAAGTATATAAGCTGTTTTTTTCCACCCTTCTGAATCTATTATTTTCTTGTCTAAAAGTCCTAATCCTTCTTTTAATGATGAAAGTTGAACAGATAGGAGTAATAAGACTGAATTAAGATCTCCAAGATCAAAATCTTCAAAAGTATTATTTTTAACTAAAGATTCTATTTTTCTACGAGCCTCGTTTTTAATTCTTTTTGGACAGGATTCTTCATTTTTAAATATATCAACTAAAAGATTGATTGCTTTTTGACATTCATTTGTAATAATTCCTTCCAAATCATCATAATTTTCATACAATTCTCCGATAGTTTCCACAATCGCCAACAATTCACGGACTGCATCAGTAAAATTATTTTCATCAAGGGACTTTTCGATTTCAACATGGCATTTGTCAAGCATTCCTGCAATACTCATCTCCTCAGAATAATAACCTTTTTTGTTATAACACCTAAATGGATTAGTGAAATATTCCTTGATCTTTAATAAATGTTCTTTATAAGGTTTACCATCTTCTTTAGATAAGTTAGCTATAAAATGATCAACAAAATGCTCATCTTTTTGTGCATAAGATAAAAGATAACTTTTCAACTCTTCGGCAGACAAATTCTTCAAAATGTCTTCAAAAATGCTAAGTTTGTTTTTCATAAACTATTTTATATATTTTATTCCATTCTCTTCAATAATAATAAGTTTGTCCCGATACAAAGCGCCAATTGCTTTTTTAAAATTCTTTTTACTAATTCCGAATAACTTACTGATTTTTTCAGGGGATGTTTTATCAGAAACATCTAAATAACCGTTATTATTTTTCAGAATTTCAAATACTTTTAGCGCTAAATTATCCATTTTTTCATATCCGGGTTTTTCAATTAATAAATCTATTTTGTCATCTTCACGTACTTTGTTGATGTAGCCTTTAATCTTTTGTCCGGTCTGTAATTTTATAAATATCTGATTGTTATATAACATTCCTGAATGAGAACCGTTAATAATTGCTTTATATCCTAAATCGGTTTTGTAAGCAATAATCAATTCAACTTCATCGCCATGCTCGTATTCGGGAGGAGTATTATCAATGAATTTATCAATTTTTGAAGAGGCAACAATTCGTTTTGTATTATCGTCAAGATAAATAAAGACTAAATAATTTTTCCCTTTTTCCATTTTTACCTGCTGCTCTTTGAAAGGAACAAGTAAATCTTTGGGCAGTCCCCACTCAAGAAAGGCTCCAACTTTTTCTACAGCGCCAACTTTCAGTGTTGCAAAATCTCCGACCATTGCGAATGGGATAATTGTAGTCGCAATTAATCTATCTTCCGAATCTAAATAAACAAAAACATCAATTTCATCATTTTCCTTCAAATCAGGCGTGACGTATCTTTTGGGCAGCAACAAGTCGCCAAGCGTATCACCGTCAAGATAACATCCTATTGAGACTATGCGCAATACTTTTAGCCTGTTTACTTTCCCGATTTGAACCATCACCTTATTTTTGAGATGATTTTATTGCTTCTTTGATTTTGTTTTCCAACTCTTCTGCCAGTTCAATATTATCTTTTAAGAGTATTTTTACGGTATCCCTACCCTGCCCTAATTTTGTATCACCGTAACTGTACCACGAACCGCTTTTCTTGATGATATTCAAGTCTGTACCCAGATCTACAATTTCGCCTGTTTTTGAAATGCCTTCTCCAAACATAATGTCAAATTCTGCTTTTCTGAATGGCGGGGCAACTTTGTTTTTGACTACTTTAACGCGAGTTTCGTTTCCTTTGCTTTCTTCGCCATCTTTAATTGTGGTTATTTTGCGAATATCAATTCGGATGGAAGCATAAAATTTTAGTGCATTTCCGCCGGTTGTTGTTTCCGGATTTCCGAATGTTATACCGATTTTTTCACGTAATTGGTTGATGAAAATACAGCAAGTATTTGTTTTGCTTATGTTTGAAGTAAGTTTTCTCAATGCCTGCGACATCAAACGGGCTTGAAGACCTACTTTGTTTTCGCCCATTTCACCTTCAATTTCGGCTTTTGGGGTTAAGGCTGCAACAGAGTCAATTACAACAAGATCGACCGCAGAAGAGCGAATGAGTTGGTCTGCAATTTCAAGCGCCTGCTCTCCGTTATCCGGTTGAGAGATAAGCAGATTTTCAACGTCCACACCCAATTTTTCGGCATAGAATCTGTCAAAAGCGTGTTCAGCGTCAATAATAGCAGCTATCCCGCCCTGTTTTTGAACTTCTGCAATAGCATGAATTGCTAAAGTTGTTTTCCCTGAAGATTCGGGTCCGAAAATCTCAATTACTCTACCTCTCGGATAACCGCCAACTCCCAAGGCTATATCCAAAGTCAATGAACCTGAAGGAATTACTGGGATATTTTCCACAACTGCATCTCCCATCCGCATAATAGTCCCTTTTCCATACGATTTATCAATTTTTTCCATTGTGAGTTGTAACGCTTTCAACTTTTCCTGATTTACTTTATTTTCTTTTTGTTCTGACATGGTAATATAATTTTCTATTAATTAATAACTTAATATGTTTATTGTAAAATGTGTCATAGTATGTTTTTAAAATAATTTACTAAAACCTTTGAAAATTAATACTATAGAAACTGAAATTTCATTAGAATTAATATTACAAAATTAATAAAAAAAATGAGGTGATGAAAAATAAAAAAATTATTTTCAGAAAAAAGCATGAATTTAATTTAGAAACCTTACTTATCAATCTTCCTTGCCAAACAACTCATTATACAATCCTGATTTTCATTCCAAAGGTGCATTGCGCCTCCGTTACAATTTTTAAAATCTTTGCAGTTTTTGCAAATCCCTGTTTTACACCAATTTCTATTACGCATGATGTTAAAACTGTTTTCCCAGATTTCTAAAAGGTTATCCTTGTAAATATTGCCTTGCACAAAACATCTGTCAATATTTGGGCAGGCGGAAACAGAACCGTCAATAAGCACGGAACCGATGTTAATTCCGGCACGACAGAAGAAATAACTGTCGCGTACCTTCTTTTCATAGTCGCCTACATAACTTTCACAACTGAAATAGAGATTTATACGAGGATCATTTTGGCGACTTTCGGAAATAAAACTCATCAGTTGCCTCGTTTGTTCGTTAGAGAGCAGCATTTCAGGGTTTTTGGCGGCTCTGCCAATTGGAGCGATAGTGAAAATCCTCCAGTTTTTTATTTTTTTATTAATCAAAAATTCCTTTAAAGATGGGAGTTCGGCAAGATTTTTTTGATGTACGCAGGTAACTACGTCGTAATTTAGACGCGGATAAGAAATTATCAGTTCCAAAGCCTTAACTGCATGTTTAAAACTTTTTGAATTGTTTCTAAGCAAGTTATGATTTTCTTCCAAACCGTCCAAACTAACTGTAATGCTACCCATTCCTGCAGAAATAAGTTTTGAATGTATCTCTTCGTTGTATGCATAACCGTTTGTAACAATGCCCCATCGGAAACCGTTTTCACGTAATTTTTTACCACATTCTGCCAAATCTTTGCGAATAAGCGGCTCTCCGCCTGTAATAACAATAAGAACTGAATTCTTAGGATAATGTGTTTTTAATGGTTGGATTGCGTTCAGGAAATCTTCAAAAGGCATATCAGGGAAAGCGCTGCTTGACTTGCAATCTGAGCCGCAATGCAGACAATTTAAATTACAACGTGTTGTACATTCCCAAAATAAATAATTGAGAATATGTAATTTAGTTTCATTTTCACGAAAAATTCCGTGAAGTTTTTTTGAAAAAAACTTATTCATTTTTCTGAGCATGCAAAATCAATTTAGTAATCAAAATAACTGTTTTTAAAAGTTATTAATTTCAAGATAAATTACTGAATTTCTACCATTTGCATATTGATAATTACCTCGTTTTGGAGTTCTCGTTTAACGATTACGGTTGTATCTGCAAAAAGACCGTTTTCGATGTCGTCAATGTCTCTAAAATGAACTTTTATTTCATCAGAGATATTGTTACCTTCATCATCAAAAATATTTTCCGGAATACTTGCATAAAAATCAAATTTACCATCTTCATCTGTTAATACCATATTATAATTCATGTCATTAACAGTAACTTTTATCCCTTTAACCGGTAAATTTGTGGTATTTGACAATACTGTACCTGAAAATCTTATATCATAGTACATGTCATCAACAATTCCATAGCAAGCTTGAAAAATAAAGGCAACAGCGGTCAAACTGATACAGCCAAAAATCAATCTTAACAATTTTCTAAATCTTAATTCAATTTTTTTCATGTTGTAATAGTTTAAAATCAATCTTTTATAGTTTTGTACCTTATAATTAGGACTTGCAAATTTATAAAAAAATATTTATAATCAAAAATTTTAACAATAAAATTCTTTTCCGACCAACCGAAATTGCAATTCGGTTGTTGCTTGCTTTGCATTTTAAATGGTTATGCTATGTACTACCAATTGCAAATTCGGCAGGATGGAGTGTTATGGTTGATTGAAGTCTGTTTATTTTTACATTTAAACCGCATTAATAATAGCCAAAAAATCATCTGTTTTTAATGATGCCCCTCCTATCAGTCCTCCATCAACATCAGGATTTGAGAATAATTCTTTTGCATTGGCAGGGTTGCAACTTCCACCGTATAAAATTGTTATATCTTCAGCGATTTCTTCGCCATATTTATTTTTTAATACATTTTTTCTGATAAATTCGTGCATTTCCTGTGCTTGTTCCGGGGTTGCAGTTACTCCTGTTCCTATTGCCCAAACGGGTTCGTAAGCCAATACTATTTTGGAGAAATCTTCCTTTGAAAGATGAAAAAGAGCTTCTTCAATTTGTGTTTTTAATATATTAAAGTGAATTTTTGCTTCTCGTTCTGATAATATTTCACCTATACAGAAAATAGGTATAAGGTTGTTTTCTAATGCTATATCAACTTTTTCTTTTAAAATTGCATTGGTTTCACCATAATAGGCGCGGCGTTCGGAATGTCCTATAATTACGTGAGTTGCACCGGTTGATTTAATCATTGCTGCTGATACTTCGCCTGTATATGCTCCTGAAGCTTTATTAGCGCAGTTTTGTGCCGCGATCTTTATTTTTGCAGGGTTTACATTTTTTACTGCTTCAGCAAGATGAATAAATGGGGGCGCTAAAATAATGCCGCATTTTGGGTTTATTTCGGCTGCTTTTATGTCTATTTCTTTTGCTAATTCGATGCCGTCAGATAAATTTTTGTTCATTTTCCAGTTGCCGGCTACAATTTTCTTTCTCATCTCTTACTTTTTTTACGGTTTATAAATATTGCAGGAATTGTTATTATTATTAAAATATTTACCCATATAATTAAATTTCTGTTCTTTAAAGTTAATTTTTTTACGGAATATGAAAGTGGATTGTTCATTATTTCCTTTTCGGGAATATTTCTAAAATGCCATTTTCCTACTATTGTTCCATCATGTATCAATAGCAATGCAGGATTGGAACGGATGATTGTTTTTAGAGTTGTTTGGTCGCATTGCAAATAATCGAACATTGTATTGTTTTCGAGGTCGAATTTTTTTGCCGTTTTCACATCTGACGCTGTTAATAAATAAAAAGGTATATTATTTTGATGCGCAATAGCCTCAAGTTCAGCAAAATGCTTAATTGATGATTTATTTGCCTTGTTAAGATTATATGAAATCATTAAAAACAAAGGACCTCGATGATTTACTATTTGGTATGTTACATCTTCGGTGTCTTCGTTCAATACCATAAAATTTTGTAACGGAGGCACATATCCTTCTTTAATGATACTCGTTTCGCTGTCAATGAAAACCCATGTTGAATCTTCAAAGGGATAATTTTCAATTGAAAAAGTTTTTCGTTCGCCGTTTTTCTCCATGATAAAAATGGTTTCAAATTCGTGTTGTTCAGCGTCTTTGGGTACAGTCATACCGGAAGCGATGTGCGTTCCAATTTTATATGGACGAAAATCAATGATTGGAAGGTTATTATAAGAATATATCTGTAAACCAATCACATAAACAAAACAAAGAAAGGCTGTTATTATCATCCTCAAATTTTTGCTTTCTGAATCATTGAATTCTTTACGGAAATAAAATAAACCTACAGTAAATACCATCAAAACAACATTTTTTAAAAAAGTCTCCCAATTTGTAACCTTTACGGCATCTCCAAAACAACCGCAATCAGATACAGGATTGAAAAGAGCGGTATATAACGTCAGCAAAAGGAATCCCGACATTACAATCAAAACTAAAGGCGTCATTATACGGAGATGAAAACCGATAAATAAATATATTCCAAGAAGAAATTCAATCGCAATAAGCGCTATTGCCATCGGTAAAGCAATGGTAGTAAACCATTCCATTCCGAAAGAAATCAAATATTCTTCGATTTTAAGGGCAAACCCCATAGGGTCAACTGCTTTCACAAATCCCGAAAAAATAAAGGTGAAGGCAATCACCATCCGACAAATAATTATTATTATCTTTTTCATCATTTTTTATTTTCGATAAGTTTTTTTAGTTTTTCTATTTCCAAATCTTTGGCTTTGTTTTTTTTACGTTCAACTTCGAGCGCTTTATCTTTTTCATCAATCGTTTTATCTTTTGCTTCAATCGTTTTATCCATTTCATCAATCTTTTTTTGCGCTTTGTCCATTTCTTTTTTCATTTTTTTGCGCTCTTTCTTTTGACCTTCTTTTATTCCTTTATAATAACCTCCACGCTCA
>Ga0123353_10001288_pt1 | contig 30741 bp, 23 predicted proteins | sample TergutLab28metaG_3_FD_92763 | JGI IMG/M metagenome (GOLD analysis project Ga0123353, IMG submission 92763) | Labiotermes labralis P3 segment gut microbial communities from Petit-Saut dam, French Guiana - Lab288 P3 | ecosystem: Host-associated > Arthropoda: Insects > Digestive system > Gut ...
AAATCTCGTAACGGCGATTTACAAATTTTGTTTGAAAAGCACCGCCGAAGTTTACCGAAACATCAGGTCACACATCAGTCAAGGAAAAAGCTCCCGACCTCATTATTAGAGATGAATGTAAAAAGAATGTGTCAAAAAACACAATCAATTAAATTCGCTCATTCCTTTGATTAATGCCGGAATGAGAGAAGTCTTACTACCTCACAAGGATTATATAAGGATTTTGCTTGTTGTTTTTGTTTTTTCCAAATTAATAAAAGACGGAAAAATTGAAAATATGTGATAATTCTCTTTTTTTCAGAAAAAGAACGCGGCTGTTAAGAAACATATAAATAACAGAACAAATTAATTCCGTTGATTACTATGTTTGACAAACTCAATATGGGGAATCGCTTTTTACGCCCCTGAACAGAAAAAACAGAACTCGAACAGAACAATAACTATTTTTGATACAACCCTTCGGGACGGCGAACAGACTCCCGGAGTCACAATTCCTTTGGAAAAGAAAATTGAGATTGCAACTCAATTGGATAAACTCGGCGTTGATGTCATCGAAGCCGGTTTCCCGATTTCTTCGCCGGGAGATAAAGAATCCGTTAAACGAATCGCAGAGCTTGGGCTGAATGCCGTTGTTTGCGGTTTGGCGCGTTCCGTCATAAAAGACATTGACGCGTGTATCGACTGCGATGTCGATATGGTGCACGTTTTTATCCCGACCTCCGATGTCCAAAGAGAATACACGATCAAAAAGACGCGTGAAGAAACGCTCAATTCTGCGGTTGAAATGGTGGAGTACATCAAAAGCCACGGCTTTGAATGTATGTTTTCACCGATGGATGCCACCCGAACGGATTTTGATTATTTGGTTGACGTCATCCGAGCCGTCAAAGCCGCCGGCTGCGACAGTGTCAATATTCCTGACACCGTCGGCGTCATGGTTCCGTCGTCTACTTACGAATTGGTCTGCAATTTGAAAAAGAACGTTGACATGAAATACGCTATTCACTGCCACAACGACTTTGGATTGGCCAACGCCAACAGCATCACCGCCGTTGAAGCCGGCGCCGACCAAGTGCAGGTGACCATCAACGGCATCGGTGAGCGGGCCGGAAACGCGTCGCTTGCGGAAGTTGTGATGGCGCTGACATCCATTTACGGATTCAAGGCCAACATCAAAACGGAATATTTGACAGAAACATCCAAAATGGTTGAGAAGTATTCCGGCATCAAAATGCCGCCGATGCTTCCGGTTTGCGGGGACAATGCCTTTTCTCATGAATCGGGAATTCACTCACAGGGCGTTTTGGCAAAATCCGACACCTTTGAACCCGGCGTGATGACGCCTGAAATGGTTGGCCAAAAGCGGCGTATCGTCCTCGGAAAGCACGCCGGAAAGCACGCCGTTCTTCGAAGTTTGGAAAATGCCGGTATTCATCCGACAGAAAAGCAATTGACGGAAATTTTTGAAAAAATCAAAGAGATCGGAGACCGCGGAAAACAAGTCACCGACGCGGATCTTTATGTGGTCGCTTCCGTCGTCCTCGGCAAAAAAGGAATGGATGAAGCCATCAGATTGAAAGAAGTCTCCGTCATGACCGGCAATATCGTCACGCCGACCGCCGTTATCCGCGCGGAAGTGGGCGGCAAGGAAATAATTGCCGCGCAAACGGGTGTCGGCCCTGTGGACGCTGCTCTACGCGCCGCCGAAGAAATTGTCGGCGACACGAGATACAAAATTGAAGAGTTCGGCATCGAAGCCATATCGGGCGGTTCCGACTCACTGGCGCGCGTCACCATCGTTCTCGCAAACGAACACGGGAAAAGCGTGACCGCAAAATCAGCCAATGCCGACATTGTTATGGCTTCCGTTGAAGCTTTGATCAACGCCATGAACGCGCTGGCCGGAATGGATTGATCTTTTTTCAATCCGTTCATTTTTTATTTTTTTAAAAAGCCGCACCCGAAATACATCTCTAAATGGGGCATTTTGTCTCCGTCAGGTGTTGTTTAACAAAAATCCTATTTTTGCCCTTTTTCTGCATCTGCACCTTCACGTACATTCTCGTCTATTCCACCATATCCGGTAATTGTGTCGTTACTGTGCCGAATCCGGTTGTTCTAAGACAGATGCATTTATGCCAAACGAAATGGGAGCAGAGGAGGCTGAGGGGCCGGCCGGTCCGGTCTTATATTTATAAGACCCACAAAATAATACTTCACCCATATGACCATAGATGTTATATTTTTTATCAATATCTCCGGCGGCATACGCGGCTTCAGTAGCTATTTGAGCAGCTTTAATTGCAGCTGTCCGGTCATTATACGCTACGCGATACCCGGGTTTGTGAAGGGGGTATGTCTTAGGGAACCACCTCTCATCGTCACGCTCCATTGGTATTGTTACCGCGCCCTCTTCCAAATTTGTCTTACCCAACTCATAAGGATACTTCGCCAGACTTATGCGCCCGCTTGCCTTTTCGCCCTTTGTATACACCATCTTGTCCGGTAATTTCTTCCCCGTCGAAATATGTTTATCCCACTTGTCCGTTACATAGTAAAAATTTGCTTTCCCCTTCCTATTATTGACGTCTGCCCGGAATTTATCCATAGTCAGGGCCACACCGCCTATTTTTATTGTATTCCACATTCTATCGGGGTCGCCGTGATTGCTGGCCCCGCCGAGCGCATGCGCTTCTTTATGCGATAGAATGACCGGAACGCTTAAGGTTTTTTTCTTTTTGCCCGGAACCTTACATTCCGTAAAGCCTATCGGGTCAAGCTTGTATTGTTCGCAGAGATAAGCGGCCAACTCAACCATGGTTTCGTAGGTGTCAAGTACGAATTGCTCTTTGTTTTGCTCATTATTGTCCGGTTCCACCAAATCCAATCCGATATGCGTGTAGTTAAAAAACCCCGCACAGTGATGGGCCATGAAATTCCACGGGAGACACTGGACAATATCATTTGGCGCGACAAAAGCATGAGTACCTTTTTCAATCCCGTTATCGCCCACCATCTAATTGCCCCCTTTATCGGTTTTAACTTCATTAAACGTGTTAACATTCGACTGCGCCGAACTCTGCGCTGCGCCGGTGCTGTGAATCATTAGCCCTTGTGGTCCGTATTTTATTTTAGGGGTAGGTGTCAAATCAATGCATATTCCGCCGCTTGCAGGGGTTTCTAAAACAAGGTTCATGGAAGTATCCGGCCTGTCATCAATGATTTGAAATCGAGTGCATGCCCCAGCTTCCCACTCGTCGCTTAGGTTCTTTGCCTTTTTTGCCGGAACATTATTTTCTGCCATGATTTTTAGGTTTTTTCTGAAGCATTTAGTGACGTATTCATACTTTCCTTTTAATTCACAGCCCCTGTCGAGCAAATCCTGAGTCATTCGTATGATTCTATTTTCCATAATTCCCTCCGTTCCGCTTCCAAAGTTCGGCGCGCGTCATTAAAACAGGGAACGCTGTCGGAATTATCCGCCGCCTCAAGCTATTTCCTTCTCTATTCACATATATATAAACTTTAAATCCGACCTAAAATCAAAAAAAAAAATTAACGGACATTGAAGCAAATGTCATTTTCCTTCAAAATGTCCTTGACCGCTGTTTGAACAATATTTTTGACTTCGGCTGACTCAACGCCCGTGACCGCCGAGAGAATTTTTAAATTCGGCTTAGGCGCGCTGATTTCATTCGCCGACGGGATAAAGTCATAAACCGGTTCCTCTTCGGAAGTCGTCACACTGAGTTTAAACAGAGACGGGCCGTTTTCCAAAAACAGTTTGATATGCCCGATGAAACCGGGACTGATCTTTAAAACGTCGCCACGGATCCGCGCCATCAAATTACGGACGATTTTTTCAAAATCCGAATCGGACAGATTTGTCAAACAGGATTCGTTCAGCATATATTCGGCGGCAAACGAACCGACGCCGGAATCGGCAATTGAAGTGTTTTTCGCTTGTCCGCCGGCCATCAAAAGACTGCCGTCATTGGCAACGACTTTTTTCAACTCGGCGAGCCGGGCTTCAATATCATCATTGCGCTCTAAAATGTCAATCAAATGAGCGACGCTTTCCGGTTTTTTGGACGACAGCGTAATAATCTCAGCTTTCGGATTGATTTGCTGAACCGCGGCCTCAATAATCGGAAGCATCGACGGGTCGACGATATCCGCTTTGCTGACGGCAATAACTTCCGCCTGCGCCAATTGCTGGGCCGCGAAGTTTTTGATTTCTTTCAAAATCTGTTTGAACCGGCTGCCGTCAAAAAGCGTCAGCAGCGGCGCCATGTCATATTCCATCGGCAAGTTCATCAGCATGATTTCATCGCGGATAGCGCCCGGATAGGCGACGCCAGTCGACTCGATGATAATGACATCGGGCTTATAGTTTTCAATCATCAGCAAAAGCGTTGCCCGAAGAGATACTTTCAGGCTGCAGCAGATGCAGCCTGATGTGATTTCTTTCGTTTCCAAACCGTATTGAGAGATAACATCGCCATCAATACCGATTTCACCGACTTCGTTGACGATGATGCCGACAGATTTTCCGATAGAGGAATAATACGTGCCGAGGCGGACCAAAACCGTTGTTTTTCCGCTGCCTAAAAAACCGCCGACAACAATTATTTTCAAGATCAAAACCTCTCAGACAGTCTGTTTCCGACTGCGTTTACTCTTCCTCGGCTTCGATCGTGCTTCCGGAAACGGGCTCTTCGACGATTAAGTTTTCCCAGCTGTATGGTTTTGGCATAAAGCGCAGGCATCTCTTGCAGTTGGAACCGTCGCACAGGTCCGAGCGGATTTTAATGGCGTCATCCTTGTAAACCATCGCGTGTGTCGGGCATTCGCGGATTTTTTCGGCGCATTCGGAACAGCCGGGCATCGGAACAACTAAGAACGTTCCCGTCTGCTTAATCATTTCATAACCTTCGTCGCCGAAAACAGGAATGTCGCGCTCAACCAGTTTTTCTATGGTCGGGTTTTCAATCGGTTCGGCCAATTGCGGAAGTTCCTTTTTCTTCAGGAATTTGTTCAGCATTTTAAAGTCCATGCCTTCTCCCCAATAAGCCAATTCGAGAATGTAAGCCTCTTTAAACGCGTCATCCGTTGCGAACATGACGTGCGTTCCGACAATTTGGGTGGCAATTGCCTGAAGCTCTTTTAACCGTTCGTCGGAAAACAGAATTTCGCGAGCCGTTTTCAAAGACGTGTTGCCGATTTGAGTAATCGTTGACGCGTTGTACGGATTCATACCGATTTGCTGTGCCTTCTTTGCATCCATATATGTGCCGGCGGCTCCCGACATGTGAGAGATTTGGATGTCGGCCATTTGGATACCGGCGGCATGGCAAAGCGCGATGTGTCCCGCGCGAAGGGCACCGATTGCGTTGCCGGCTTCTCTGATGTCGTGTTCGGTGAACTTAACGCCGTCCTGCAAGTGAATAATGCCGTCGGATGTTTGAACTTTCGGCAGCTTGATCAATCCGTTCCTCATGCCTTCTTCCATCAGGGCGATAACACCCGTTCCGGTAATGCCTTTGGCGCGGATCGGACCCGCTTCGATAACGGAACCGTCGGTGGGGTCCACTAAGTCGCCCTTTGTCCGCTTCATTTCCTTGTCCAAAACATAACAGCGGATGTTGCTGCCTTCGAATTCGACGTCACTGATGGCGTACGGTGAAGCCAAAACGCCGTCTTCGATTTCCTGACCTTCCAAAGCCGGACCGGCCGCCGCAGAACCTGTATAGATCACGCCGCCCGCTTTAAGAGCCATTTCGGCATTGGTACCGAAGTCGGTCGCGATTGCAATAACATCATTTTCAAGCATACCGGAATTGACAATCAGAGCCAACGCGTCGGCGCCGATTTCGTGTTTAATGGCCGGCGGAATGATAACGGTACAATTCGGATATTTTTCAAGGCCGGAAACTTCGGAACTCGGTAAAAGTTTTGATTCCCTTTTTTGTTCCTGAATATTATACAGTTCTTTTTTACGTTCGCCGGCATAAGCCAAGTCGTCAATCGGAATGCCTTGGAAAAGCGAAAGCTGAATCGGATTACCGCAAACAGAAAGGCGGCAAAGGTCTTCGGGCGCAACGCCCAAACGATCAATCAAAACGGAAATCGCGTTGATGACTAATTTGTGTGCCTTATCTAAACCGTAGTTGATGGCAAAATCCATGTGGTCCATCACATTGGCGCCCGGAAGGGGATTACGCATTGTCACAACGGTTTTCTTAATCTCGCCGGTTTCCAAATCCACTTTTTGTGACCTGAAACCACTGGTTCCAAGGTCAATTGCAACACCTGTTTTCATGTTTTACACACTCCTCTGAAGTTTGAAATCATTTTTGTATAACTCTACAACCGTCTTTAAAAACTGCCCCGAAAACGAAATGTGTCTCCAAAGGCGGCATCGAAAATATTCTAATGAGGCTGTAATAATATCAATGTACGATATAATTAATAAGCGTTTTCGATTAAATAAAAATTGTTCGCTTCGCTCGCAATTTCTCAGGCTCAGTGGAAACCGAATGCCTTTATGGAGCGTTTTCTGTCGCTGTCTTCTTTTTTTGAAGCTTATTCTGAACAAAACCGTTTTCCCGTTTTTCAATCATTTTAAACGAGCAACCAAGTTTAATTAAATCGGGCAAATGGGGCGTCTCGTTTTGAAATCTTATTTAAAAAAAGATAAAAAAAGATAAAAAAAGATAAAGAAAGATAAAAAAAGATGGGATACCAAAGGTACCTCCATGACATCCGGAGCCGAAGGCGCCCCTTAAACGAACGCGGACTCCAAGCCAAAAGGAAAATTGCGGCCGGAGCGAAGCGGGCCGCAATTTTTAATCGCTTCAGTCTTCCAATTCAAAAGCGTCTTTTCCTTCGCCGCAAACCGGACAAACCCAGTTATCGGGAAGGTCTTTAAAAGGCATCCTTTCCATATCTTCATCATAAACGTAACCGCAAACGCCGCAAACATATCGTGCCATCTTTTCACCTTGATTTTTTTTTTAAGATTAAGAGATTTAAAGAATTAAGAGATTTAAAGAATTAAGAGATTTAAAGAGCTAAGAGCCCTTTTTATATATATTGTTTCATCGAATTTATTTCATTAAATCCGTTTTCTGAAAAGCCGGACAAAGAGACGAGAATTCACACCACCGGCACAGTTTTCCCGTGCACGGGCGGAAATTATTTTCCCAAAAAGCCAACTCAATCGTTTGAATCAGATTGGCAATTTCTTTTTTGACGGCCTCGATTTCTTCTTCTGTTTTTGTGAACCGGAATTCTTTGTTGAATTGCAAATAATTGTAAATGATTTCCACATCGCGGTCCTCATATTGCGGATATTTTTTCCGCGCGCCCATCTGATACAGAGAAAGCTGCCGGTCCGTTTTCAAATATGAGACGTCCAGAAGCGTTTTTGAAGTTTTATAATCGTGAATTTCCAAGTTCCCGCTTTCTTTATTCAAAGCCAGCCGGTCAATGAACCCCATCACTTTAAAGCCTTCAATATTGACATCGATTCTTTCTTCAACCGATAATGTTTCCTCGCGGTCGAAAGGCTGATGCGTTTGATAATATTCGGTTAAGATTCGCTTTCCCAAAAGAAAATAATCCTCTTCTTTCATTTCCGCTTTGACGACTTTAACATCCGGCGTTAGGTTTTCATTCCAAATCGTTTCGTATTTGTCCAGCATCCAAATCAGCGTGATTCTCTCATCGGGAAATCTTTTTTGTCTCCGGTAAAGCTCTTCCAAAACGCTGTGAACCGAGGAACCCATATAAGCCTCAATGCCGGTAAACGGCACCTCCGGTTTGATTTTATCAACATATTTGTATTTGTAAGAGAGGGGGCATTTTTCAAATGTCGCGAGGCGGGAGTGGGAGTAAACTGTCATCTCTTAATATTTGTTTTACAGAATTATAAAAGTTGTTTTTGATGAGTGAATTTTGATGAGAATTGGAGTCAATTTTGATGAATAAATTTTGATGAGTGAAAGTTTTTATAAAAACCAATCCTTCAAATCAGCGGTGGTTTATTATGAAAACGTCAAAAACTGTCGGACGCGTCACATTGGTTTTGGAAGGCCGGTCTGTCGGCGATGATATGCTCATCACTTTGACAGGCGGCGCGGCGCATATCGGCGCGGCCGCTTTGGCTTACCGCGATTCCGGAACAGGCCGCACAACGGCTTCCGTTCTTTCCGCGCCGGGACACAAAGAAGAGGAAATCGCTTTAAAAGGCGCGAAAATGTTCAGCAAGGCTTTGAACAAAACGGTTTTGTTCGCTGCCGGCATCCATTTGGATGATATTACGCCCGAAGAAATCACCGAAATCGAAAACGCGTGCATGGAAATCATTGAAAGCAGTTTAAAAAATTCGGATTAATCACGGAGAAAAACATGGAACTTATTATCGGGATCAGTGGGGCATCCGGCGTCGGATACGGCATCCGGCTGCTTGAAATCCTCAGTCAAACAGATATTCAAACGCATTTGATTATGACAAAAGCCGCGGAAGAAATCATTTTGGCGGAAACCGGCCGGGACCCGGAAGAAATTAAAAAACTGGCCGGTTCCGTTTACGATGAAGGGGATTTTTTTGCGCCGATTGCCAGCGGTTCTCATAAAACAGCGGGAATGATCATTGCGCCCTGCAGTATGAAAACCCTCGGTCAGGTGGCGGGAGGCATTTCCGATAATTTGCTGGTTCGCGCGGCGGATGTCTGCCTGAAAGAAGAGCGTAAGCTGATTCTGATGGTGCGCGAAACGCCTCTCAGTCTGATTCACTTGGAAAACATGGTGACCGCTAAAAAGGCGGGCGCTGTGATCCTTCCGGCGTCTCCCGGCTTTTACGGCCGGCCGGAATCGATAGATGATTTGTACGACATAATGGCCGGACGCGCACTGGATTTAGCGGGCATTGAAAATCACGTTTACAGGCGCTGGCGCGAAAACGATTGAATCAAAAATTCAAAAATTGCGGCCTTACTCCTTTCGGCTCCGGCCGCATCTTCCTTCTGACTTTGAATCTGTTTATGAATCTGTTTGCGAACCGGTTTGTGAGCCGGTTTTTGAATCTATTTGTGAGCCGGTTTGCATTTACGGCGGCGTCTGCGGTCTCCCATTCCGATTTGGAAACAAGTCAAAATCTATATAAGTTATGATGTATTTTTAAGTCCGTTTCACCGGCCGTTTATGAATATAATCACAGTGAATCAAAAAACCGTGTTTTTAAATCAATATGGGGTAGTAGGGTAGCTTGGTCCATCCTCGAGCGTTTGGGACGCTTGGACTGCGGTTCAAATCCGCACTATCCCATAAGATTAAAATAAAAGCAGTCTCTTTTAGACTTCATCGCCCCAGGGATAGTAGGGTAGCTTGGTCCATCCTCGGACGTTCGGGACGTTCGGACTGCGGTTCAAATCCGCGCTATCCCATCTCTTTTTTTAAAATTAAATTTTGAAGCGGATGCTCTCTTCTTTGAACCTTTCGTTTAAAAAGAACGGGTGGTTTTTTCGCCCCGGGCCGGAAAAGTAAAAAATAAAAAATAAAAAAATCGGTCAGAGACGTTATTTAAACGCTCTGATGTATTTGCAGATATCAAATATTTCCGCATTTTGTTCAGTCTTGTTTTCAGTTTGAAGCTCTTCGGCTTCAAAAAAATCTTCTTCAAACATTTTTATCACATTTTTTGTTCATTTGACATTGGGTGAACTTTAATCCGTTTTTTGTCTCAGGTTTCGTTTCTTCTGACAAAAATCAATATAATAGCGGATGCTTATATATCTTTTCAACATAATCTATATATCATATACTTAGTTCTCTATATTTTCAAAAAGCAGGAGACCGGATTGTTTTCAGGAAATGAAACCGCCAAAAAAAATAAATCAATGATGAAGATGATAATTATTTTACAACTGTTCTGTGTCAATAAAGTGCCAAGGAAGTGTCAAATGAAGTATGATTTATTTCTTCCTTGGGATTCATCCGTATCATCATATTGTGTTCATTGCATTGTTTTGAGAAAAATTTATAATGAATAATAGCTATAGTGTTCTGCGTAGCATTTTTTGCTGCTTGCTTTTCAGTATTTGTGAAGCTTATTGAATTCCGACAACAATCATTGTTTTCGACATTCAATAAGAACTGCAGTCAGCTCTGCATTTCTTCAACCTTTCCGAATCTCTGAAATAGCAAATTAAAAGAGGTATTTTAGATTTCAGAGTGTCGCTTTGCTTTTTAACCAACACCTGCTAAGCGACAACTTTTTTTTTAATGAATGCCGATAAATTTTTGAATTTCTTCATGAATGCGACATTTTTTTGTTATTTTATACACGCGGAATTTATTCTGCCGCTTGTTCTTTTAAAATTAAATGAGGAAAACAACCTGTCCTCATTAAAAAAAAAATTGAGAGCCGCTGGAGGGACTTGAACCCCCGACCTGCTGATTACGAATCAGCCGCTATACCGCTAAGCCACAACGGCGCATTTTCAAAATGAAAAAGTGTTTTTAAGTGTCCTTTAAAATATTTAAATGATTCGAAACGGCTTTTTGAAAACCCGGAGGGAACCTGAAGGGAATCCGAAGGGAACCAAAAGGAAAACCGAAAAGAACCCCGAAGGAAAACCGAAAGGAAATCAACGGTTTCATACATTAATTTAATAAGCTTAATCATATTATGCTAAAATAATTTTCATAAAATCAAATAATCATTTCAAATAATTCAAATTCAGGAGACCTAAAATGACATTCAAATCCCTCGGGCCCTCAACCGCCGCCTTTCCGACACCGACATGGGTTATTGCGACATACGACAAGAACGGACGCGCCAACGCGATGACCGCCGCGTGGGGCGGTGTCGCCAATTCAAGCCCCGCCTCTGTTTTTGTGGCGGTCCGGCCGGACAGATACACTTATGAAAACATTCTCATCAAAAGAGAATTTACAATCTGCATCCCGTCGGAAGAGCATGTCAAAGAGGCTGATTATTTCGGCATCGAAAGCGGCAGAGATATCGACAAAATCGAAGCCGCCGGACTGACGGCTGTCAAAGCCGAGAAAGTCAATGCGCCTTACATTGCCGAATTTCCGATGCATTTGGAATGCAGACTGGCGGACAGAATGAATCTCGGTTCCCATTTCGTTATTATCGGGCAAATCGTGGATGTGAAAGCTCGCGAAGAAATCATGGACCACAAAGACAGTATTGAAATTCAAAAGCTGAAACCGATTATCTATTCTCCGACCGACAAAAACTATTACGGCGTCGGAGAAGAGATCGGCAATGCTTTCTCAATCGGCAAAGAGCTCAAAAAGAAATGAAAACGCTGAAACGTTTTACAAAATAAAATCACAAAATCAAAATTAATTATCTCACCTCGAGGGAAAATAATGGATCCCGAATCTGTTTATAAATCCGTTGTCGAAAAGGACAACAAATATGTCATGCCGACATATGGCCGCAAGCCGCTGCTTTTTACGGGCGGTAAAGACTCAACACTCACCGACATTTTCGGAAAGGAGTATATCGACTGCGTTGCCGGTATCGCCGTGAACGCAACCGGATATTCCAATCAGAAACTGATCCGCGCAATTCAGGAACAGGCAGCTTGTCTGATTCATGTTTCCAATTACTACTATAACATTCCGCAAGCGAATTTGGCGGAAAAATTGGTGAGTATCACCGGTCTGTCAAAAGTTTTCTTTTGCAATTCCGGCGCGGAAGCGAATGACGGCGCCATGAAGCTGGCCAAACTTCATACCAAGAAAAACAGTTTCATATCTACCAACAACGCTTTCCACGGCAGAACAATAGGCGCCCTCGGAGCGACGGCCAATATCAAATATCGCGACCCGTTCGTTCCGCTCGTGAAGCCGGCAACTTTTGTTGAATACGGCAACGCACCCGCGATTGAAAAGTCAATTACGTCAGATACCGCCGGCGTCATCCTCGAACCGATTCAAGGTGAGGGAGGCGTTCATGTTTCCAATAAAGAATATTTACAGGAAGTCCGCGAAATCTGTGACAAAAAAGATCTCGTCTTAATCTTTGATGAAGTCCAAACCGGATTCGGCCGTACCGGCAAATGGTTCTGCAAAGACCATTACGGCGTCTTGCCCGACATTCTGACAATGGCCAAAGCCATCGGCGGCGGTCTGCCGTTGGGCGCTTTTGCGGCGCGGGAAGGTTTATCCTTTGAAAAAGGAGAACACGGCACGACATTCGGCGGCAGCCCGCTGGTTTGCGCAGCCTCTTTGGCCGTTATTGAAACGATTGAAGAGCAGAAACTGATTCAAAACGCCGATCAGATGGGCCGGTATTTCGTAGAGAAACTTTCCAAAATGAAACGTGACGACGTTGTCAATATCCGCGGCATGGGTCTGATGATTGGTATTGAGCTGAATCACGAATGCGGTTACTTTATGGATGCGGCCGCCGAGCAGGGCGTTCTCTTAAATGTGACCGCCGGTAATGTTATCCGGCTTCTGCCGCCGCTGACAATTCAGAAAGAAGAAGTAGATCGCGTGGTCGCTGTCATCGAATCGATTCAAAAGAAATGATTTCCAAAGGTTCCAAGGTTTCAGAGGTTCCAAAGGTTCTAAAGGTTCTAAAAGTTTCCAAAATCCACATCGGAGGAATTCCGTGTCTCAAAAAGAAAAAGAGGCTTACGCGTCTTTACTCAATCCGTCCGTTTCCAATGTTCCGGTCTATGTTCCCGGAAAGACAACACCTCAAATCGTTGCCGAATACGGATTGGACCCCAAATCCGTGGTTAAATTGAATTCCAATGAAAATCCGCTCGGCCCGTCTCCCAAAGTGACAAGAGCCGTGGCGGAAGCTGCCGGATCGGCGTCCCTTTATCCGACAGCGGACGCTTCAAATTTAAGACAGGCTTTGACAAGATACACAGGCTTTCCCGTTGAAAATATTGTCGCGTCCGGTCCCGGTATGGACAGTCTGATTGACGCTCTGAACAAACTGTTCATTCGCAAAGGCGATGAAGTGATTCTGCCGGTGCCGACATTTACATATTACGGCATTTCCGCTGCCGGTTTGGGCGGCGTTCCCGTTTGTGTCGGTTTGGAAGCGGATTATTCCCTAAACACGGATAAAATTCTGGGTGCCGTTACCGACCGCACGAAAATTATTTTCTTATGTTCCCCGAACAATCCGACGGGAAATGTTGTTACGGCAGCCGACGTTCAAAAATTGGCGGAACAGGTCAACGCAATTATTTTTATTGACGAAGCCTATGTTGAATTTTCCGAACGGGGGAACCTGTCGGGCTTGGTCAAAAAGTATGAAAACATTGTCATCGGAAGAACTTTTTCCAAAGCTTTTGGGCTTGCCGGTATGCGGATCGGATATGCTCTTGCTCCCGCTTGGATTATTTCAAATCTTCTGCGTGTCCTGCCTCCGTTTTCGGTCAGCATTTTGGCGGAGACGGCGGCTGTCGCGGCGCTGGATGATCTTGATTACATGACGGACGGCGTCAAAACAGTCAGAGAACAGAGAAAAAAGCTGATCGAATCCGTGGCGAAACAAACGCCCTACAAAGCTTATCCGTCGGAAGGCAATTTCATCATCGTTGATGTTTCTCCGAACACGTCAAAAGAAGCCGTTGACGTTTTCCTGAAAAGCGGTGTCATTATCCGCAGTTGTGATTCATTCCAAAACATCGGAAAAAATACAGTTCGAATAACTGTCGGGACAGCCGGTATGAATAAAAAAGTCATGGAGGCATTCGACGCTTTGAAAAAAATTAAAAGGTAATCGCGTCGGTTTTTAATTTTTTGTTTTATTTTTTGTTTAATTTTTTGTTTTATTTTTCATTCAGAATGTCAAAGAACGTGTCGCTTTGCTCTTTATTCTTTTTCCTTTCCTCTATCACTTTTGTTGCCTGATATATTGCATTTTCTTCGGCAACAATCATGGATAATGCGGAACTGAGAGTAAATATAGCCTTTTCGTGTTCATTTTTACTTTTGTGGATATGACCCGGATTAATGTGTAACAAATAGTACCTTTCAAATTCTTGCTTATAGCCCATTTTCTCAAAGTTGTTCTTCATCTTTACTAAGTCAGCATGCACACGTAGCAATTCTTGCTTCTGGATATTGACACCTCCGATTCATGCCGAATTTGATTGAGTTAAGTAAAATGAACTTTCTCATATATTTACAAAAGGCAATGATAAAAGTCTCATCTATAAATGTTCCTTAAATATATTTCGATGTTTTCAAAAAAAAAGAATTTAAATTTACCTTTTTTTCGTTTTTATTAAACATCAGGCGGCTCTGTCAGAATAACTCAAATTTATTTGTTTTAATCTCGTGCTTTGTTTCCCTTCTCTTCCGCCCTTTTAAATTTTCAAAAAAAACAAAAATTTTAAACAATTGTTTGCCAAAAGTATAACAAAATATGTTCAAAATATGTCAATTATTACGTTAAAAAAACAGCAGGGCAATATTTTAATTATTATATTTCGGTTTTGAAAGAATTAAATACTTCTTGTGTCTGATTCTATGTCTGATTCTATGTCTGATTCTCTATCTGATTCTCTATCTGATTCTATGTCTGATTCTCTATCTGATTCTCTGTCTGATTCTCTGTCTGATTCTCTGTCTGATTCTCTGTCTGATTCTCTGATTCAAATCCCGTTCTTCTGAAACCTTCAAATAATTCTGTTTCCTAATTATCTGTCATGCAGGCAAATATCGGCGGAATCGTTCCGCTTTCGACGGTTGATTGGCACGGCCGTTCTTCTTTGGTTATTTTTTTCAACGGCTGCCCGTTCCATTGCGGCTACTGCCATAATTACAGCTTGCTGAACGGGTCCAATCCGGTTGATTTGGAATGGGTGCAAAAAAGGATTATGGAGTCCAAACCTTTTATCAGCGCCGTTGTTTTTTTGGGAGGCGAGCCGCTGCTTCAGGCTGAAGCGGTTGAAAAAATCGCCGGTTTTGTGAAGACGAACGGTCTTCGCGTCGGTATCCATACAAACGGTTTTTACCCGCAGGCCGTTTCAAATTTGATAAATAAAGGATTGGCTGACAAATTTTTCATAGATATCAAAGCTCCGCTAACGCGTTTGTCCTATGAAAAAGTTATCGGTGTCTCCTCTTCTTCCGCCGCGTCAAACATCGGCGAGTCGGTTCGAATCGTTGACCAAAGCCCGTTGGATCTGGAAGTCAAAACAATCGTTTTTCCGGACATCCTCGGCTCCAAAGAGGATATTCGTATGATTGCGCAATGGCTGAATGACAATATCACTCAGAAACAGAAGCTGACTTATGTTCTCGGACAGGGGAAAGGACAAAATTCAAACGATCCCGTTTTTCGAAAAATGTCTTTTTTGTCTCCGGCGGAAATGGATGAATTGGCGAAAACCGCTTTGAGGTATTTAGAAGGCGCAACGGTTGTAACACAAACAGATGAGGAAGGCCGCGTTGAAAAATTTTGACGGTTTTAATTTCCGTTTTTTGATTCTTTGATTCTTTTTTTAGTTTCTTTTTAGTTCTGTTTTGATTCTGTTTTAATTTTGATTGAATCGGTTTAACTTTAATATTTGTGCCCAACTCTTTCAGGTCTGAATCGCAGTTTTTCCGCGGGCGGACGGATGTTAAAACCCCGACAAACGAACGTCTCCCATAGAAAAATTGTGACGAAGCGAAGGGAGCAATTTTATTAATTTTGATAGGGATCAGCCGTCTCGAGACGGTACCATATCGCATCCCGTGCATAACGAACACATCGTTTCAGATTTTTCGGGATGCAGGTCGTATTTTTGAGAGACGCTTTTCTGCATTTCAAATAATTTCAAAAGCCGGTCCTTTGCCGGCCGTTCCATAAAACAGTCTCCTTTTCGGAGAGGGGTTTCAAAAACGGGACGAATGCAGGCAATGACGCCAAGCTGCGCCAGCTTTTCAATCATTTTTTCCATGTCCTCATCGGTTTCACCAAGACCCGCAATGACGTTGCTGTAAACTTTACCTTTTCCGAAGACGTAAACGGCTTCCTCAAGTTCTGAAAAAACATCCGTTTCGGAAAGTCCGGGGCAGATTTCTTGGAATATTTTTGAAGCCGCAACTTCGATGTTGTACTTGACTTCCGAAACGCCGGAACGCTTCAGTCTTTTTGACCCGCCGGGTGTGGGATATATGGAAACGCCGACCGGCACGCCGTATTTGATAATTTCCGGCATCAATTCAAGCACCCGCTCAAGCTCGCCTTCCGGTGTTTTTTCAACGCCCGAAGTAATTGAAATCGCTTTTACGTCCCCTTTTTTAAAAGCGCATTCGATAATTTCAAGGCTTTCTTCTTTCGTTTTTATGTGCCCCGAAAGCTTCGGGACGGAGCAGTATTTGCAGTCGTAAATGCATCTTCCGGAAAGATTGATGTAAGCCTGACCGGGACAATGCGCCAAAGCCGGTTCTATTCTTCCGGTCATAACCGGTTCTTCCGTTCCGGAAATATAAACGGCGGCATTTCCCGAATCATCTGTTTTTCGAATCATGACGGGTGAATTGTTATCAACGCTTAAACGAAGGCGGCGCCCGTTTGAATGGATGAAAACAGACCCATCGCTTCCGGCGCTCGGGCCGGCTGTTGATTTTAAAGTCGGAGGAATCAGATTTTCATCTTCGATGCGGGCCGATCCGATTGAAAGCAAAAGCGCTTTGATTTCAGCCGTCATCGGAATATTTTTTGTCATGATATCATTTTTTAAAATTTGTCGGATAAACATTACAAACAATAATCGGTAGTATTTATAATTAACAAATCCGCCGAAACATAAAAAACTATAAATAGAAGCGTGCCTTTGAACACATTGTAAACCAACATATCCCAGAAGGTTTACAATGAATGAAGACAAATTCGAATCTTCGATTGCATTGACGTTCGAATGATTGTCCGCAAAACGAAACCACCTGTAAAACAAACCATTTGAAAAACAACCAAAAGTGAAAACGGCCAAAAGTGAAAACAGATAAAAACAGCCAAACTGAATCGGTTGTTGTGTGAAATCAACCGATGTTGTTTGACTCCGGTTTCGGCAGTTTTCTCGGGCAATTCCGAGCCAAACCTGCCGAGATCGGAATCAAGTAACGCTTGGTTCTGTACACTAAAAGCAAAACTCCTTGATCGGCTTCCTTAAAAGATGCCGGTCAAAACAAAGTAAACACACCCCTGTAACCCAAAAAAACAATAAAACGAAACAAACAAGAACGAATAAACCAACCCCATAACAGGCGGCAGACAGATTCATTTTGCTCTGCCGCCTTTTTTTTGGTTTATGCCTTTGGTTTATGCCTTTGGTTTATGCCTTTGGTTTATGCCGTATTCCGATGCCTGAAACAACCGCGCGTAAAACACCGCGCATAAAACACCGTGCGTAAAACACCGCGCGTAAAAACGGAAAAATGCGGCCTCTGCTTCGCTTCAGTCGCATTTTTAAAAAATCAGTCGGTTGCGTAATTACCGAAATAGTTTTTAATCAAAATGATCGGCGTTCCTTTGTCGCCGCTGCCGCTGGTCAGGTCGCACAGGCTGCCGAGCAGGTCAACGTAACGGCGGGGCGTTGTGCCCTGCGATTCCATTTTGCCGGAAAGGTCCTGTTTATTTTTAATGCTCTCACGAAGCGCTTTTTGAAGTTCTTCGCCTTTCAAATCCTTGAATTCGTTGTCAGCCAAATACTTCAGCTTCAGTTCATTCGGCGTCCCAAGCAAACCTTTTGTATAACCCGGAGAAACAACCGGGTCGGCCAGTTCCCAAATACCCGCCACGGGGTCCTTAAAAGCGCCATCGCCGTAAACCATGACTTCAACGTGCTTTCCGGTTTTGTCCTTTATCTGTTTTTGAACGGTATTGACAAAAATGTCGCAGTCTTTCGGGAACAATTTGATTCTGTCTTCTGTGGCTTTATTGGCTCCCAAAATGCCGAAATCGGGATTAAAGCCGCTGCCGTCGACCGGCGCGCTTAACAGATCATCCAAACCGTAAACCGTTTCGGCGCCGGCGGCTTTGAGCGTCTTTTTGGTCCGGTTCCGGGTATGAATGTCCGCGGTCAGCATATGCTTTGTAAATTGCAGCGCGGCATGCGGGCGGTTGGCGAAAATCACTTCAATGTTATCGTTTAGACTCTTATAATATTCAATGTAGTCAACGCCGGTCCAAAGATGTGTGGTTTTCTGCCCGAAAGCTTTTCTGAATTCCGCTTCGGTCATGACGTCTTTGTAAGGATCGACGCCGGCTTCATCAATTTGTTCCCAAGTGACGATCTGGTTGCCGACTTCGTCGCCGGGATAACTGAGGACCAGATAAACTTTATCCAGACCCATGGCAATGCCTTTAAGCATAATGGCAAACCGGTTGCGGCTCAAAACCGGAAACAAAACGGCCGCTTCTCCTCCGGGAAATTTGGACCGGACATCTTTGGCCAGCTGCCCGATTGTCGCGTAATTGCCCTGCGTTCTGGCAACAACCGCTTCTGTGACGCCGATAATGTCCCCATCTTCAATATCAAATCCGGAGGACTCGGACGCCTCAATGACGGATTTTGTTACAATTGCTGCCAAATCATCGCCTTCTTTTACGATAGGCGCTTTAATGCCGATGGATTGGGTACCGGTTAATTTCAAAAAGATCACCTGATTTTTGATAATTTTACTGAATTTACTGAAATAGTATTTATGATATTTTAAATTTGATTCATATCAGTTTCGGAAAAAAATACAGAGTCAGAATCGGACCAAAAAAACAATGTCGGATTTTCACATCCGGGCACTGTAATCCATTCCCATATACTTATCGCCTGACTTTAACTCTTCCAACATTTGATTCAATCGCTTCAGCCGCGTTTCATTCTTTTTTGCCCGCGAAATCCAGCCGATGTAATCGTTTTGCTGATAAGGCGGCCGCTTTTCATAAAGGTCAAAAAGACCTGTTTTGGTCAGCGCAATCCGCACATCTTCGGGCATCGGATAAACCGGCCGCTTCAATTTCGATGAATCCGTAAAAATCTCCCCGCAAAACTTGAATGAAAGTTGATATTAAAAATGAAACTGAAACTGATATTAAAAATGAAACTGATATTAGAAATTATAATTGAGAAGCAATCGGAAAATAAAAAATAAATGGGTGAAAAGAGGCGGACACGGGAAGGCGGACACGGGAAGGCGGACACGGGAAGGCGGACACGGGAAGGCGGACACGGGAAGGCGGACACGGGGCGGACACGGGAAGGCGGACACGGGAGAGCGGATATGCGGTGGTCGGAGTTTTCACTCAGAAATAACCGATACCGGAAATATCCGACACTCAGAAATATCCGATTTTGACATTGTGGCTGTAATTCTGAAGCGGCGTCAGCTTGTAATCTTCAAGCAGGACGTCGTATGTATTTTTAACAGGGACGGAGAGCGAGATTTCTTTCGTCCGCCCGTAGCGGCCTTTGCTTACGACGACGGCGTTGATAATGCCGAGCATATCCAGTTCCGACATCAGGTCGGTGACGCGGCGCTGCGTTAAAATATCCATATCAATGGCTTTGCACAGTTTTCTGTAAATATTATACACTTCGCCGGTGGTAATGCTCTGCGTCCCGAGATTTTGATTTTGGGCGCTGATGTTAAGCGTGACAATGCTGAATAAGACCAATTTCGACTGCGTTGGCAGCGTTCGGACCACTTCGACAATGCGGTCAACTTCTATTTTGTCCTGCGCAACGCGGACATGAACTTCGGTCACATATTTTTCTTCGCGGCGCTCGGCGATTTCACCGGAAACGCGAAGCAAATCCAGCGCGCGGCGGGCATCGCCGTGTTCCTGAGCGGCCAATGCGGCGCAGAGCGGGATAACGGACGAATCCAAAACATCTTTGTTGTATGCGATTTCTGCGCGCTGGTAAAGAATATCCCGAATTTGGTCGGCATCATACGGCGGGTAGATGATTTCTTCCTCGCCGAGAGAACTTTTCACGCGGGGGTCTAAAAAGTCGGTAAACTTCAAGTCGTTGGACACACCGATAATGCTGACTTTTGCCCGCTTCAGGCTGGAATTGATACGGGACAAATTGTAAAGCACGTCGTCTCCCTTTTTAACGAGCTTGTCGATTTCGTCCAAAATCACAATCAAAACCTGTTCTTGAGTGTCAAGCACTTCTTTAAACTTTTGGAAAACCTGATCTGTCGGCCAGCCGGTCATCGGAATATCTTCTCCGAACTGACGGGCCAGATTGGCCAAGAGCCGGTATTGCGTGTCGATCACTTCACAGTTGACATAAATAACCGAACATTTCACGCCCATGCGGTCACTCATGTTTTCCAGTTCTTTGCCGACATAGCGGGTCACAGCTGTTTTTCCAGTTCCGGTTTTCCCGTAAATCAATATATTTGAAGGCGTTTCGCCCCGAAGAGCCGAAACCAAAATCGTTGCCAATTCTTCCGTTTGGTTGTCACGATGAACCAAAACGTCAGGCGTATATGAATGCCTCAAAACTTCCTTGTCTTTAAAGATAGATTCGTTTTCAAGCAAACGTGTAAATAATTTGTCTAGGGAGCTTGTCATAAATGTAAATTCTCCTGTGAGATGGATGGCGCGTATCAAACCGCACAAACCGGTGAACCGGTGTTACAAACCATATTATAAACCATATTATAAACGGTACTAAGCGGCATTATAATTACAATCCGATGCAGTATAACTCTATACAGCAAATTCTGATACAGTAAATTCCGTTTTACCGAAAAGTCTTGGAAGGGAGAAGCGTTTGGCTTCTCTTTATTGACCGATACCGTCACGCAGTTATGCAGACAATCATTTGTGTTGTGTGCAACAGGAAATGTTTTTGGGCTCCGTTTTTATTTTCGAATTCCGGCCGATTTAGACGGCGGCTTTTGAATTTTCGAATAAATGTGGCAATATAATTTATTCGATTTATGTGCTTACCGTGCAAGCATGTGCAACTACATCCAATTGAAGTAAAGGTATTAAAACTTATGGGATTGACACCCCTGTGCTTCCGATGGAAAAAGAGAGTCAGTAACCGCATCGAATATATATTTTTGTTTAAAGCCCCGCAAATAATTTTTGAAAAAAATGACGGATATTTCGTATGTAAACCTTCAAAAACCATCATTGGAAACGCTGTCACTGTCTTGTCGGATGTTCATCGGAAACAGGGGGGAGGATAAACAACATTTCAACTGGAAGTTTAAATATCTTTAAAAGACCGGATTTTCAGAATTTAGCACTTGACTGTATCTGAAAATATTAAAAACTTTGTTTTTATCGTTGCTGCTTTAATTTAAATTGTTTTTTTATTAATTCAAAAATAAATTTTTATAATTAAATTCAGGTCATGATTTCACCGAGATTACGGTTATTCTTACCGCGCCCTTTCCGTTTTATTTGATTAGCTTGTCAAAAACATCAATCACTTCATTTATTTTTTCTTCCCGAGCATTTTTGTTTTCATTATTTTCGCTTTCATTAAACACTTCGCTGACGCATCCGCTTAAATGACCGCGCAGGACAATCTTCATCGCTTTTTTTAAAACGGCTGTACTGGCCATGATTTGATAAACAATATCAATACAGTATTTGTCCTCTTCCACCATTTTGATGATACCGTCGATTTGACCGCGCGCCGTTTTCAGCAGGCGGATGACGGCAACTTTATCGGCTCTCATGTTTCTTTCTCTGATTTTCAATTTTCGTTCCGGTTTTCAATTCATTACGGCTTTTCGGGTTTCGTTCCGGCTTTTCAATTTCATTCCGGTTTTCAATTCATTCCGGTTTTCAATTATTTCTTTTCAATTCCATTCATTTTTTTTGAACGGAAACAACAGTATATCCCGCCTTTGTGACGGCTTCCGTCAGAGTTTTTTCATCCGCGTTCCCGCCGGTTTTAACATTCGCCGTTCCCGTTCCCAAATCAACGGCGGATTGGACGCCGGGAAGGGTGTTCAGCGCGGCTTCGACGTGTTTTTTGCAATTGATGCAGCTCATTCCTTCAATTTTCATAACATAGTCCATTTGTTCTTCACCTTCGTTCGTTTCAATTCTTTCTGTTTCAATTCTTTTTGTTTCAATTCTTTCTGTTTCAATTCTTTCCGTTTCAATTGTTTTTTCAATTGTTTTTTCAATTGTTTTTTCAATTTCTTGCGCCGGATCGGCCGTTAAATATTTCGGTTTGAAAAATCTCAGTCTCAAAGCGTTTGTCACAACGAATAAAGAGGACAAACTCATTGCGGCTGCCGCGAAGACGGGATTTAACTTCCAGCCGAGCAGCGGGTAAAAGACACCGGCTGCCAGCGGGATGCCGAGAATGTTGTAGAAAAACGCCCAAAAAAGATTCTGCTTAATATTTCGAATCGTTGCCCGAGACAGCCGAATCGCCGTCACCGCGTCCATTAAATCGCTTTTCATCAAAACGATATCCGCGCTTTCAATGGCGATGTCTGTTCCGGCGCCGACAGCGATACCGACATCCGCGCGCGTCAGCGCCGGCGCATCGTTGATCCCGTCACCGATCATCGCAACCTTTTTGCCGCCGGCTTGCAGCTCTCTGACATTCGCTTCTTTTTCTTGCGGCTGCACGCCGGCAATCACGCGGTCAATTCCGGTCAGGCGCGCAACCGCTTTGGCCGTCCGTTCATTGTCGCCGGTCATCAAAACGACATCCAGTCCCATCTTTTTCAGCTCAGAAACGGCGCGCGCGCTTGTCGGTTTGACCGCGTCGGCAACGACAATCATTCCGAGAAGGCGACCGCCTTTGGAAAAATAAAGAGGCGTCTGCCCGACGTTCGCAATTTCATCGGCAAGCGTTTCAAACGGCAGGATGTCTGCGTCTGCGCCATGTGCTTTCATCATCAGCGCATTTCCGGCGCGAACCGTTTCACCGCCGACAATTGCCAGAATGCCGTGTCCGGCGGTTTGCTTGAAATCGGAAACCGGAAGGTCAAGAATTTTTCCGATGGTGCTTTTTTCAGCTGCGTTCACATCAACCGCGTTCACATCAACCGCGTTCACATCAACCGCGTTCACATCAACCGCATTTTCAGCCGCCTTTTCAATCGTTTTTTCAATCTCCTTTTCAGCCGCCTTTTCAACAATTGCTTTTGCCAAGGGGTGCTCTGACATCTTTTCAACAGCCGCCGCATAGCCGAGGAGTTCATTGTCGCTTATCCCTTCCGCGGGATATATGCCGGTGACTGACGGTTTTCCTTCCGTGACGGTGCCGGTTTTATCCAAAACAACGGTTTTAATCATGTGCGCCGTTTCAATCGTTTCCGCGTTTTTGAACAGCATACCGTTTTCAGCGGCCTTGCCTGTGCCGACCATGATTGCGGTCGGCGTTGCCAGACCAAGCGCGCAGGGGCAGCTGATGACAAGAACAGCAATGCCGACAGAAAGCGCAAAATTCAGCGGATAGCCGAGCAAAAGCCAAACGGCTGCCGCAATAATGGCAACCGCAATAACGGCCGGAACGAAAAAGGCGCTGACACGGTCAGCCAACTTTGAAATCGGCGCTTTGCCGGCGCTTGCTTCTTCCACGAGCCGGATAATCTGCGCAAGCGTTGTGTCTTCCCCGACGCGCTCGGCTTTGATTTTGATGAATCCCGACTTGTTCGCCGTCGCTCCCGTTACACTGTCGCCGACAGTTTTTTCAACCGGGACGCTTTCGCCGGTGATTGCGGATTCGTCAACGGCGGCGAATCCTTCGATGACTGTTCCGTCAACAGGAATATTGTTTCCGGACCGGACAAGAATGATATCACCGACAACAACATCGGAAACCGGAATTTCCGTTTCCGTTCCGTTTCTTTCAACGACCGCTGTTTTTGGTTTCAAATCAATAAGACGGGAGATAGCGTCACCCGTTTTTCTTTTTGAACGGTGTTCCATATATTTTCCGATCGTCACCAATGTCAAAATCATGCCAGCGGATTCAAAATACATATCCATATGATATTGTTCAACCATTGCAAAATCAGAAACGGCAAGTCCGTATCCGATTCGAACAATGGCGTAAATGCTGTAAATAATGGCGGCGGATGAACCGACAGCAATCAAAGTGTCCATTGTCGGCGCGCTTTTGATCAGGCTCTTGAATCCGTGAATGAAGTAAAAGCGATTCAGGTAAGCAATTGCCAATGTCAGCAGCAATTGAACCACGCCGAAAGCGACGGCGTTTTCATGCCCGCTCAAAAAAGACGGCAATGGAAGCCCGACCATGGATCCCATCGCAATGAAGACAAGCGGGATTAGAAAAACGACCGACAAAATCAGCCGCCGCTTCATATCTTTCGCTTCCAAAGCGGCAGGGTTGTTCAGAGAGGCAGGATTGTTCAGAGAGGCAGGGTTGTTCAAAGGGGCAGGGTTGTTCAGAGGGGCAGGGTTGTTCAGAGAGGCAGGGTTGTTCAGAGAGGCAGGGTTGTTCAGAGAGGCAGGATTGTTTAGGTTTATCGAACAATTCTCTCCGGGTCTCGGCGATGCAGCCGTTTTCTTTTCGCCGGCGGCACCGGCATACACGCCGTCAATATACGCGCCGTATCCGGCATTTTCAACCGCGCGAATTATATCAGATTCTCTGAGAACAGTCTCGTCATATTCGACAACCATGGAATTCTGAAGCAGATTGACGGCAACGCTTTGAACGCCGTTTAACTTTCCGGCAGCCTTTTCAACATGGCGGCTGCATGCCGAACATGTCATACCCGTCACATTAAATCTTGTTTTGATCAAAAAGCCCTCGCCTCGCGTTTGCTGTTTATGAAATCCGCCTGTCGTTTTAAAGTGTTAATCTGTTTTTTGTTTAAGTGTTTAAATCCGCTCGCTGTCGTTTTAAAGTGTTAATCCTTTTTGTTAAACATTTCGTTAAACATTTTGTTAAACATTTTGTTAAACGTTTAAATCCGTTTACCATCTTAATTATTATGATACACCACCCCCGAGGGGTGTGTTTGGTGAACAAAAAAAGAAATCAGAATGGGAGATTCCCGCCCGGATTTCCTCCCATTCCTTTTTTCATCATCTTTTGCATATTTCGGCCGCCGCCTTTGCCGGAGAAATTCTTGAAAGCGTTTTGCATCGTTTTATGATATTTCAGGAGCTCGCGGACTTCTTCGGGAGCTCTGCCGGAACCGATCGAAATGCGCTTAATGCGGTTGGGATTGATAATTTTCGGATCGTCGCGCTCGCCGGGGGTCATTGAATCCATGATGACTTTGTAATACTTCATTTTCTCGCCGGTGGCGTCAATGTCTTTATCGGAAAGCTTAGCGCCGCCAAGACCCATCGAGCCAAGCGGCAGCATACTCATGATCTGTTTCAGTGGCCCCATTTTATTCATGGCTTCCAATTGGGCGTACATATCGTTGAGCGTAAACCGCCCCTTCATGATATTGTCAACATCCAGACTTGTTTCTTTCATGGATTCCTGAACTTTTTCAAGAAGAGATTGCAAATCGCCCATGCCGATCAATCTGGAAATGAATCTGTCGGTGTCAAATTTCTCAAAATCGTCCGGCGTTTCGCCGGTACCGATGAAAGCGATCGGCGAGCCGGTTTCGGAAACCGCGGACAGCGCGCCGCCGCCTTTTGCCGTTCCGTCCAACTTCGTAATGATGATTCCGGTCACGTTGACGGCGTCGTTAAAGGCTTTGGCCTGCTGGCCGGCCAGCTGACCGATCGCGGCATCCAATACTAAAAATTTCTGATCGGGTTTGGCGGCTTCGTTGATATCCACCATTTCCTGAATCAAATCCGCTTCCAATGCGTGGCGGCCGGCGGTGTCGATAATTTTGACCTCGTATTTTTCGATGTCCTTCAGTCCGCGCATAACGATGCCGACGGCATCTTTTTCACCTTCTTCGCCGTAGAAGTGAATATTCAATTTCTGACAAAGCGTTTCCAACTGCTGGTACGCGCCGGGGCGGAAGTTGTCGGCGCCAATCACGGCGGCCTTTAATCCTTTCTTTTGGAAGTAACGCGCCAGTTTTGCAACCGATGTCGTTTTACCGCTGCCCTGAAGACCGACCACCATAATTGTCTGAGGCTTGAGTTCGATATTGGCCCCCTGTCCCATAATGGCGACCATTTCCTGATACACGATTTTGACAACGTGTTCGCGCGGATCGGCGCCTTTTTCGGGCGTTTCTTTCAATGATCTTTCTTTAATGCGCTTTGACATACTCATGACAAGCTGAACGTTCACGTCGGATGTCAAAAGCGCGCGCTGAATGTCTTTCACGACTTCATTGACAATGTTTTCATCAATGCGCCCGGCGCCGATCAGCTTTCTTAAAGCGTCTTGGAGGGAATTCCCTAAACTGTCCATGACCATAGTAATAATTTCCTTTTTTCCGGTTAAGATATTTTTGGTATGCTTTGAAAGTTAAAATTCCTTCCGTTCATAAAATTTTATTTCTCAAGATACGGTATGGAAAACAGAGGTGGCACAGAGGCGGCACAGAGGCGGCACAGAGGCGGCACAGAGGCGGCGCAGCAGGCGCAACGCGCCGGCCACAGACGAATCCCACCAATTTCTTCCCATTCCTTCCCATTCCTTTTTACAAATCTATTTATGAATCAAAAACTATTCTAAAAAGTATGAAAACAGGCTTACTTTCGGCTTTGATTTTAATAATAACCGTTGTGGCGGTAACTTTCAGCGGCTGCGTTTCCGTTCCCGGACTGACGGCGGAACCGGAGCCGGAGAGCAATTCCGGTGACGTGTCGGACGTTCTGGAACTGTATGATACGAATGTTTTTGTTCCGTCGGTGAACGGAGAGCAAAAAGTCGTCAGTTCCGGATCTTATTATGTGCTCCCGAAATCGGAGGTGCGTGTTGTCCGGCTTGTCAACGATACGAATCAAATTCAAATTTTGAAAGAGACGGGTCTTTTGGCATTCGGCGACGGCGGGATGAGGGACGTTTACTTCCTGTCGGCGGATAATTTTTCGATGACTTTGGAAGGTATCGAGGCGCTTGAAACAAATCCGGTTCTGATGGATTTGAATTATACCGTCAAACACTCAAACAGGGTGTCTACCGTCAATTTGGACGAAAATTTTTCGGGACTGATCGTTTATACTTACATTCCGAAATCGAACAACGGCAGAATTCTTGTCAATGACGGGGCGGAGGCTGTGCGGATAACACTGCCGGCAGACATGAACACCGGAAACAGATTTTTGGGAACAACGTCATCCACACCAGATATCATAGAAACGGCGGACAGCGGTGAAAAAGTAATGATGTGGAATAAGCCGGTCAGCGCCGTTGCCGTAAAATATTACAGCGAAAATTCGCCGTTTTATATCCTCATCATCTTTTCAATATTGGGCGGCGCAATTATTGCTGTTTGGGTGCGGAACCGGTACCAAATCAAACGGCTGCGCGAAATCACAAAATTTACTGACCCGGATGAAGAAGAAGGTTTCCGAAAACAGAAGAACTGAGACGTGGAATCGTTGAATAAAAGAAAGGAATTAAGGGATTCAATTTATGACAGGCAAAACGCTTCTTCTCGATTTTCAAAACATCTCGGTGATGAAAGACGATAAGCTGATTTTGGATAACATTTCCCTAACGGTCGGCGCTGATGAACATATCGCAATCATCGGGCCGAACGGTTCCGGCAAATCGTCTTTGATCAAGGTGATGACGCGGGAATATTATCCGGTTGATGCGCCGGGTCTTCAAATGAAAATCATGGGCGAAGAGGTTTGGAATATTTTCGACCTGCGCAAACAGATGGGCATTGTGACGACAGACCTTCAAAACATATGCCTTCGCGACATCACCGTTCTTGAGACGGTTTTGTCCGGTTTTTTTTCAAGTATCGGCATTTATGATATTTTTGATGTGACTGTTGAAATGGAAGTGACCGCTCTTGAAATTTTAAAATTTTTAGGTATTTTTCATTTGGCCGACAAGAGTATGACAAAAATATCAACAGGCGAAGCCCGCAAAGCGCTTATCGCCCGGGCGCTGGTTCATGACCCGAAAGCGCTTGTCCTCGATGAGCCGACCAACAGCTTGGATATGAAATCTGTATTCAGTTTCCGCAAAACACTCAGTTCTATTGCCGGCGCCGGCAAAAACATTGTTCTCGTGACGCACGATTTATCGGACATCATTCCCGAAATCTCCCGCGTCATTTTGATTAAAGACGGCAGAATCTTCGCCGACGGCAAAAAAGAAGAGATGCTGACGAATGAAAATCTGACCGCCCTTTTCGGCGTTCCTGTCACGGTTCAAAAACACGGCGAATATTACGCGGCCTTTTGCTGATTTTAACGCAGATTTTAATGCCGATTTAATTTGTTTTTCAATAAATGTGTCACGAAAAGCGAAGCTTGGAAAGTTTAAAAAATTAAAAAAGAAAAAAGCCAGAGAACAAAAAAAGGACAATCCGTTTTGGGGCAGGTAAAACGGATTGGTTTGCAGACTTTGCGTTTGTTAGATTGTTGTGAGGATTTTTGAACAAGTTGTTTTGTACGGAGATTTTCGTTTTTGCTGCTTTTTCAGTGTAATGGCTCACTGAAAATAATCAGGAATTAAACAGAGGACTCAAATTTAAAACAACTTAATTTGAGTTATTTCCTAAATAGTCTCGAATCGTATATATACTTTTTCTTTTTAAAAAACGAAAACGGTTGATTTTATTTTTTGAAGACGAGGTGTTAATGGAATAATTTTGTCATTCAAATATCAAATAAAATTGTGTTTATTAAAAACAAAAAATTTTTCATAAAGGCAAACAATCAAAATCAAACACTCAAAGAGAAAATAAACAAATCAAGAACAGAAAGACCAAAATAAGAACAAAAAGACCAAACTAAAAAAAGAAGGGATAAACAAGAACAGAAGGAACAAATTAAGAACAGAAAGAACAAACAAGAATAGAAGGAACAAATGAAAAAGAATAAATCAGCGGGAAATGATTTTCCCGCTTTTTTCAAATGTTTTTTCTTCGGCCAGCAGACCTTTCAAAGTGTCAGCCAATGAATGAGCCGGCACGATGATTTGTTTCATCGTGTCCCGGTCGCGGATGGTGACCGTCTGCTTTTCAATCGTATCGAAATCGATTGTGATGGAATACGGAATACCGATTTCATCGTTTCTTCTGTAACGTTTGCCGATCGTGCCGGATTCGTCATAGTCGGCCATAATGCCGGAGGCAATGATTTCTTTGAAAAGTTTCTTGGCTGCCGCCGAGAGTTCGGGTTTGCCCATCAGCGGGTGAACAGCCGCCTGATACGGCGCAACAACGTTTTTAAACCGCATGACAATACGGCTTTCCTCTTCCTCTTCATCGCTGCCGGAAGCGCCGGCTGCCTGTCCGGCTGCCTGTCCGGTTGCCGAGCCGGCTGCCGACCCGGATGCCGGCGCCAGCTCTTCTTCGTCATAAGCGTGTTCCATGACACAATAGGTGATTCGGTCAATACCGTAAGACGGCTCAATCACGTGCGGCACGATCGTGCGGCCCGAGATTTTAATGTTTTCCTCACCGAAAGCGACTAAAGTTTTCGGCACTTTGAAGGTTTCACCATCGGCGGTCACTGTGATTTCATCGCCGGCAGACCGAATTTCTTCGGCGCTTAATTGTTTCAAAGCGTCGCCGACTGCTTTTGCTTTTCCTTTGAAAAGCGGGCCGAGTTTTCCCATGTCGGGTTTGACGACAAATCTGTTTTCATAAACCGGCTCGGGGTATTCGATGTAAACGGAAAGCTCCGTCTTGCTCTGTTTGGCGTGGGCGGACAGGTCGTAATCCGTCCGGTCGGCAATGCCGACAACTTCCACCCAGCCGAAACGCTCCGTTTTCACTTCGGCGTCCCAGCAGTCCATCGCGTAGTGCGCCATTTCATCGCAAAGATGCTGGCGGAAGCGAAGGTCCTTGGGATTAATGCCGGCACGGATTAAGAAGTCATTCGTCAGAGCGACGCAGTAAGCCAAAAACTCATGGGCGATGACTCCGCCGGCAACGGCGTCACCGACTGTTTTTCGGATCATTTCACCGTTTTCCTTCATTTGTTCGGCTTGCGGGTAAAGCGTGAGCTCGGTATCCTTATATTTGTCAAAGTTCGGATGGGTTTTCATCTCGGGGTCAACAAAAATTTCACATTCCGCCTGCGTGAATTCGCGAAGTCTTAAAACGCCTTGGCGGGGTGAAATTTCGTTTCGGTAGGATTTGCCGATTTGAATGGCTCCAAACGGCAGCTTTTCGCGATAAAAGCGGGACAGGCGCTGGAAGTCAACAAACATTCCCTGTGCGGTTTCCGGTCTCAAATAACCTTGGCGGCCCGCTCCGGGACCGATTTTTGTTTGGAACATCAGATTAAATTCAAAGGATTTTCCGAGTTGACCGCCGCATTCGGGACAGATAATGCCGTGTTTTTCAATCATTTCGTCCAGCTGATCCGTATTCAGCGCACCGACGCCGGCGATTCCGAGCGCTTCGATCAGATGGTCGGCGCGGAAAGACTGGTTGCAGCCGGCACATTCCGTCAGCGGATCGGAAAAACCGCCGACATGGCCGGACGCGACAAAAATGTCTTCAACACCGATGGTCGGAACTTCGATTTCCATGTACCCTTCGTTTAAAACGTAAAAATCGCGCCAAAGATTTTCGACTTTTCTTTTAACGGTACAGCCTAACGGACCGTAATCAAAAAAGCCGGCGGCTCCGCCGTAGAGCTCAAACGAATTCCAC
>Ga0123353_10001289_pt1 | contig 30730 bp, 21 predicted proteins | sample TergutLab28metaG_3_FD_92763 | JGI IMG/M metagenome (GOLD analysis project Ga0123353, IMG submission 92763) | Labiotermes labralis P3 segment gut microbial communities from Petit-Saut dam, French Guiana - Lab288 P3 | ecosystem: Host-associated > Arthropoda: Insects > Digestive system > Gut ...
ATGGCGGGGCGGGTGAGTGTGCCCTCGGCCAGGTAGGGCTCGCCGATGGGCTCGCCGCCGATGAGCACAGCCCCGTCCACCAGGTCGAGCTCGTCGCCCGCTAAGGCGACCACCCGCTTGACCAGCGGCTCGTGGAAGGCGTTGGTGCGCGGGGAGATGATGACGATGTCCCCCGGCGCAGGTTGCTGCAGGATGGCCGTGACCGCCAGCCACTCCCCGTTTTTCAGCGTCGGGGTCATGGAGCTGCCGATCACGCCCGCGAAGCGCAGCACAAAAGTGAACAGCACCGCGATGCATAGCACCGCAGAGGACAGCACCTCCGCCATCTCGTATAGGGAACCTACCCACTTTGGCTGTTCGCCGGGGCGGGCCAGCTCGTTTTTGTACAGCTCGACAGAGCGCGGCGTTTCTTCCTGCGGCATGGGCTCTCCTTATGACAGGCTTTTGAGGAAGGGTTTCACACGGAAAAGTGCCTTGCCGATGATGTCGTCCACGCGCACGAAGCCCAACAGGCTGGAACGGCTGTCGGAGGAGCCGCCCCGGTTGTCGCCCATGACGAATACATGGCCCTCCGGCACGCGCGCCGGGTATTCAAAATCGGCCGGGTCCGCAATGGCGGGGCGGGTGAGTGTGCCCTCGGCCAGGTAGGGCTCGCCGATGGGCTCGCCGCCGATGAGCACAGCCCCGTCCACCAGGTCGAGCTCGTCGCCCGCTACGGCGATCACCCGCTTCACCAGGGACTTTCCATGGCCGTTGTTCGCGGAGAGGACGACGATATCGCCCCAGGCGGGCCGCACCGAAACGGCGGCGGTCACCAGCCTCTGGCCGTCCTCCAGCGTCGGCTCCATGGAGCGCCCGTCCACCACGGCAAAGCGCAGCAGGAACGTCAGCATCACAGCGCCGCACAGCACCGAGAGGGACGCCACGTCCGCTATTTCATACAGCGCGTCCACCCACTTCCGGCCTGCGCCGGGGCGGATCAGTTCGTTTTTACCCATTTACGCTTTAGCCCAGCTTCTGCTTCACCTTGGCGGCCTTGCCGACGCGCCCGCGCAGGTAGTACAATTTCGCGCGCCTGACTTTACCAAGGCGCACAACCTCCACCTTGACCACGTTGGGGGAGTGCAGGGGGAACACGCGCTCCACGCCAACGCCGTAGGAGATGCGCCGCACGGTGAAGCTCTCGGAGATGCCGGAGCCGCGCCGGGCGATGACGGTGCCCTCAAACACCTGCACGCGCTCGCGCTCGCCCTCGCGGATCTTCACGTGCACCTTGACGGTGGAGCCGATGATGATCTTCGGCGGGGCCTCCTTCATGGAGTCCTTCGACGTGCGCAGCAGCGCGGCGTAGGCGCAGTTGGGGTTCTGATCGATGAGTTTTTCGGCTTTTGCCAGGTCCATAGGGGTCGGTCCTCCGGAATTATATTCGATCGCTCGTACACGCGCTGGCGCCAGAGGAGCGAAAGTGACATAACTGACATGCCATTATAACATAGGCCGGACGAAAATGCAAGAGAAATTTTTTATTCTTGGCGCATCTCGTCGAGGAAGGCGGCAAGCCGCTGCGCGACCGCCCCCGCGTGCGTGTGGGCGATGTCGTGCTTCGCGCCGGGGAGCACGCACAGCTCCACCGAGCGGCCGAAGAGGCGCTCCCAGCGCCGCTTCACGTTCGTGCGGCGCAGCATGGGGTCGTCCGCTCCGTAAATCAGCTGTACCGGCGCGCGCAGGGCGGCATGGCTGGTTTTCGCCAGATAGCGCAGGAACCAGGCGGCGTCGGCCCGTAGCTGCGCGATCTCACGGGTCCCCAGGCGCAGCTCCTTTTCGCTTAATTTTTGCAGCGCCCGGTTGGTGGCGGCGGGTCCCCGCAGCAGCCAGGGGTTGAACCAGCGGCCGTAGAGCCATACCGCGGACGGCGGCACGGACGCCATGATACACAGCCCGGCCAGGCGGCCCTCCGCCTCGAGCCGCTGGGCCAGCGCGGTGGCCAGCCCCGAACCCACGCAGCTGCCCATGAGCACGAAGCGCTCGTGCGGCAGCGCTTGGAGGATTCGCAGCAGGGCCTCCGGGTCCGCGTGGGCGTTCTGCACCGCGTAGAAGGGCGCAGGCAAGGCCCGCGCGACGTCGGCCCAGGCGCCGAAGCTCCCGCCGCCGTAGGGGACGCCCACGTAGGCGGCAGAGCCCTGGGCCTGCTGGTCCCCGCCCGCCAGGCGCACCAGCAGGGGCCGTTCGGCGTCCTCCGTCATCAGCGCGGCGAGCTTGCGAAAGTCCGGCGCGATGTAAAAATCGTTGACCTGCAGCCGCTGGCCCTGGTTTTCCAACTCGATCGTCACGCCCACGATGTCCAGGGAGCTCAGGCCGCAGCGGCTGGGCGTGTCGTCCATGCTCACCGCGCTGCCGCCCAAGTGCGCGCGCACCGCCGCCATCAGCTGTATCTCCTGCTGGGTGACGGGCGGCTGTATCTCGCCCGGCGCGGCGGGCTGCGCCTGCGTCTGCGTCTCCCCGGCCAGCTGTGCCAGGCGCCTGCGGTCGAGCTTCCCGTTGGCGTTCAGCGGGAATTCCGGCAGGCGCAGCACGCGCTCCGGCAGCATGTAGCTCGGCAGGCGCTCCTTCAGATAAAGCAGTACGGCGGCCTCGTCGAAGCCCTCCGGCCCGCAGGCGTAGGCATACAGGCGCGCGCCGTCGTAGTGCGCCGCCGCCCGGGTGACGCCGGGAGCCTGCTCCAGCTGCCGCTCGATCTCCGCCAGCTCCACCCGCTGCCCGCGGATCTTGATCTGCCCGTCGCCGCGGCCGTGGTAGAGCACCTGCCCGTCCGCCCGCAGGCTGCACTGGTCGCCGGTCTTGTAGATGCGCCCCAGCGCGGGGTGCGTCACGAACCGGTTCTCGTCCAGCGCCGGGTTGGCGTAGCCGTAGGCCAGCTGCACGCCGGTGATGCACAGCTCACCGCTCTCGCCCGGGGGCAGCGGCACGCCGTTCGGGTCCAGGATGTACGCCCCGGTGTTCCATACCGGGCGGCCGATGGGGATTTCCGTATCCCCCGGCATACAGTCGTAGTAGAGCACGTCAACAGTACACTCCGTCGGGCCGTAGAGATTGTACAACCGGGTGCGCGTGCCCTCGAAGATGGCGTAGAAGCGCCCGTTCAGGGCGGGCGTGAGGGCCTCGCCGCTGACGACCACGCGCTCCAGCGAGGGCAGCTGTTTCCCGCTGGACTCGAGATGATCCAAAAATAGGGAGAGCATGGAGGGCACGAAATGAATCGTGCGTATCCCGTGCTGATAGATGAGCTCGGCCAGGCGGCGCGGGTCCTTCTCCGCGCCGGGCTCGGGCAGCAGCAGGGCCGCCCCCTGCATGAAGGGCCAGAAGAGCTCCCAGGCCGACACGTCGAAGGCGTAGCTGGTCTTCTGGATGAGTATTTCGTTTTGTGCAAGCGGGTAGGCGGCCTCCATCCACAGCAGGCGGTTGCACAGCCCGGCCTGCCCCACGCGCACGCCCTTGGGCTGCCCCGTGGAGCCGGAGGTATACATGACGTAGGCGGCGCAGTCCGGCTCGGTGCTGCTGGTGAAATCGCAGTCCGGCAGATCGCGCAGCGCAGGCAGGTCGTCTTCTGAGACCAGCAGGGCCGCTTTGGCGTCCTCCAGGATGAAGCGCACGCGCTCCTCGGGCCAAGCGGGCAGAATCGGCAGGTAGGCGCAGCCCGCCTTCATGATCCCGAAAATCAGGGGCATGAGCTCCGGGCAGCGCTCCAGGCGCAGGGCGACGACCCGGCCGGGGCCGATGCCCTGCCCGCGCAGCCACCCGGCGATGCGGTTGGCCCAATCATTCAACTGCCCGTAACGCAGGCGCTCGCCGCCGCAGATCACGGCTTCGCGTTCCGGGTGCGCGGCGGCGTGCTCCTCAAGATAGATATGCATGGGCCGCAGTTCAATCGCATGCTCGCTTTGGTTGAGCGCCTCCCAGGCCGCGCGGTCTTCCGCGCACAGCAGCTCCAGCTGCGAGACGGGCCTGTCCGGGTGCGCGGCGGCATCGAGCAGCAGGGTCATCAGGCGCTCGTGCAAGAGCTGTATTTCCTCCAGCGTGAACGCGGCCAGCTGGTAGTCGTAGGCCAGGAACAGACCGCCGGTGTTGTCGCGGTCGTTGGCCTGGATCTGCAGGGCCTCCGGCTGCGCGCCGTGGAAATACCAGTGCGTGCCCTCGAAGGTGCCGTCCATCCCCGCCACGGCCGCGTTCTGGTAGTTGACCAGCACGTCGTAGAGCCTGCCCTCGAAGCCGTCCCGCGCCTTCAGCGCCTCGAGGAGGTCGGTGTAGCCGAAGCCCTCGTGCCGTATCGCCGAGAACAGCAGCTCCTTGCCGGCCAGCGCGTTTTGGCTGAAGCCCGCCCCGGGGTCGATCTCCAGGGGCAGGGGCAGCGTGCCCGCGAACATGCCCAGCGTGCGCTTCAGCACGCCGTCCGGCCGCCCGAGGGTGGTGGTGCCCAGGCACAGCCGCGCCTGGCCGCGCAGGCGGCAGAGATACACCGCCATGGCCGTCGTCAGCAGGTTGAACAGCGAAAGCTGGTGCGCGGCCGCGAAATCGCGCAGGGGCCGCATCTGTGCCGGCGTGAGGAAGACGTCCCACCGGGCCGCGGCGGGCGCGTTGGCGCTCTGCTTGGCCAGGAGGCAGGGCTCCGGCCTCTCCGGAAACTTCGACAGCCAGAATTCCCTGTCGCGCGTGAATCGCCCGCTTTGCGAATAGGCCCCCTGCTTCTCTATGAAGCCCAGGTAGGAGGGGCTCTCCTGCGGCTGCGGGTCATGATAATACCGGTGCAGCAGGCTGCCGAAGCGCCCCACGGTCCAGGCGTCGGCGGCGATATGGTGGAAGCGCAGGAACGCCCCGAAGCGGTCCCCGGCTGTGACGATCGTAAAATCGTAGAGCCTTCCGTGGATATCCAGGCTGCCGAGGGCTTTTTGCGCGGCCCAGTCGTGAAATTCCTCCGGGCTGCCGAAGGCCCGCAGAGGGAAGCGCTCCGGCTCGTATGGCGCAAAGGACTGCCGTGCCTGCGGGGTGACCCGCAAGCGCAGTGCGTCGTTGGCCTCCACGATGAGGCCCAGCGCCCGCTGCATGGCGGCCTCATCCAGCGCGCCCTTGAACAGGATGCTGCACGCGATGCCCGCCGCGCCGGCCGCGAAGCGCTCCAGGTCATAGATCCGCCGCTGCGGCTTGGTGAGTGGGTAATCCAAAAAAGCCCGCCTCCTTAAGCATGCCTGTGTGTTTCGATGTAGTCCGCCACGTCGCCCACGGTGAGCAGCTCCATCACGGCCCTGTCGGAGATTTCGACGCCGAAACGCTCCTCCACATCCCCCAGCAGCGAGGCGAAATCGTAGGAATCCAGGCCGAGGTCCGTGGCGATCACGGAGCCCCTCTCCACGCGCAGGCTGCCGTCTCCCGTGTATTCACGCAGAAGCTTTGCCAGTTGTTCCAGTGCCGTCATGCGCAAGGTCTCACTTTCGTATGATTTTTTTCGTGGTGGTCTTGGGGAATTCCGTGTCCCGCAAAGCCGTCTTCGTGACACGCTGGTAGGCGGGCAGCCGCCGGTTGAGCGCAAGCAGGTCGCCCTCCAGCCGCGCGGCGGCATCAGGGATTTCCTCGTCCAGGAACAGCTCCGCCGCGATCTCATCCCCGTCCTGGTACACGAGGGCTTCCTTTATATAGGGGATGTCCATGAGCTTCAGTTCCAGGCCCTCGGGCGAGACGTTCTTGCCGTTGCTGAGGATGATCAGGTTCTTTTTCCGCCCGGTGATATACAGGTAGTTGTCCTTACCCAGGGCTCCCAGGTCGCCGGTTTTGTGCCAGCCGTCCTCGGTGAAGGCCTCCCGCGTCGCGGCCTCGTCCCGGTAATAGCCGCACGAGACGTTGTCGCCCTTCACGTAGATCTCTCCGCCGACGATCTTGACCTCGTTGCAGTCGATCACCGTGCCGCCGCTGTCCGTCCGGTACGCGCCGCGCTGCGTGGAGGCGACGCCGGGCGCGCACTCCGTGATGCCGTAGGCGGGCAATACCTCTATGCCGAAGCGCAGGAACCCGCGCACATATTCGTCCGAAATGGCGGCGCCGCCGCAGCACAGCCACTCCATTTTGCCGCCGAACGCGGCCAGCACGCTTTTGAACAGCTTGCGGCGCAGGTCGATCCCCAGCTTCAGGAATCCGTCGCTGCAGGCCAGCAGAACCCGCAGCAGCTTGTCCTTCTTCTGCTTTTTCGCCTCGTCCCATATTTGCCGGTACATTCTCTCCACCAGCAGAGGCACGACCATTCCGTATACCGGCTGGTATGCGACCAGGTCCTTAGAGAAATGCCTGATAGTGCACAGGCACAGGGTGCAGCCGCCCGGCAGTTGTGTGAGCATGCCGGTGTTCAGGCTCGCGATGTGGTGGAGCGGCAGCACAACCAGCACCTGGTGCCCCGCGAGGTCCAGGCAGCGGCAGGCGCTCAGCGCGTTGGAGATCAAGTTCCAGTGGCTGAGCATCACGCCCTTGGGCTGCCCTGTGGTGCCGGAGGTGAACATGATCGCGGCCAAATCGTCTCCCTGCGCCGTGCAGGGCCAGCCGGTTGCGCCGTCAAAGGGCGCGAGCATCGCGGGGACGTCCCGCATGAAGACGGCGCGCCCGAACGACGCGGCCACGTCCTTGAAGCTCGCCGAGCAGAACAGCAGCGACGCGCCGCTTTTTTCCAGCAGCGCCAGAAGGTCCGCCGCTGGCAGCAGGGGGTCCAGGGGCACGGCCACGCGGCCGGCGCTCAGCACCGCGAACCAGCACAACAGCCAGTGGTAAGAATTCTCTCCCGTGACGGCGATTTTCTCGCCGGGTTCCGTCCGGGCGGCCAATGCGGCGGCCAGGGCGCGCGCTTCCCGCACAAAATGCGCGTAGGAGGCGCCCCGTACCTCCTCGCCCTCCCGCCAGCGGATGATCTCCCGCGGGCCGTACTGCGCTTCGCAGAAATCCAGCAGCGCGGGGATGGTGCGGAACAACGGTTCGGAATTTTGCATATCTACCAGCTCCTCGCTATAATCTCCCATTTAAGTATAGCATTTCGCGCCGTCCTTGTCAACCTTGACATCGTCAAATAATTGCCGCCCCCGCACGAGTTGGCAGGTATCCCGTACAATATTTACATTTATTGCCACGGCCCTAACTGAAACTACCAATGCTTCAACGGGCTATACTCAAAAACTGTAAAGTATGAAAGCGAAAGAAACAGGCCGTAGACTTGAAAATCAAGTTTTTGTTGTTTTTCCGGCCTGCCGTGCTATAATCAAGCCACAACACTAAAGCGCTCGAAGGTTTACGGAAAGAAAGAATTTGAGAAGGAGAGAACGCATGGATTCAAATTATATGCAGGGGCAAGGCTATGCGCCGCAATGGGATCCGTGGGGGCAGCAGGCCCCCCAGGCGTACCAGCAGGCGCAGCCCTTCTGGGACACGCAGCAGCCGGCGCAGGGCTGGCAGGGGCAGCAGCCCTGGAATGTGCAGCAGCCCCAGCAGACCTGGAGCGCACAGCAGCCGCAGCGGCACTGGAACACGCAGCCAAGCTATGAAGGGCAGTACGCGCGTTCCATCTGGCCCGAAGACCTCGAGAGCCTGATCCCCGAGGAGGAGTTCGTGCCCGAGGCCATGCTGGAGGTAATGCCGGAGCCGGCACAGGCCGGGAAAAAGCAGCCCTCCAAGGCCGTCAACCTCGTGCTGAACCTCCTGACCTTCTGCTTCGTGGGGTTCCTGATCGCCGGGAGCACGATCTTCGCCTTCAGCAACAACGAGACCAAAAACCTCTTCGGATACCGCTTCTATAATGTGCTCACGCCCTCCATGCAGCCGTTTTTCAAGCCGGGCGACATGATCTTCGTCAAGCTCGCGGATTCCTCTCAGGTGAAGGTAGGGGACGTGGTGACCTTCAGCCCCAGCGCGAAATCCACGGCCTTCCTCACCCACCGGGTGGCAGAGCTGCTCCCGGCGGAGGAAAAGAAGCCCGCGCGCATGATAACGAAGGGGGACTTCAACAACGCGGCGGACCCGCCGGTGGACCTGAACGCCGTGATCGGCGTGCACGTGTTCACCATCCCCTTCATGGGCCGGGTGATCGAGATGATGCGGGCCAACCTATTAATTGTATGCGTGTGCTTCGGGGCCATCTTCCTGCTGCTCATGGTGCTGCGCGCCTACTTCGCGGTGCGCAAGGAGAACAGGGCCAAGGCAAAGGCCGCGCAGGAGGCCTTCCCATCATTGCGCGATATTCACGCTTTTTGCTAGGCGGACCGGCGGCACAGGTCTCCAGCGGTTTGCGCCGCCCGCCGTTTGGCAAAGGCCAAGGATATATAAAAAACAAAAACAAGGAGAGAAAAGACACATGAAACTCGCCAAAAACCGCAAAGTCCTCGTCACAATTTCCATCGTCCTGGCGCTGGTCATCGGCGCCTCCGCCACCTTCGCGTGGGTCACATCGAAGAACCAGATCGCCAACGAATTCAAGAACAAGGGCTTTTCCAAGGGCAACGGCCTGGTGGTCAGCGAGGAAGAGGAAGAGTTCGAGTGGGAAGAGTTCGGCGCCACCGAAGACAAGCACGTCAGCATCGTCAACACCGGCGAAAGCCCCATGCTGGCCCGCGTGACCTTTGAGGAGATGATCAAGCTGCTGGGCAACGACGGCAAGGTCACCCGCTCCAACAGCGCCACCCCCGCCGCGGGGATGCTCCGCGTGCCCTTCAACAGCGCCAGCCTGACCGGCTGGATCGAGATTTCCGCCCCCTCCAGCGGCATCACCTTCGTCCCGGCGCTGAGCACCGCTGCCCCCGGCGTGAAGGTGTACAAGCTGGGCTCCGTCTACAAGGCGAGCTATGAGTACACCGAGGGCAGCCCCCCTGAGACCAAGTATCAGCTGGTCGATTTCACCGGCAAGCTCAACCCCGCCGGCGACACCATGACCTGGGACAACACGAACGCCGACCTGACCAAGCGCGGCGTGCAGTACCTCTACTACACCGAGGGCACCGCGGTGTTCGACAGCTGGAACGACGAGCACAACTACGAGCCCTGGGCGCTCCCGACCCCGCTTTTCAACCCGCTGACCCAAATCGCGGGCAGCCCCGCCAGCCCGGCCGACTCCACCGTGAGGCCCGCGGACGTCCACTTTGAGTACAACACCACCGACGTCGTCACCAGCATCGCCGGCGCTCTGGCGACCTATCAGAACAAGTGGTACTACAACGCGGGCGACGGCTACTTCTACTACATGGGCGTCATCCCCGGCGGCGGCTCCACCCCCGACCTGCTGGAAGGCGTCACGCTGGACGGCGGCGCGGACCAGCTGCTGTGGCAGAAGTATGAGTACACCCTGGTGGTGTGCGTGGAAGGCCTCCAGGCCAACGTAGAGGCCCTCACCGATACGGATGCCACCGGCGCCGCGGCCGGCTGGCAGCTGAGCAACGCCGCCCTGATCGCTGCGCTGACGGCTGTGATCAATGCGTAACCGTCAACCAACGTACGATATCTCGTAAAAAAATGAGTGACAGAGCAAAGGGGAGATTTCCTGTGAAAAAGCTGACAAAAACCATAGCGGCCTTTCTGGCAGCCTGCCTGATGGCCCTGGCCTGCGGCACAGCCGCCCTGGCGGCCGAGGCAAATCTCCCCGAAAGCTTTCTCATTGACGACGAGAACGGCATCAGCGTGAAGGATGCGGGCGAGTTCCTCCTCCACTCGCACAACCTGATGCCCGGGGATGTGATCACCCGCACCCTCACGCTGCGCAACCTGGAGCAGGGCGAGCCGTTCCGCCTGCACATGCTGGGAGATTCCCCGAGATCCGCGGGGCACGTGGATTGGCTGGACAATCTGCACCTGCGCATCACCCTGGACGGGCGCGAGCTGTATGCCGGGCGCCTGCGGGGGGACGGCGGGGACACCCGCACCATGAAGGGCAACGGCGCCGACCTGATCAACGCGGGGCTGGACCTGGGCGTGTTCAAGAAGGGCGACTACGGGGCGCTGGATTTCGTAGTCACCGCGGACGCGGGCCACATGTCCACCGAGGATCTGTATGAGTCCTCCTCGGCGAATATCGACTGGGTATTCTACGCCGTGAAGGACGCCGCCCCCGACCCGCCCAAAACCGGCGACGCCGTGCGCAACAGCATGGTCATCCTGCTGCTGGCCCTGGTGATCCTCAGCGCCGTCTTCTACCACCGATACTGGCAAATGCGGAGAACCTGACCGAAGGCGGACGTATCCTTCAGGGGTAACGCGTTACCCCGAAAGGATACCTCAAAGGAAACCGGATACGACGGTTTGTTTTGATGTGTCCTTTCATCCACGAATGAAGTCGAAAGAAAAGGAGCAATGGGGAAATGAAGCGATTCCATTGGAAGCGGCTTTTCAGCAGGGGCGCTCTGCTCGCCTTTGCCCTGCTGTACGCTTTTTTCACGGTGATCGGCTCCACCCTGGCCTGGGTCACCAGCGCGGACGCCAAGGCCAACGAGTTCAGCGGGCAGGACCGCCCGGAGGCGATCCTCTACGAGGTGTTCGAGCCCGACATGGACTGGCAGCCGGGCCAGCAGGTCCCCCAGGAGACCGGCGCGTACAACAGCGGCACGGTCAACATGCTCGTGCGGCTCAGCTTTGAGGAGTCCGTGCGGACGCCGGACCCCCTGGTCTCCTTCGCCACCCATGATGACAGCGGCATGGCCGTGCCGGAATACTGCAAGGCGAGCGCCTGGGATGACGCGGGCGACCTGTTCCTCGGCGGGGTGACGCTCGCCGACGGCATCAGCCCCATCCCCGCGGGCGTCATCATCAAGGCCGTGCAGCTCGAGACGCTCGTGGACGGCAGCGGCCGGTATGACTACGCCATCTATTACGACCTGGGCGGCGGGAAACACCAGCGCGTGACGGCGAGCTTCGAGCCCCGGAGCGGGGGCAAGCTCGCCGTATCGGACATCCTGTATTGGGGCTACACGGGCTATACCACCCCGGAGGAGGCCGTGTGGTGGGACGATCTGCCGGATACAGGCATGGGGGAGAGCCGCGATATCGACCGCCTGATGACCTCCGAAATGATTCAAATCGACTACAATGTCGCCGGTTTCGATGCCACGTCCCCCAACCACGAAAAATGGTACTACAACCAGGAGGACGGGTACTTCTATTATATAGCTAAGCTCGCGCCGGGCGAGCTCACCCCCAGCCTGCTGGAGGGCTTTACCCTCGACGCGGACGCGCCCACCGCCTATTCGGGCCTGCGGCTGGACTTCACCGTCCACCTGGAATCCGTCAGCTGCGCGGCCGCCGCCCTGGCCGAATGGGACCTGGGGCCCGGCAACGACGTCTATGACGCGCTGGTACTCTGCGGGGCTATCACGTGAGAGGACCCTTTTCCATAAGAAAGGAGGGGCACAATGAAACACATCAAGACCGCCCTGGAGCGGACGGCGCGCTCGCGCCTCGTCCTCCTGGCCGCCGGCCTCTTATGCGCGCTGCTCGTCGTCATGGGGACGACCTTTGCGTGGCTTGTGTCTTCCGATGCCAGGACAAGCGCGATGGGAATCATGCAGTACCAGCTTGAGGCGGGCCTGATCGCGGACCCGCCCGCCGGGCCCGCGGTGAAGGGCACCGTGATCCAAAATGAAGCCAGCGTGGAGAACACCGGGGATATCCCCGTGTTCGTGCGGGTCATGGTGTTCCCGACGCTTCTCGCGGCCAACGACGTGACCCTGCTGGAGATGCAGCTGGGCACGCAGGTGGAGCTGGGCGCGCTGGGCGCAAGCTGGGCGGACGGCGGGGACGGGTATTGCTACTATCTGGGCCTGCTTGCCCCCGGCGAGACCACCGAGGACCCCCTGTTCGAGGACGTCACCCTGGCGGCAAACATCGCGGGCACGCAGGCGGGCGCGAAGCTGAACCTCGCGCTGATCGTCCAGTCCGTAGACGGGGCAGACGATTTCTACCGCGGCGCGTGGTGGAACGGGATCACCCCGGCGGGTGGCCCCCTGAAGGACGTGGACGACGCGCTGCAGACCGCCCTGGAAGGAGATTGATATGAAAGCAAAACTTTTTAAGCGCCCGGCGCTGATGCTGTGCACCCTTGCGGTGCTCTGCTTGGCGATCACCGCCGTGCTGAGCGCTTCGCCGACTTACGCGATCACGCAAAGCGTCAACGACTGGGCCGGGCTGCAGGCTGCCTTTGCCGACCCCACGGTGGATGTCATCGAGCTTTCCAACAACATAACCCGCACCCTTGCCCCGGTGATCAATGACCTTGCGCCGCTTACGCGCGACCTGACGATCAAAAGTGCGGCCGGGAACCGTTTTACCCTGGACCTTGGTACGTCCGCTACCGCCGCCAATGCCAGCATCCGGCTGAATGCCGTGTTGGTGCCGACCACGCTGCGGCTGGAAAACATAAATGTTGTGAAAACGGCGAGCAACAACGCCGTCTATGGCACTGCCGCCAATACCGCCAACTGGAGAATCGAAATCGAAGACGTCACCACCGGCACGACGACGACCCAGCGCGGGCTGATTGACGCGGAGCGGGCGGCCGTGGCTGTTTACGGCACGGAAAACAACCTGCGCATTGAGCAAAACGGCTTCAATCATATCAACGCGATGCATTTTGAGATGACCGCCGGGGCGGAAATGTATGTCGGCACAAGGGTATCGACAAGCGGTACCTCCGACGCCTGCATCAGTATCAATAACGGCGGCTCGGTCATTTTAAGGCCGGACGCCGAGTTGACGGTTGAGAACCTGAACGGCACTTCCTCTACAACAGCCAACGGAAACACCAGCCACGCCATGTCCGCCGGAATTTTCGGCAATATTGCCAGCTTTGAGATGGAGGCCAGGTCGAGATTGACCATCAACGCGACGTTCATTTGCTATCGCTCCTATGCCAGCGGCGCGACCGCGTCTATGAAGGACGGCGCTTATTTCAAGGCGCTAAACATAGGCGGCGCCAACAGCAACGGCGCGGTTTCACTTTCCGTGGACTATGCTGATACCCGGACCGCGGCGGCTACCTACTTTACCGTTGAGGGTGAAGGCACCGAGCTGATTTGTGAAAGCGACAGCAATAATACAATCAACCATGGCACAGCGCTTCGCCTGATGGGCCAGAACTCCTGCATGACCGTGAAAGACGGGGCCAAATTGACAAGCACCGGGCAGCGGAATTCCGCCTTTCAATTGTTCGGCGACGGTTCGTCCCTTGTTGTGAAAGACGGAGCCGAGGCGAATTTTGAACAGATCGGCGGAACGTATGACTTGGGCGCCGCGATCCGTTTCCGCCTGACAGGCGGTATGACCTTCCTGATTGACGACGGGAAAGTAAATGTAATTCAACGCGACGCGAACAACAACGGCACCAGCGGAATCCGGATGTACGGCGGAAACAACAGCATCCGCGTCACCAACGGCGGAGAATTTTTCCTGCGGAATTACGGCAGCGGCGCACCCCAGGACGGAACCGGAAGCGCCAGCAACCAAGGGATTTACTACACAGCCAGCGGCGGAAACCCCGAAACGTTTTTCCTCTCCGGTTACGGCAGCAAGGTTGAAATTATTTCCGACTGGGGGCCGGGCCTGGTGACGGACTCCAACGGGAGCCTGGATGTTGACGCAAGCGACGGCGCAATCTTCATCGTGAACGGCAGAACCAGCGGCGCGGGCGCGGGCGCGATTTACTCCAGCGCCGCGGGCTGCCCGCTTAGCTTTACCCTGGATAACCCGCTTTACTTCGATATCCGCAATTACCGCCCGGGCGGCGGCCCGGCCGTATACAGCGTGTGCAACGCCGGGAACGCAAACGAAAACTTCCTTGCGCTGACCAATTCAGACCTTTCTGTCTGGAACGTGAAAAACAACGGCGCCAGCAACCCGGCCGGCCTTGCCGCCACCTCCCAATATTTCGAGGGCTCGCCCTCACGGGCCTGGACCCTGCTCAACACCCATGTGCGCGGCCGCTGGATCCAGTTCATCAATAACCTCCCTTACAACGTGACAACGAACCCTTACGCGCCCCAAAACGATTATCCCAACTTTTCCAACAACTCGACGAGCGCCACCGTCAACGCCACGACGGGCAACTTTGTGAACATCGGTACCTATTCCCGCATCAGCGCCAACAACGCCAAGCCGCTCATCGACAACCTGCGCAAGCCCACCGACGCGGACAAATATCTCCACGGGCACGCGTCCGTTCCGGAAGGCCTGCAGGGCATACGTGACGCGTGGACGGATGAAGTCTATGTAACCGTGCAGGTGAAGGACGACAAGGGCAACATCGTGCCGATCAAGGACATGTACGGCAATTACGGCAATACGGCGGAATGGGTCACCATAGGGATGGATGACCTCAACCCCGACGGTGTGACGGTCTACGACGCCCCGCCCGACGGCGGCGTATTCAAAATACCCTATATCCCGCAAAACCCGGCTGCCCACGCCTATGTGCCAGACTACCTGGAGACCCCATCCGCCGGCGATCTCTGCTTCCTGCCCGCCGGGTACACCTTTGAGGTGCTCTCCGCGTACCGGTCCTCCCTGGGCTCCAAAACGCAGCAGCTCGCCGCCGTTCCCCCTGACCCCAAAGCGCCGCGCGTCCACCAGAGCGATTACGCCATGGACATTGAAGGCCCCCTGAAGGAGGCGCTGGACGGCGACGTGTTTGTGACCTGCATCGACAAGACCCCGCCCCCGCCCGCCGTGATCGACGGCGAGATGGACGACGTGCCCAAGCTGACCATCCCCGAGGGCTCGCAGGTCGTCAGCGGCGCCAGCCCGGAAAAGGGCAGCGCGAACGGCGACGTGAAGGCCATTATCGCGGTCAAGCGCGCCCCGGGGGACTTTGAGATCGTCACCACGGACGGCACGCCCGTGGGCAGCGGCGGGGTCCCCGTGATCACCGACGTCAACTGCACCACCGGTCTTTGGGAGCTCACCATCCCGAGCTATCTGACCCTGGCGCTCGGCGACGTGATCCAGGTGTATCTGATCGACAGCGCCGGGAATGCGAACCAAAAGGACAGCAGGGAGTTCCACGACGCCCTGGACGCCACGGACGACGCCTTCCCCGCGGGCACCATCGCGCATGTGGTAGAGAGCGCCTTCATATTGCATATCCGCCAGATCGTGCACAACCCGGGCAGCACCGCCATGCGCGCGTGGCCCGGCGCGGGCTACACCAAAATCACGGACCAGAGGAGCAATATGCTCATCCCGCCCAAGAAGTACAACGTGATTACGAGCGCCGGCTTCTCCAACGCGGCGGAATACACCACGGTGGAGCTCAAGGGCGTCTTCAAGAACAACACGGTTACGATCCAAAACGTGGTTCCCCAGTATTTCCTCCCGGCCGGGTACCAGATCTCGCCCGCCGCGCCCGTCTCCCTCGCGCCGAGCAATGCGCCGAACGCCAACGCCATCCAAGTGGACACCGACAGGGAATATTGGGTGACGGTCTTCCTTTCGCCCGTCAGCTTCGGCACGGCCCGCTATGCGGGCGGCATAGTGGATCATCATTTCGGGATAGTCACGGGGTAGAGCCTTCGATGAAAAAAGCCCATGTTATGAAAAAAACACTGCGGCGCACCTTGCGCGACATCCTGGCCATCGGCGCGCTGCTGTGCCTGCTCTTCGGCGCGGCCGGGCTGTGGAGCGAGGCGCGGCAGTCCAGGGCCGCGGATTTCGAGATACCCACGCGCGCCCCCGCGGGGGACGACGGCCCGGGGCCAGGAGTGGATTTTACCGGCCTGCGCCGGGCCGCGCCGGAGGCCATCGCCTGGCTCACCGTGCCCGGTACCCAGATCGACTACCCCGTGGTGCAGTGGACGGACAACCAGTTTTTCCTGACCCGCACGGCGCGGCACGAAGCCTCCCGCTACGGCGCGATTTTCATGGACTACCGCAGCAACGGCGATTTCTCGGATTTCTACACGGTCATCTACGGCCACAACATGCGCAGCGGCAAGATGTTCGGCACGCTGCGGGAGTTCCGCGACCCCGGGTTCTTTGACCGCGTGAGGACCGGCACCCTGCGAACCCCGGGCAAGACCTATCAGCTGCAGTTTTTCGCCTTTGTTCTGGCGGATTCCTCCACGGGGGAGTACTACAACAAATTGGCCTTCGTGATCCCCGGCGAAAAAGAGGCGTTCATCGGGATGGTCAAGCGCACCGCGGGCCGCTGGAGGGACATCCCCCTGGGGCCGGAGGACCGGATCGTGGCGCTCTCCACCTGCCTGGCCTCCACCGGGGACAAAAGGATACTGCTGCTGGCGAAGCTGGCGGAACAGCCTTAATATGCTTTCCTCTTTCTCTTTCTTTCTTTCCAACCGTGCCCCCGCCGGGATGTCACCCGGCGGGGCGCAAACAAAGCCCTTGACATACAAAAAAGATTGTGCTATCCTTTTTTTTGATTCACGCGTGAGGGGGAGACCTTCGCGTTTTAACTTAGGAGGTGAGCCTGTTGGAAGCCCTGCGGATCGTCATATGCGATTCGAATCCACAGGAACTGAAAAATTACGCGGACATCTGCCGGGCCATCTGCGAGGAAAAACAGATCCCGGCGGTGCTGACGACGTTTTCCAACGGCCGGTCGCTGATGTTCGAAATGATGGACCCGGCCTTTTCCTCCATGGTCAACATCCTTGTGCTCGAGCCGTTCAACGGCGGCGAAGCGGTTGCGGAGTCCGTGCGCAAAAATGGGTATGACGGCATCATCCTGTACCTGAGCTGGGCGGCCGAAAAGGAATATTTTTATCAGGCGTTCGACGCCAAGGCCTACAACTATGTGGAGAAGAGCGGCTTTTCCCGCTTCGCCTGGGTGTTCGAGGGCGCGCTGCGGGCCGCCCGGGAGCAGGAGCGCCAGTACATCGCGCTCAGCTGCGCCGGGGAATACCGGCACATCGACCTGCGGGATATCTACTACTTCGAGACCACCATGGACCACATGGTCTGCGTCTGGTACGCCGGCGGCAAATTCGTGTTCCAGTCCAGCCTGTCCGGCATGGAGCAGCGCATGAAGGACCGCGGCTTCATCCGCATCCACCGCTCCTACCTGGTGGCCCTCGACGCCGTATACCAGGCCTCCTTCGACCAGGCGACGCTCGTCAACGGCAAGTCCATCCCCATCGGCCGCGGCAAATACACCACGCTGAAAGACGCCATGGAAAAATGGCACCGCTAATGCGCTTCGCTTGTGAAAAGTTGAGAGGTGTTCGTATGAATTCGCACGAAAAAAGAAGGAGTGCCGGCTGGGCCATCAAAGCGGCCGCGGTATGCTTCATTCTTTTTTCGTGCGTATGCGCGCTTGCACCCGCCGCATGGGCGGCCCCCAATGCCGAGTGCGACGCCGGCCGCCACCAGTACGCCGAGACCCGGCGCGTCCCGGCCACCGCGATGGAGGACGGGGAAGTCACCTATCTGTGCGCCGCCTGCGGGCAGCAATACACGGAGATCCTGTACGCCACCGACCACCGCTGGGGGGCGTGGGTCACCGACAAGCGGCCGGCGTGCACGCGGCCGGGGGAGAGGCACAGGACGTGCGACCGCGGCCAGGTCCACGACGAATACGATGAGATCCCGCCGCTGGGCCATGACTACGAGGCGTCCGTTACCACGGCGCCCGGCTGCGAGGAGGAGGGCGTCACCACCTTCGCCTGCGCCCGCTGCGGCAGCAAATATACCGAGCCGATTCCGGCCGTCGGGCACGCGTATGAGCAGGCCGTGGAGAAAGAGCCGTCCTGCCTCGAGCCCGGGGTCAACAGGTTCGTGTGCAGCCATGACCCGGCGCATTTCTACGAGGAGGAGATCCCGCCCATCGGCAGCCACAGCTTCGGCGAATGGATTGTGGAGGCCCCCGCCGGGGAGGGCGTGGAGGGCCTGGAGGTCCATGTCTGTGCCCGGGATGGCTTCCGGGAGACCCGGCCGCTGGAGGCCCTGCCCGAAAAAAACGAATTCCCCGTGGTGGACGCCGTCCTGGTGGGCGCGAACGTCAGCTTTATCGCCTTCTTCGTATTTCTTTTGATCCCATACGTCATCTGCCTGCGATACATCAAAAGGCGGCGCGAAACCGTGGGACGGCGCGACGCGCTGCGAAAAAAAGTGGAGGAATACTATGACTTCAAGTAACTGGCTGGAGCTCGGCGCCTTGGCGCTGGTGGCCGCTGCGGGACTGGCGCTGTGGCGGCTGATTAAGGGCAGGCTCCGGCGCCACGACGGCTTCGAGGGCATCATCGAAGAGCGGGGGAAGCAGCCGGTGAGGAACAAGCTGGACATCGACGAGGAGATCGAGCGCCTGGAGGCGATCCTGAACCGGAAATAAGGAGGGAAGTACCTATGCAGCTGAACGTGACGACGGACTATGCGGTCCGGATTGTGCTGTACCTGGCGATGAACGACAGGGTCGTGAGCAGCGGTGAAATCGCGAAGGTCATGGGGATACCGCCGACCTACATCATGAAAATAACCAGGACGCTGAAGCACGCGAACATAGTGAGCGAAAAACGGGGCGTGGACGGCGGCTTTGTGCTGAACAGAGCGCCGGACCAGCTGACCCTTCTGGATATTGTGAGCGCGCTGGAGAAGACGGTGAACATCAACCGGTGCCTGGAGGAGGACAAGCATTGCAGCAGGAACGCCGTCGCGTTCTGCAATGTCAGGAAGCTGCTCGTCCGGCTGCAGGCGGAGCTGGCCGAGGGGCTGAACGTGAAAATTTCGGAACTGATTTAACTGCATACAACAAAGAAGCACAGGCCCCGCGGCCTGTGCTTCTTTGTGCCCGGCCCCGTGAACTGCGATTCAGGGGATTTTTATTGTCGTTCAGGGATTTTTTGATATAAACCAGATCAGATATGGTATAATTACAAATTTGCCGCATTGGATTGTGCAATTTAGCTAAAAATGCAGACTGCAATTCAGGGATTTTTATTTGTATTTGGGGGGATTTTTGCGCCAAAGTCGAAGTTTTATGCTATCCTACTGTCAAGGGAGAGACGGATCGTGTTAAACAATGGACAATGGACAGGCCTCGCGCAGCTGCCCGGACTGGAGCTTTTCAGCGAGGCGGAGCTGGACAGTATGATACGGATCCTGGATCGGTACATGAAACCGGCGGACCGGCCCGTCTCCGCAGCCGGCCCTGCAGCCGGGCCAAAGCGCAGGATCGGGAAAATCGCCTCGGACGTATTGTTCTATGGATTACTGCTCTGTCTGGTCGGCGGCGTGCTCCTGATCACCCGGAGCGGAAACAAACCCGCCCCCGGCGGGTATTCTTTCCTGAACGTCATTACAGGCTCCATGCAGTCGGTGTACCCCGTGGGCTCCCTGGTCGTGATCAGGGAGGCCGACCCGGACACCATCGAAATCGGCGACGACATCACCTTTGTGAGGGAAGACGAAACCGCGGTGACCCACAGGGTGATCGGCGTCACCGAAGACTACGAAGACACGGGGGAAAGGGGGTTCGAGACGCAAGGCGTTGACAACGACGCGCCCGATTTTGAGCTTGTGCGGGCGGCCAACGTTGTCGGTGTGGTAAAGTTTCACGTCCCAAAGGTGGGCCAATGGCTCGAACGGCTGCGCGGCAACCTGGTGATCACCCTGTGCTTCACCGCCGGGATCCTGCTGCTGGCCGTCCTGCTCAAAGGCGCATTCCAAAAAGCTCCGGAGAATAAGAACGAGGCGAAGAAAAAGAAGAAGAACCCAAGGCGGCCTCGGCGGCGTCTGCCCGCCAAATAACCCGGCACGGTTATTAAATATCCGAACATAAGGAGAGGAGACCATCATGAACCAAAAGACCAAGCGCATCCTCAGCGGCGCGGGGGCGGTAATCGTCGCCGTGGCCCTGCTCATCGGCGGCACCTACGCGTACACGGCATTCGACCACAGGAGCAACCCCTTCCGCAACGACCCCAACTACCAGGGCCGCCTGGTGGAGGACTTCGAGGAGAAGGAATGGGAAGTTGACAAAGAGATCAAAAAAGAAATCTCCGTGAAGAACATGGGCGGCACCGAGCAGTTCCCCGGCAAGAACTGGGGCGACATCTTCGTGCGCGTCAAGCTCAAGGAGCACATGGACATCACGCCCATCGACTATGTCTACTATCCGGAAGACGATCTCGTCAACAAAGTGCGTTTTATGACGGACAAGCAGGGCCGATTCGTGCGCTTTGAGGCGACAAGTACCATCGCCTCGCAGCTGCCCGCCATCCGCAGCCACGGCATCTGGAACGAAGTCATCAACGACGGCGCCGCGCGCGCGGCCTTCACCGCCGGCCTGACGGCCTCCAACTTCGTCCGGCTGCGCGGCTACTACGACAGCCGGGACTACTGGTACGTGGTGACGAAGGCGGGCGACCCCAACGGCCAGTACGGCTCGTTCGTGGTGGTGGATAAGGTGCTCGACGTCGCCAGGATGGAGAGCATCACCGGCAGCGACCGCGCCACGGGCATCGACTACGGCAGCGGCCTGCACATCCAGGACCCCTCCGAGCACGACAACGAGGAGTGCCTGTACCCCACGCACTACTGGGACGAGGACGAGCCTGAGCTGTGCGAGCTGCGTTCGCACGACTATGCCAAGTGGGACCTCGGCCCCAGCATCGTCATGATCGACGACTGGGACGGCTTGGCCACCGACGCGTGGATCCTGAACCCCGTCACCGGCTGGGCCACCTGGGGCAACGCCCTGAAGCCCGGCGAGAGCACCGACCTGCTGCTGAGGTCCGTGACGCCCATCCGCTTCCCCGACGGCGACATGCTCTATGTCATCCACGCGGATATGCAGTGCACCGACCGCATGGACATGAAGCGTGACGACTTCTGGAAGGACGACAATGGCGATCCCGATGAGTGGGATATTATCGGGATCGTGGACGGCGGGAGTACCGGCGCCACCGGCGTGCAGATTCAAGGCGGCGATAGGACCATGACCGAGGGCCAGACGGACCAGCTGAAGGCCCGCGTGTTCCCGCCCAACGCCTCCAATAAGGGCGTCAAATGGCGCTCCAGCAACCCGAACGTCGTCACCGTGGACGACGACGGCAACATCGTGGCGGTGGGCCCGGGCGACGCGGTCATCACCGTGACCACGGACGACGGCGACTTCGAGGACTCCATCAACATCCATGTGGATCCCGGGACGGTTCCCGCCACGGACATCAACATCACCACCGCCGGCCCCATCACCATTGAGGTGGGCCAGACGAAGACGATCGACTACACGGTGGTGCCGTCCGACAGCACCGACACCGCGGGCCTGCGCAGCGGCAATATCGCCACCGTCTCCATCGTTTCCCCCACGCAGATCAAGGGCGAGGCCGTGGGCACCACCACTGTCTACGTTGAAGCGGGCGGCATCTCCAAGCCCATCACCGTGGAGGTCGTGGCCGCCACAGTTCCGGCCACGGACATCACCCTCACCGTCACCAGCATGACCATCGAGGTCGGCGAGACGAAGACGGTCGCCTATAACGTGGTGCCGTCCAACAGCACCGACGCCGCGGGCCTGAGCAGTAACAACGGCAACGTGTCCATCGTGTCCAGCACCCAGATCAAGGGCGAGGCCGTGGGGTCGTCCACCGTCACGGTCACCGCGGGCAGCATATCGAAAACCATCGCTGTGACCGTCGTGGCCGCCACGCCCGATACCCTGACCATCGACGTCGGCGCGACAGGCATCGAAATCGTGCAGGGCGAAGAGATGAATATCCCGCACACCATCCTCCCGCCGAACACCAACTACGTGCCGCAGTGGACCACGACCCCCGGCACCGGAAGCGTCACGATCGTAAACCAGAACGGCAGGATCAGGGGCGCTGCGGTCGGCACCGCGGAAGTCACCCTCATCGTGGGCAGCAAGAGCGTAAAGGTCAACGTGACGGTCGTGCCCGCGGAGGACCCGCACCTGCCCATCATAGGCAATGGCACCTTTGACATGCAGGGCAGCGTGAACGTCACGGAGAACTACTCAGTTGTTTACAATATTGATGAGCGTGATTTCGATGATGCGGTCAAGGTGCAGGATGGCACCATCAAACTGAGTGATGTCCTGTCTTCCAACATTACCGGTCTCAGCGTTACCTCCAGCAATCCGGCGGTGGCTTCCAAGGTCAAAATCGGCACAGATAAAGACGGCGAGGCCGCCATCGTTATCTGGTATTATGGCACGGCAGCCGACTGGGCTCCCACGAAGGGCATCTGGCCGCGTGTCTATCCTCCGGTGCAAATTCCCCTTACCCTGAGCGCGCCCGGCTATCAGGATGGCGCCATCAACGTCAACTTGACCTTCAACGGTTCTTTCTACGGCTGATCCGTACAATTGAGATAATGAGAGGAGCGTAATTATGCTTAAGAGATTTTCCAGGAAGCAAAAGCGAACACTCGCGATTGTGCTGGCCTCGGCGATGCTCATATCCGCGCTCGCCATCGGCTTGGGCAGTACCCTTGCGGCCAAGCCTCCCGTTGTTGGCGATTTCACCCTGCAGCCCAACAACTACCGCGATGTCGAGGTGGGCAAAACATATGACTACGTGCTGATCGGAGCGGCATATGCCGCCAGTTCACAAACAAGCATAGCCACAGTCCCCAATACAAATTTCTATGGCGCAGACGTTGTGGTCACAGGTATGAGCGCCGGCGTAGCGGTCGTCAGCGTCGGTTCCACGATGGGCCTTGTCAGGGCCACGAACTTCCAGGTGTGGGACAACAACAACATCGTGAAGTACACCATCCCCAACAACGCCGAGGTATTCTTCAGCAGGGCGGACGGCAGCACCAAGGCCAGCCCCGTGACCGTTGAGACGGGCGTCACCGGCTCCGGCGCGGCGGCGGCCAACGCGGCAGCTTTTGCGGACATCACATGGGAATCCCTGCAGCCCGAAATCGCGGACGTTGATGTGGACGGCGCGATCACCGCCAACAACAACAGACTCAAGGGCGCGGCCATCATCCAGGGCGTCTTCACCGACAAGTGGGGCAACCGCCAGACCATGAACATCCTGGTGGGCGTGGAGACCTCCCTGGGCAACGAGGCCACGGACGACCTGCTCAAGGCCCTGGCCAAGGCCAAGGAAATCCAGGACGACGAAACAGAGAACCCCGGCAAATGGGATGCGCTCGGCCTGATTGACCTGGGTGACGCGGCAGCCGCCGGCGAGATCGCGCTCAACGACCCGGACGGCGACCACCAGAAGGCGGCCGACGACATCTGGGACGCGATCCGCGATTTGCAGAGGAAGCTGCGCAGGAACAAGCTGGAGGACGCCATCGTCTGGGGCGAGGAGATCCTGGAAGCCGTGGCGGAGGGGGAAGCCAGCTATGACGAGGAAGTCCTGCAGGAGCTTGCGGACGCCATTGAGGCGGGCAAAGCGATTCTGGACGACCCCAACGCCACGGACAATGAATGCAACGACGCGGCCGACGAAATCCTGGAAATCATCAAGAAAATGGTCGGCGGCGACCCGAACATCATCAAGGGCGACGACGGCAACTGGTACCGCAAGCTGGGCAGGCCGCCCCACGTGTACGAGGTGCTGGACGAGGACAAGCAGAGCAAATATCCGCCCGACTATGTCTACAACGAGGACGACAAGCCCGGCAGCGAGAAGGACAAGCCGGTGCGTGGCCCCCGCAACGGCACCTATTATGTGGAGGATCCCCCGGGCAGCAACATCTATAAGCCCATTGACACCGACGGCAACATCTCGGACGAGGGCGCCATCTGGGGCGGCGAGGACACGGACTTCAACACGGACGACGACAGGCCCGCGGTCAAGAACGAGCGCACCGGCAAATGGTACGCCTACTTCGGGCAGAATGTCTACCAGGAGATCGACTCCAACCCGGCCAGCGACGACTACGGCCAACTCATCGGCAAGCTCTTCGGCGCCGGTGAGGACGGCGCTCCCGGCGGGGACGGCAGACTCGAGGACGAGGACTATGACCTGGTGCCGATTTACGGCGACGAGCCGTATAAGGACGGCAAGTACTACGCGGGTCCCTTCGGCACGGAGAGCGGCCCCTACGGCCAATACTTCATCGGTGACAGGCCCTGGTATGACGGCGGCACCGGCGAGTTGAGCACCTCCGGCAACGGCGCCGGCGGCCACGACGAGATCGCCGAAACCGACACGAGATGGTACATGGACGCCAACGGGAACATGGTAACGACCCGCGTGATTTATCCGATCAACGGCATAACCATCAACCCGCCCACAAAAGACCTGTTTCAGGGTTCCTCGTTCCTGTTCACAGCCGTAGTGACGGGCACCGCCCCAGTGCCGCAAGCATGCTATTGGGAAGTGATCGGCGCACAAATGCCCGGCACCGTCATCACAAACCAGGGACTGCTGGTTATCGCCACGAATGAGACGGCAGCCACCCTGACCGTGAGGGCCACCTCCGTGTTCGCCTCGAACCGGTCCGCTACGGCCACCGTTACGGTGAGCCCCGACGCGCCGGTGCTGACGGAGGCCACGGTTGATAAGATCGCCACGGGCAGGTCCTCCTACCTCATCAAGGACAACGGCACCCTCTGGGGCGCGGGCCTGAACAACCGCGGCCAGCTAGGCATCGGTGACACCCGCAACAGGACCGCCTACGTGCCCGCTCTGGTGACGCCCAACACCCTCACTTTCAAGGCGGTCTCGGCCTTCGCCTACGGCACCGAATCCCACACCCTTGCTATCACCCCGGACGGCACGCTCTACACCTGGGGCTACAACAACCGCGGACAGCTGGGCAACGGCAGCACGAGCAACAGGAACGTCCCCACCCTGACGAGCCTGGGCACCAGCGTCAAGTTCATCGCCGTGGCGGCGGGACGGAACTTCTCGGCGGCCATCGCGGCGGACGGCCAGCTGTACACCTGGGGCTGGAACGGCGAGGGCCAGCTGGGCATCGGCGCAACAAGCCCGACCACCAGGAACACCCCGCAAACCATGAACAACACAAACCTGCGCTTCCAGTCGGTCTCCGCCGGCGACCGGTGCGTCTACGCCATCACGGCTGAGGGCATTGACGCGGAAGGCAAGAACCTGCCCGGCAAGCTCTACGCCTGGGGCAACAACGGCAGCGGCCGCCTGGGCACCGGCGACACCACCCGCAGGACGGTCCCGACTCAGGTCCCGGTGGGCGGCAGCATCGACCCGATCGTGAAGATGGTCGCGGGCAGGTCCCTGGGCCACGTGCTCGTGCTCACGGCGGACGGCACCGTCTACTCCTGCGGCGCCAACGGCTACGGCCAGCTGGGCAACGGCTCCACCACGAGCAGAAACAACCTGTCCACGCCGGTCACCACGGTCAAGTTCAAGACCATCGGCACCGGGCACTACCACTCCATGGCGCTCACCGCGGACGGCAACCTCTACGTCTGGGGCCGCAACAACTACGGTCAGGTCGGCGACAACACCACGCGCAACAAGACCGTTCCGACCTGGATCAGCCGCGACGGGCGCAAGTACGTGGCCATAGCGGCCGGCGAATACACCTCCATGGCGGTTTGCACCGAGGGACGGCTCTATCTCTGGGGCTATAACAACTACGGCCAGTTTGGCAACGGAACCACCGTCCGGCAGAACTACCCGCACTTTGTGCCCCTGGCCTGACGCCTGACCGGTCAAAATTCCCCCGTTCCCCGCCGGGCGCCACCGGCGGGGGCGGGGCGAGGAACCGAAAACGCATATTTTGAGGGGAGTGCATATACGTGAAAACAAAATACAACCGGCGCTTTCTGTGCGCGGTGGGGGCGGCCGTCGTGGCCCTGGCGCTGATTGTCGGCGGCGTGTTCGCCTGGGCGGACAACAGCCAGCACAAGACCAACGCCATGACCGGCGGCAATCTGGAGGACAGGACCGATGTGGTCCTCGTGGAGGACTTCGAGGAGCCGGACGACCCGCCTCCCGGCAAGGAGATCAAGAAGGAGGTCTCGGTCAAGAACACTGGCGACAGCCAGCTCTACGTGCGGCTCCAGCTTAAGGAGTACATGGAAATCTCCAAGATCACCTACAGCTACTCCGAGGAGCTCCTGTTGGTCGATACGGACGGCAAATTCGTGGCCAGCACCGGTACCGCGGCGGCCGAGCGCGCCAGCTTCAAGCTCGCCCTGGACAACATGGGCCTTGTCTACGACGACAGCCAGATCGTCACTCTGCGGGCCTACGGGGAAGCCGCGGACAGGTTCTATCTGGCCACCAGCGAAACCACCAACATCAACGGGAAATATGGCAAGCGCCTGCTGCTCGACTACGACCAGGCCGTGCCGCGCTCTCTGATGGATGGCGTTGTCCGGGGTGCCTATGAGGAGACCTTTGACCACAAGAACCACCCCACCAGCGAGTGCCTCTACACCCCGCACCTGTGGAACGAACTGCCTCCCGAGCTGGAAAACTGCGGCCAGGGCGACGACGGCAACGACCCGCCGCAGGGCTTTCACGACTACATCGAGTGGAAGCTGGGCGCGCCGCTGGTCAGGCTCTCCGACTGGGACGGCCAGCCCGCGGCGGCGTGGATTCTGGACGACAGCAGCGACGATGGCTGGGCCTACTGGGGCGAAGCCCTGAAGCCGGGCGACAGCACCGCCAAGCTGCTGGAGAGCATCACGCTCCTGCAGCGGCCCGACGGCCCCTACTACTACGCCATCCATGTGGACATGCAGGCGGCCGACTGGTACCAGATCGACACCTTCGACGGCATGCCGCAGCGGATCAGCGATTCCTACAACGGCGAAATTGGCTTTGCCCTCAAGGCGAACAAGCAGTCGTTCACCAAAAACAACGTCGATGATGGCTATGTCAAATTCACGGCCTCCTGGGACGGCGCGGAGCTGCCCGTCGGCGACGTGGAATGGAGCGTCACGGGACTCACCGTCGCGTCCGTCGGCCCATACACCCGCTTTGCGGCCGTGGACGGCACGCCCACCCCCGGCAACCTGACCATCGGCGGCGGCCAGCCGGCCGGCCGGCTGCTGGTCACCGCGGCCTACGGCAGCCCGGAGGGCATGAAGACGCGCCAATACGTGGTTACGGTAAGGCCGGCCCCATAGCCCTCAATACGATTTCTTCTACCTCTTTTCTTTCTTTTCTTTTCTTTCGTTGTGCGGCCCTCCTTTTCCGGAGGAGGGCCGCAAACGAAAACGTGAAGATTTACCTCGTGACATTGGTTAGAAAAACATTGACCTTAAAGTAACTTAAACCTCTATAATTAACGAAACATTAAATTTTTATAGTGATTTTTAATGTTATGTATTGATATATTTGTCGCAAAAGAAGATATCGGCCATGCACATCAAACAGCCAAAAGGACGGATCAAATGAAACGATTCATGGGATGGCAGCGGGTTTTGGCGCTGGTGTTTGCCGGGATATTCACGTTGTCGGCGGCCATGTCGGGCACGGCGGCCTGGGCCGACCTGAGCCAGCACAGAACCAACCCTGTGCAGGGCGACGGCCCGCAGGGGCCCGCAAACGCGCTGCTGCAGAAATATGAGATGGATACGGTGTTTCCCGTGCCCGGCGCGCACTTCGCGCTGTTCAGGGTGAACCCCGACGGCACGGCGGACTTGATCGAACCCTTCATCACCGGCCCGGACGGGCAGGCCCTCGCCTCGGCGCTGGAGCCGGGGGAGTACTACTGGCAGGAGACCCAAGCGCCGGCAGGTTATCTGCCTGAAATAGAGGACGGCCAGGCAAAGAAATACCCCTTCTCGGTGCCGTCCGGGGACGAAGACCCCATACGGACCGTCGCGTACAATACCAGGCAGCTCGGCAGCCTGACCGTAAGCAAGACCCTCGTGGGCGAGGGCGCCGACCTGAGCCGGGCGTTCACCTTCACCGCGGTCATCGGCGGCCGGACGGAGACCTTCACCCTGCGGCACGGGCATTCGATGGTCTTCGAGGACATCCCCGTGGGCACCGCGTATGAGGTCGCCGAGACGCCCGCAGCGGGATACATCACCAGCAGCGAGAACAACACGGGCGTTGTGCCTGCACAGGGCATCACCGCCGCGTTTACCAATACAGTCGCCCCGCCCGCCCCCGGCAGCCTGATCGTGACGAAGGCGGTCACGGGCCAGGGCGCGGACCCGGCCAAGGAATTTTCGTTCACAGCCGTCATCGGAGGGCAAACGCAGACCTTCGCGCTCAGGCATGGGCAGAGCAAGGTGTTTGAGGATATCCCCGTTGGCACGGACTACACCGTTACAGAAAACGATTACACCGGCGACGGCTATGCCACGGCGCAGCGCACCCGCAGCGGAGAAATTCAAGCGGCGGGCGAGCTCGTCCACCTGTTATATGTCAACGCATACGGCCCGCCGGAGCCGGAAACGGGCAGCCTCGTGATCACCAAAGCCGTCACGGGCGGCGGCGACCATAACAAGGACTTCAGCTTTACGGTGACAATCGGCGGCGAGACAGAGACCTTCGCGCTCAGGCATGGGCAGAGCAAAATTTTCACGGATATCCCGGCGGGCACGGCCTATACCGTGACCGAGGACGATTACACCGCGGACGGCTATGCCGCAAGCTTCATCCCAACCGGCGGCAACAGCGGCGTGATCGCCGGCGGGCAGGCCGCCGCGCTCGTCTGTGTGAACAATAAAGCGCAGGAGCTCCGGATCACCGTCACAAAACAGGTGCAGGGCAACCCGCCCGCGGGCGACAGCGAAAAGCTGTTCCGCTTCACCCTGACCATCAACGGGGCACCCCACGAATTCGGCCTGACGGCGGGCGAGACCTCCGAGCCCTTCATCGTCCGCACCGGCGACGTATACACCCTCACGGAACAGGATTCCCCGGGCTACATCAAGAGCGGCGTGGCCAACGGCGCCGGCACGGTGGGCAACGAAAACATCGGCATCGTGCAGGTCAACATCTGCCTCGGCCCGGAGACCGTCGATATCGAGGGTGAGAAGGCCTGGCAGGCCCCCGCCGGTACGCAGCTGCCCGCTGGCGTGACCATCCTGCTGAAAAACGGCAATGTGACCGTCAGCACGGCCACCCTCACGGCGGCAACCAACTGGCGCTATGAATTCACGAACCTGCCCAAGAACGACGCCCTGGGCAACGTGATCCCATACACCGTGGAAGAAGTGCGCATCCCCGGCTGGCAGCCCATCGTGACCGGCTATGACATCACGAATCATCATCAGCCGCCTGTGATCGACGAACCGATCGAGGCCGAAAAGGCGATCATCGGTACGCCCCCTGCGAACGCCGCATTCGCGTTCACGTTCCTCCTCACGCCTGTCAACAGCGCGCCCATGCCGGAGAGCAATGAGATCACTGTCACCGGCGCGGGTAAGGCCTCCTTCGGGCCGATCGCGTATGACGCTCCTGGCACTTACATCTATACCCTCACGGAGAAGCCCGGCAGCCTGGCGAACTGGGCCTACGACGCATCTGTGTACACCCTGACCGTGACGGTCAGTGAGAACGAAGACGGGCAGCTCGCCGCAGGCAGAACCTTGGCCAAGGCCGGGCAGCCCGCCGGCAAGGCGCTGTTCACCAACCACTACAGCCTGGTCCCCGAGACGATCGACGTGCGCGTGACCAAGCTGTGGCAGGGCGGGGGAGAGCATCCGCAGAGCGTGCAGGCGCAGCTGTATCGGGACGGCACGGCCTACGGCAGCCCGGCCACGCTCTCCGCCGCGAATCAATGGACGCGGGTGTGGAATACTCTGGATAAGGGCCACGCCTGGACGGTGGACGAGGTCAACATCCCCGAGGGCTACACGAAGACGGTGTCAGGCGACGCGGTCAACGGCTTCACAATCACCAACACGAAGGGCGCCCCCCCGGAGACCATCTCTGTCAAGGTGACAAAGGTCTGGAAGGGCGAGGACCCGGGCCGCCCGGACAGCGTGGCCATGCAGCTGTATCAAGATGGCGAAGCCAGCGGCATCCCCGTCACGCTGTCCGAGGGCAACGGCTGGACGTACACCTGGAACGGCCTGGACAAAGGTCCGGTATGGGCCGTGGACGAGGTGAACGTTCCCACGGGCTACAGCAAGGGCGTCACGGGCGACGCGGCCAATGGGTTCGTCGTCACCAACACGAAGCTCACCCTGCCCCATACGGATGGGGAGGAGATCACCCTCAGCGGCAAAAAGACCTGGAACCACGAGGGCAACCCGATGGACAAGCGGCCGCAGTCCATCACGGTGATCATCAAGGCGGACGGCGCCATCGTGGCCCAGCGCCTGATCACCGCGGCTGAGCACTGGGCCTGGTCGTTCAAGCTGCCGAAGTACAACGGCGAGGGCGGGGAGATCAAATATACCGTGGATGAGGCCCGCTTCGAGGACTACGTGAAAACCGTGGACGGCTACAACCTCATCAACACCTACAAGCCCGGCGGCAACACCGAAGACCCGCACAAGCCCCCCACATTGCCCAGGACCGACGACGAAAACAGCCTGGCCCTTTGGCTGGCCCTCGCGGCCGCCAGCTTTGCGGCGCTGATGCTGACGGTCATTCCATGGAAAAAAATGAAAGGCAGACGGAAACATGACTCTTAAGACAAGCGATATGGCAAACTGCGCGGAGGTGTCGCAATTCACCATCCGCGAATACGGGGATCAGGGCCTGCTCGGCCCCGTCTACCGCTCGAAAAACAACAGCTACCGCTCCTTCGACCCGCTGCTGATCCCGCAGATGTATCTGATCAAAACGCTGCGGGAGCTGGGCTGCACTCCGCAGCAGATCAGGGAATACGGGCA
>Ga0123353_10001290_pt1 | contig 30729 bp, 28 predicted proteins | sample TergutLab28metaG_3_FD_92763 | JGI IMG/M metagenome (GOLD analysis project Ga0123353, IMG submission 92763) | Labiotermes labralis P3 segment gut microbial communities from Petit-Saut dam, French Guiana - Lab288 P3 | ecosystem: Host-associated > Arthropoda: Insects > Digestive system > Gut ...
AAAGGACTTGCGGTTGTTTCCGTAAGTCCTTGAATTTAATGGTGGAGCTGGACAGAATTGAACTGACGGCCTCTTGAATGCCATTCAAGCGCTCTCCCAATTGAGCTACAGCCCCACGCGAGACTTGTGTTTGCCTGAATACCGTTCGGTTGTCAACGCTTTTTGAATTGAAAGCAAAAAAATGTGTGTGGGGTGTTTTGAGGTTGGTGGAAGCTCTGTTTTTCATAAAAATTCGGTCGTGCAGCTATGTGATAGGAAATGTCGTTTATGCGATAATAGTGTGTATGGTTTTTTTACTAATTTCATTTTATCTTTGTGGCGCAAGGATAAAATGAAATGCAGTCCTGTTCATTTTTTCGCTGTTCTTGACAAGATTGCGAACACATGATAATTGTTTGATTTTAATAGAAAAATGATTTCAGTATTCACGCAGTATTCACGCACCGTTCTTCAAATTTTTTAGGGTGGCCATAATGAACGAACAGCTTGAAAAGAAGATAGTGGAGCGCGGCAGGGAGTTTTTTGCAAGCATCAGCGGGGAGGCTCCCTCGATCTTCAACAAGGGCTGGTGGACCGGCAGAATTATGGACTGGTCCATGAAGAATGAAGCCTTTAAGGTCCAGTTATTCCGTTTTGTGGATGTGCTGCCCTATCTGAACACCTCGGAGTCTTTGCTCCGGCACATCCGGGAGTATTTTTCCGGCAGCAGTGAAGAGGTGCCCGCTTTCCTGCGCTGGGGCGCCAAGGTGGCCGGATCCGGCGGCACCATCACCGGGAAGCTGGTAGGCGGCGCGATCCGTTCCAACATTGAGGGCATGGGCCGCCAGTTCATCATCGGCCAGAACGTCAAGGAGGTCATGAAAGGTCTGGCCAAGTTGCGTAAAAATGGTTTTGCCTTCACCGTTGATCTCCTGGGAGAAGCTTCGGTCAATGAGGAGGAAAGCGAAGCCTACGCGCAAGGCTACCACGAGTTGCTCGACGCGATGGCGGCGGAGCAGGGTGGCTGGGCGGCCTTGCCTGGAAGGGAGGCCGGTTCGGATCTTGACTGGGGCTCCATGCCGAAAATCAATATTTCCATTAAGCCGTCCGCGCTGTATTCCCAGGCCAAGCCTGTGGCCCAGGAAGATTCCGTGCAGGGAATATATAAGCGTCTTGCCCCTTTATACAAAAAAATCATGGATCTTGGCGGGTTCCTGTGCATCGACATGGAGCAGCTCAAGTACCGGGAAATGACTATTGAAGTGTACAAGCGCCTGCGCAGCGCGCCCGAGTTTCGTCATTATCCGCATCTGAGCATAGTGCTGCAAACCTATTTGCGGGACTGCGAGCAGGACGCCACGGAACTCATCACCTGGGCCAGAAAAGAGAATCTTCCTATTGCCATCCGTCTGGTGAAGGGCGCTTATTGGGACGCCGAAACCGTGGCCGCGAAGCAGTGCGACTGGCCTGTGCCCGTGTGGACACGCAAGCCGGAAAGTGATTTGTCCTATGAAAAAATCTCCAGAATCATTTTGCAGAACAGTGATCTGGTCTACTTTGCCAGCGCTTCGCACAACGTGCGCAGCATTGCTGCGGTCATGGAACATGCGCGTGATCTCAACGTGCCCGAGAGTCGTTATGAATTCCAGGTGTTGTACGGCATGGGTGAGCCCGTGCGTAAAGGTCTGCGTAATGTGGCGGGTCGGGTGCGGCTATACTGTCCCTATGGCGATCTGATCCCCGGCATGGCCTATCTGGTGCGCCGCCTGCTGGAAAACACCGCCAATGAATCTTTTTTGCGCCAGAGCTTTGCGGATGGCGCGTCCGTGGACCTGCTGATGGAAAGCCCGGCCATCACGCTGCAACGGGAAATTGAGGCGGCCAAGGAAAAAGGACGGGCCGAGCAGCAGGCGAGCAGCGGTGACGCGCCGTTTCCGCCCTTCAAGAACGAGGCTTTGGTGGATTTTACCATTCCCGCCAGCCGCGAGGCGTATCGGGCCGCTCTTTCCCTGGTGCGCGTCAATGCCGGGAAAACCCTTCCTCTTTATATAAATGGAGAAGATGTGCTGACGGAAAGCATGCTGCCCACGGTCAATCCGGCCAGGCCGGAAGAAGTCATGGCGCAGGTGTGTCAGGCAGGCATAGAAGAAGTTGACCGGGCTCTTGCGGCGGCAAAGGCGGTTTTTCCGAGCTGGCGGGACACCCCGCCTTTGGAGCGGGCCCAGTACCTGCACAAGGCTGCCGCCATTGCCAGACGCCGACTTTACGAGCTCTCCGCCCTGCAAACTCTGGAAGTGGGCAAGCAGTGGGACCAGGCCTATAATGATGTCGCTGAAGGTATTGACTTTCTTGAATATTATGCCCGCGACATGCTGCGCCTCGCCACTCCCCGGCGCATGGGGCGTGCGCCCGGTGAGCATAACCTCCTGTTTTACCAGCCCAAGGGTATAGTCGCGGTCATCGCGCCCTGGAATTTCCCCTTTGCCATTGCCATGGGCATGGTTGCAGCGGCTGTTGTGACCGGCAATACAGTGGTGTTCAAGCCTTCGTCCCTGGCTTCGGCCATTGGTTATAATCTGGTGGAAATCTGGCGTGAAGCGGGGCTGCCTGCGGGCGTCTTCAATTACTGTCCCGGCAAAAGCTCGGTCATGGGCGACCATCTTGTGCAGCACCCGGATATTTCCGCCATCTGCTTTACCGGGTCCATGGAAGTGGGCTTGCATATTGTGGAAAAGGCTGCCAAGGTGCAGCCCGGTCAGTTGCAGGTCAAGCGTGTGATTGCGGAAATGGGCGGCAAAAACGCGATTATCGTGGATGACGATGCTGATCTTGACGAGGCGGTTTCCCAGGTTTTGCATTCGGCCTTCGGCTTCCAGGGGCAGAAGTGCTCGGCCTGTTCCCGGGTCATTGTGCTGGATGCCCTTTACGACACCTTTATCAAGCGTCTGACTTTGGCCGCGCAAGCCGTGAAAATCGGCCCGGCCGAGGATTCTGTGAACTTCATGGGGCCGCTGGCGGACATGTCGCTGTGCAAGAATGTGCTTGAATACATGCAGATTGCGGAATCCGAAGGCAACACGCTGATCAAGCGGACCGATTTTCCGGCGGAAGGCGCGTATGTGCCCTTGCTGATTGTGGACGGCATCACGCCGGAACATCGTATTGCCCAGGAAGAGGTGTTCGGTCCGGTTTTGGCCGTGATGCGGGCCAAGAACTTCGATCAGGCCTTGGATATGGCGCTCAGTACGCGTTTTGCCTTGACCGGCGCGGTGTTTTCCCGCAGTCCCGGGAATCTCGATAAGGCCAGAGAGCGTTTTCGGGTGGGCAACCTGTATCTGAACAGGGGCAGCACCGGAGCCATGGTGGAACGCCAGCCCTTTGGCGGCTTCCAGATGTCCGGCGTCGGCTCCAAAACCGGTGGACCGGACTATCTCTTACAGTTCATGGACCCGCGTTGCGTAACCGAAAACACCTTACGCCGGGGTTTTGCGCCCATTGCTGAGGATGACGATTGGGTATAAGTCACCGAGACACTACCGGTTTTGCTCAAACGGAGGTATTACCTAAGCCTTCACCAGCTTGCTTTTTCAGGTTTTTTCAGTAAAGGCTATAGGCAGGCATTCCTTCGGGCAAAAACATTTGCCCGTTTTATGGGATGCCGCTCGTCCGGCTTTTCAGCCCCACCCTTCTTCCTCTTGAGGAGAACAGCATGAGAAAACTTTTGCTTTCATCGGCCCTTATTGCGGCGTTGTTTTGTGCAACGACCGCTCTTGCCAACACGGTCAAAATCGGCCTGATGGCGCCCCTCACTGGCGCTTTTGCCAGTGAAGGCCAGGATATGAGAAAGATTGTGGAACTGATGGTGGAAGAGGTGAACAAAGCCGGGGGCATTAACGGCCAGCAGGTGCAGCTTATCGTGGAAGACGACGGCAGCACGCCGCGCTCTGCGGCCACTGCGGCCAGCCGTCTGGTGGCGGCGGGCGTTCCCGCGGCCATCGGCACTTACGGTTCCGCCGTGACTCAGGCTTCCCAGGATATTTATGATGAAGCCGGAGTGGTGCAGATTGCCACGGGTTCCACCTCCATTCAACTGACCGCCACCGGGAAAGAACGCTTTTTCCGCACCTGTCCTCGGGATGACGAGCAGGGGAGAGTGGCTGTGGAAACTCTGCAAAAGCTGGGTTTCAACAAGGTAGCCATTCTGCATGACAACTCCGCCTATGCCAAGGGGCTTGCCGATGAGGTCAAGCAGCTTATCGAAAGCAAGAAGAGCGCCGAGATCGTTTTCTTTGATGCGCTGGTGCCGGGTGAGCGCGATTATTCGGCCATTCTGACCAAACTCAGAACCGTGAATCCCGAAGTGATTCTCTTTACCGGCTACTATCCTGAAGCCGGACTGCTGCTGCGTCAGATGGCCGCCATGAAGTGGTCCGTGCCCATGCTTGGCGGCGATGCCACCAACAATCTGGACTTGGTCAAGATTGCCGGCGTTGAAGCTGCCAAGGGCTATCGCTTTATTTCCCCGCCCATGCCCTCGGATATCGACAGCCAGATGGCTCGTGATTTCCTTGCCGCGTATCAGGCGAAATATAACAGCCAGCCCAGTTCCATCTGGTCGGTCATGGCCGGCGATGCCTTCAACGTGCTTGTCGCGGCCATCACGGCCAAGGGCGCCGACTCCGCGGCTATTGCCGACTATCTGCGCAATGACCTGAAGGATTTTGAAAGCCTGACCGGTAAGATATCCTTTGATGAAAAGGGCGATCGCGTGGGCGATCTGTATCGCCTGTATGAAGTTGACGACAAGGGGATCTTCGTTCTACAACCGCAATAACCTTGTGTTGTTACGCGGTATGTATTCCGCTTTGTTTTAAGTATAAGCGCTCTGCTCACGGCCTGGGACAATGCAACTTGGAAAAGTTGAATTGCTCCAGGCCGTGAGCAGAGCGCGTGAACCCCATCTTCAACCCCCTGTCGCTCTATGGAAGTGTTCTTTCAGCAATTGACCAACGGTTTGGCCGTGGGCGGAATTTATGCCCTCATAGCCCTCGGCTATACTATGGTTTACGGCATCCTGCGCCTGATTAATTTTGCCCACGGTGATTTGTTCACTCTCGGAGCCTACCTTGGGCTGACCCTCCTGATAGCCTTGGGGCTTGAGGGTAAAATGGGCGGCTTGCTGGTGGGCGGCGTTTTGATTCTTATGTCCATGGGACTTGTGGCGATGGTGGGCTACCTTTTGGAACGCGTGGCTTATCGGCCGTTACGCAAGGCCAACCGTCTGGCGGCCGTGGTTTCTGCCCTTGGCGCTTCGATCTTTTTTTCCAATGCCCTTATGCTGGTATACGGCGCCCGGAGCCAAGTGTATCCCGGCGGCATTCTGCCCGCCACCACCGTGGCTGTCCTGGGCGTGGAAATTCCCTTGATGCGCATTCTGATGTTCGTGGGCACCGTGGTGCTCATGGTCCTGTTGTACTGGTTCATCAACCGGACGCGCATCGGCACGGCCATCAGAGCTGTGGCTATTGATCAGGGCGCGGCCAAGCTCATGGGCATTAACGTAAATAACGTCATTTCCTTGGTTTTCCTCATCGGACCGGCTTTGGGCGCGGCGGCGGGAGTCATGGTAGGCTTGTACTACGGTGAAATCCGCTACGACATGGGCTTCAGCTTCGGCCTGAAAGCTTTTACCGCGGCCATTCTGGGCGGCATAGGCAATATACCGGGAGCCATGCTGGGCGGCATTCTGCTCGGGGTGATTGAAGCCCTTGGCGCCGCCTATATCTCCATTGCCTGGAAAGACGCCATTGCCTTTACCGTGCTCATTCTGATTCTGATCTTCCGACCCACCGGATTGCTCGGGGAAAGGGTGGCGGACAAGATATGAGCAGCGGCATGCGTTCCGACCGGAACTTCTCACTCGGCGCGGGCCTCCTGTTTTTTCTGATTATGGCGCTGATTCCTACGGCCCTTGAATTGGGCGGAGCCGCAAGGGGCGGCATCGTTCAATTGGATATGCTGAACAAGATCGGTATCTACGCCATGCTGGCCTTGTCTCTGAATGTCATTCTCGGTCAGGCCGGGATGTTCCATATGGGGCACACGGCTTTTTTCGCCATGGGCGCGTATACCACAGCCATTCTGAACACCGTGTACCAATGGCCCATATTCGCCACCATGCCCGTGGCCGGGCTGTTTGCCGCCATATTTGCCTTCCTTTTGGCCTTGCCCATTATTCACCTGCGCGGGGACTATCTCCTGGTAGTGACCATCGGGATTGTGGAAATTGTGGGAATCGCCCTGAAAAATAACATCTTCGGCCTTACCGGCGGAGCCAACGGCATTTTCGGCATAGCCCGGCCCGAACTGTTCGGGCTGGTGTTTTCCACCCCAAAGTTGCAGTTTTATCTGATCTGGGGATTCACCGCGTTCACGGTACTGCTCTTTTACCTGCTGGAGCACTCACGCTTCGGGCGGGCGCTCAACTACATCCGTTATGACGATCTGGCGGCCGCCGGTTGCGGGATTAACGTGGCCAGGTACAAGTTGATTGTCTTCACCCTTGGAGCCTTCTGGGCGGGCATGGCCGGCACTCTTTTTGCCGCCAATATCCGAACCATTGAACCTACGTCCTTTAACTTTTACGAATCAGTGCTTCTGTTCGCCATCGTCATTTTGGGCGGCGGCGGGAGGATCGCGGGCGTGCTGCTCGGGGCCTTCCTGCTGATCGGCTTGCAGGACGTGTTCAGGGGTTTTGAAAGCGCTCGTATGCTGGTGTTCGGCGCGGCCATGATGCTGATGATGATCTTCAGGCCCCAGGGACTGCTGCCTCCACGCCGCAGACGCTATAACGCCCAGCTTTTGGTGGGCAAATTCCCCTCCGGCATACCCGAATCCGACGCCAAGCCCGACCCCACAAAAGAGGAGCGGGCATGAGTCTCCTCAACTTGAACAATCTTTCCAAGACCTTCGGCGGCCTGGTTGCCGTTACCGGGGTATCTTTTGAGGTGGAAGAAAACAGCATCGTCGGCCTGATTGGTCCGAACGGTGCGGGAAAGACCACGGTATTCAATATTATTACCGGTAACTATAAGCCCAATAGCGGTGAGGTGATTTTTGACCGCAAGCATATTACCGGATATCCCACTCACGAAATTGTCAGCCTGGGCATTGCCCGGACCTTTCAGAATATTCGCCTGTTTCAGAACATGAGCGTGCTGGAGAACGTATTGTCCGGGTGTCACTGCCGGATGAAATCCGGGCTTTTTGCCTCCATGTTCAAGCCCCCCGGGCAGCGCAAGGAAGAACAGAAAGCCGTGGAACGGGCTATGCGCGAACTGGCCTTTGTCGGACTCGACACGCAGTTCTCCAATCTTGCCGGAAATCTTTCCTACGGTAACCAACGGCTGCTGGAAATTGCCCGGGCACTCGCTTCAGACCCGTGTTTTCTGATCCTGGATGAACCGGCCGGGGGCATGAATGATCAGGAAACAGCGGCTCTGGTGACTCTTATCCGTTCCATTCAGCAACGGGGCATCACCATCCTGCTTATTGAGCACGATATGAATCTGGTCATGCGGGTTTGCCAGAAATTGGTGGTGCTGGAATATGGAGCCATGATCGCCGAAGGCACTCCGGCTGAAATCAAGACCAACCCGCAGGTTATTGAGGCTTATCTTGGGGTAGAGGACTAGGGTGGTCAGGTTCTGTTAATCTCAAACTCCCTGAGGGGGCTCTGCCCCCTCAGACTCCCCCGGCAGGGGAATGATTCCCCTGCACCCTCATATCCGGAAAACGGCTTTGCCGTTTTCCGGAAATTGCGGGGTCAAGGGGACAAGCAGTTATCATAAAGGCTGGCGTGACTCGCATCGCCAAGCATGACAGAGGCGCAACCGGCGCGTTACTGTGCCCCCTTGCGGGGTGGAGGGGCAGAGCCCCTCCAAAAAATATAACTTTATGAGTCCTGAATCTAAGGAAGGCTATGAGCACGGCCTATCTTGAACTGCGCGACCTGCGCGTTTGCTACGGCAAAGTGGAAGCCCTGCACGGCATTAATGTGAGCGTGGATAAAGGGGAGATTGTAACTATTCTGGGTGCCAACGGCGCGGGCAAAACCACGACTTTGACCGCCATCAGCGGGTTGATAAAGCCGAGCGGCGGAGGGATATTTTTTGAAGGCAAGCCCCTGCATACTCTACACAGCCACGAAGTGGTCGGTCTTGGTATAACCCATGCGCCCGAGGGTCGCCGGGTGTTCGGTACCCTGACCGTGCAGGAAAATCTGGAACTTGGCGCGTTTACCGCAAAAAAACCGGAGCGCACCGCCCATATTATGGGCTGGGTTCTCGAACTCTTTCCCCGTTTGAGTGAGCGGGCGGAACAGCTTGCCGGAACCCTTTCCGGCGGTGAGCAGCAGATGCTGGCCATTGCCCGCGCTCTTATGGGCGATCCGAAGGTATTGCTTTTAGATGAGCCTTCTCTGGGCCTCGCTCCGATTCTGGTGCGATCCATTTTTGAGTCCGTGCGTGAGATCAACGATCGGGGCGTCACCGTGATTCTGGTGGAGCAAAATGCCCGCGCTGCCTTGAAAATCGCTTCTCGCGGCTATGTCATGGAAGTAGGCAAAGTGGTCATGGAAGACTGCGCTACGGCCCTGCTGGCAAACCCGGATATTCAGGCTGCTTATCTTGGCGGAGCAGATTGTTAGGGGCTGTTTCCAAATAGTTCTTTTGTCCAAATAGCTTCGTCATCCGGCCCTTTTTGCTCCGGTCGAGTACCATAAGAGTACACTCCCTTCGCAAAAAGGGCCGGATTCCTTGCTCTTGGAGCAAAACTCCTCATTTGGAAACAGCCCCCAGAGCCGTGTAACTTTGAAAATGTCAAACTGCTGAAAATAAGAAAAGCCCCGGCCTGCCAGCCGGGGCTTTTCTTCAGACGTTCATTAGTAACGCGGTTGGCGGGGAGCTTTGGGCTGCGCTTCGTTCACACGAAGGGTGCGGCCACCGAAGCTTGTACCGTCAAGGGCTTCCACAGCGCTGGCAGCGTCGGCATCATCCATTTCGACAAAACCGAAACCGCGCGCCCGGCCGGTTTCTCTGTCGCTCACCAGTTTCACGGAACTGACATTACCGTGGGTCGCAAACAGACTGCGAACTTCTTCTTCTGTCGCCGACCAGGGCAGGTTGCCCACATAAAGAGACTTCGTCATGCAAAAATCCTCTCAAAAAGAAATGAAACACCGCGCCGCCTAAATCCTGCACACACTTGCCGGAACTGCGCGTTTCCTTAATAAGACACTTGCCCTAACCGCAAAGAGAGGTCAATAGAAAAATGCAATGTTTGTACAATTTTTCTCTATTATACTCGGCCGGTCCGAATGCTTTCTTTATACATATCTGGGTAAAGGATATAAAGTATGCTGAAATAGTTTATTATTTTTCTATAGCAGCAATAAGCGGGGCGGCAAAGCGTAGCGCAGACAAGTCGAGGCGCCAGGGCCTGTTAACGCTACAGGCTTTGCTCAAATAGAGACATTGCCCACTACCCCATGCCGGACTGTTTCCATTTGTACCGCGGCAGTCTGGACTTTACTTTATCATATTCTTTGGAGTAATATGGAAGACAGATCGGAGGAAACATCCATGCTGCGTGTGGCTTTATACGAAAGTCTTCCCAAAGCGCCCCATTTGGAGGAAGTATCCAGGCTGCGTGTGCCTTTATACGAAGGTCTTCCCCAAGTGACCCTTCGGGAGGGAACGCGTTTTGTGGTTCGTGCGTCGGACCCTCCTTATCTGGCGCCCCCCTATTCCTCAATGCTTGATACGGCCATTGCCGCCGGCGTGGTGCAAAAAATCAATAACAAAGCCTACTACGCGGCAATGCATCCGCTTAAACTGCATGCCGGGAAGGCTCCCATGCCAAATGGCGAACTGGGTAGGCCTGCGGCCGCTGACCCGATAAACACTCCGGAACTGCTCGGCGGCAGAATTCTGCGCACCAATGTATAATAGTGTGGGCGCTGTGACAGTCCCTGCGTTTTGAGGCCGTATCCCGGCCTTTTTTGCAAGAATGATTGAATGAAGGAGCAGGCATGAGTCAGGAAAAACGCCCTTTGCGCATCCGTTACGAATACGAAGAAAATTCGGAAGCCCGGTTGCAGTATGCGCACGGGGTATGGGGCGGCATTAATCCGCAGGGAGAAGTGGAACTGAATTTTTATACGGAAAGTGACAAGCTTCCTCCGTATTCCGAGCGCATAATAGCCCCGGACGGCAGCTTCGGCCATGAAGTATCTCCCATTGACGACAGTCTCAAGACTGTGACCCGGCGTATCCACACCAAGTTGCTCCTGAACTATTATTCGGCTCGTGCGGTGGTGGAATGGTTGCAAGACAAAGTGGATATCCTCGAAAGTGAAGAAGGCGGTCCGTTCTTTGATGATGAAAGCGGCATGCATCAATAAAGATGAACAGCAAAAGGTAGCTACTATACGAGGAGCAGTTCAAATCCCCAAAAGGATTCGTAACTCCATCCAAGTACGCATACCTCAGAGTTGTGTTCGCCACCGGCAGATAGCCCCTCGCCATTTTCGCCTTTTTGCCGTATGTTCCGCAAAGCAGGGGAGCATATATGGCGGAAACCCGGCATATCTACATCATCGCAGGACCGAATGGCGCGGGAAAAACCACTTTCGCACGCCGTTTTATTCCCGCTGATGTCAATATCGCCCAATTCGTCAACGCTGACCTTATCGCCGCCGGATTGTCCCCTTTTGCGCCGGAACGGGAGGCTATCCAGGCCGGAAAGCTTATGCTCCGGCAAATCAATAAGTTGGTCAATCAAAGCGTGAGCTTTTGCTTTGAAACTACCTTGGCGGGCCGTTCCTATTCCCGCATGATCCCCCAATGGCAGGCAAAAGGTTTTGCCGTACATCTGGTGTTTCTGAGTCTGCCGGACGCAGAAACAGCCATAGCCCGCGTTGCCGCTCGTGTAGCTCAGGGCGGCCACTTTATACCGGAAGACGTAATCCGTCGTAGATTTATTGCTGGATTGCACAATTTCCATGTTTTGTATAAGCAACTTGTGGATGTATGGGCTTGGTATGATAATTCCGGCCAGTTGCCAGTTTTGATTACGTCAGGAGAGAAAAAATGAATGAGGAGATAGACAGCCCCCAGTTGCGGCAATTTCTCAATCAAGTGGAAACCGCCCTTATAGAGGCCGCTGCCGACGCCCGTGAGCTTGCAGAGCGCACGGGAACCCCCTTGGTCGTGCGTGACGCCAAGGAGAATCAAGCTGGCGACCATACGGGGAGCAGTCCAAACCTCCAAAAGGAAGCCGTATTGGCATCCGGCGAAGGGGATTAAAGCAGAGAATACGGCACGATGTGTTGTGGTGGGATAGGCGGCGGCTTGGCTTATTGGCCGGATGAGTTTTCCCGCATCTGCTTTGCGGGTTGATTTGGCCGGCCTCGTGTACCTTTTGGCTTACTTGACCCGCTTGCCAGTTCCATTTCAATTGCTTTCATAAGTTCGGATGGCGGCATTTCCAAAGCCGCAGCAATTTGTACAAAGGCATTCAGCGAACCGCCGCAAGCTCCTTGCTCCAGCTTGGCGATGAAAACCTCTGAAAGTCCTGCAAAGCCCGCCAGTTGTCCTTGGGTCAATCCTTTAGATTCCCTAAATTCTTTGACTGCCTTGGCAATCGCCCAGGTGAGGCCGGCTACCTTTTCCATTCTGACAGAGTATCTTAAGCCTTGATGAATAAATGATAATATTATATCATTTATTCGCTGAGCTATCCAACCTCCTTGTCATAAATAAGTAGCCATTTTTAAGAACCTCAATTAGGCGGTGTCGTTACGAGGGTCTTTTTGCCCTCTGTCTGCGTCAAAAAGGCTTTTTATGACCGTCGAGTACCATAAGAGTACACTCCTTCCATAAAAAGCCTTTTTTCCTTGGCAGAGAACAAAAATCCTCCTCGTGACGACACCGTCTGACAAGCCGGATGTTAAGGAGATTGCAATGAGAGGTCTCGGGAGTGCATTTTTATTCGCCGCAGTGTGTTTTATTGTTCTGGGACTTATACAGAACACAAGCCCCGGATATGGCGGCTGGAAAGCGGCAAGAGCCGCGGAAGCATTGCAAATACAGAGAATGTTTTTTTCTTTGTCAGGCGTATGCTTTTTGTTGGGCGCATTTCTGGCTGCCCTTGGAACCTTTCAGGCAAATATAATCAAGGAAACTCAGGCTATCCTTGCTGAGTTGAAAAGAGGTCAAGGCGCACCAAAGGATTCGCAAAAAATTTCAGACAACAGGAACGAGAACATTCCATCCAGCTAGGGCCTGTTAACGCCCGGCAATTTTGGCTCCTGCCAAGGAAGAAATGGTTTTTATGGAGGGAGGGTACTCTTATGGTACTCGACGGTCATAAAAAGTTTTTTTGACGCAGACAGAGGGCAAAAGGGCCATAGCGTTAACAGGCCCTAACGCATTTTTACGCCAATAATATTGGGCAGCAAGCCGTCAGGGTTGCCGGGCAATTTGAGCAGTCTCCGTTGTCCTCTCCATACCAGCACAGCACCGCCGGAAACCGGATGAACAGTCGCGCCGGGCAGTGCTTTCACAGTGTCGTCCGCCGTATCGAACCTGACAAAAAGCCCCGCCTGCCTTCCTCCTTCGACATACATCACCGTTCCGGCGTCACGCAGCAAGCGCCGAAGATAATGGGCGAACTTCTGGACGGTCAGCGGCTCCTGGCTGAGAATAAAAAGTATGCGCCCGGTGCTGTCCTTGGCAATGGCGGCGATACTGTGCGTATCGACGCCTTCGGGCCAGAGCAGTACCCCACGGCTATTCATCAGGCGATAATTCTGGGCGACGATGTCGTACCGATCGAGGCGGGCCTGCCAGTCCGGGCGACTCTTATCGATAATGTCAGCCGGGGCCAGGTTTGTATCCCGTGGTCCGGCAACAAAAAAAGCTCCCATTCTGGCGCCCGGTTTGTCATTGTTCACAGACTCGCCATTGCGCATATAGCCCGTGCTGGTCAGTTGGTCCGGCAGATACATGCCGGCGTTGATGCCTGCCCGCAGATGCTCCTGTTCGCTCCACCCGGCCGGAGATAAGGCCATGCCTGTTTGCGAAGCCATGCACAGGGCGAATGTTTGCTTGGCCGGAGTGATGCGCAGCACGGCGAATACAGCCGTATTCTGCTGGGCGCGGCTCTCCGGGAGAACTGTCAGTCCGAGTTCCAGGCCGGGCTCAAGACTACGCCAGGAAAGTTCAAGCGGGGCTTGCCCTGCACTGGGAGCGGATGAGTCCGGGCTTGAAGACGGAACGGGCGCAGCAGAGTATGCCGGATCGAAGTACAGGCAAAGCAGGAAAAAGAGGACTCCGGCCCATAGGCAGCCTTTCCTTCGTGGCCGGGAATACAAGTTGCTGTACGTCAAGCCGGAACTCCTGTGACCCGCAATTTGAGGGGGTCGGGGAAGTCATTTCCCCTGCCGGGGTTTGGGGCGGAACCCCAATACGGATTAATAGAGCCTAATCCTGAATATGGCATACAATAGGTGCTTTTGCTATAATTAGATTGACATATCAAGTTATCCTGATATATAAAAATAAAGAAGTGAATACACAGCCCTAGAAGGAAGGACAAGTGAAAATTATCGATGCGATTCGGGGGCACGGTCCATTTTATTCTCTGGAGTTTTTCCCTCCCAAGGAACGAGAAAGCTGGCCCGGTTTTTTTGCCGCTCTGGAAGAACTGCGCGTTCTTGATCCGCTTTTTGTCTCCGTGACCTATGGAGCGGGAGGCAGCACCAGGGATTATACCCTGGAGATTACGGCGGATATAGCCCGGCGCGGGCTCACTCCCATGGCGCACCTGACCTGCGTCGGCGCTTCGCCGGATTCCATCAGGGAGTATGTGCGCAAGCTGGAAGCTTCCGGCGTGACCAATATTCTGGCCTTACGCGGGGATGTCCCCCAGGGGCAGAGCATTGACTGGAAAGAATGCGCTTTTTCCTATGCTTCGGATCTGGTGCGCTTTGTGCGCGAGGAGTTTTCCCATTTCGGCATAAGCGTTGCCGCCTATCCTACTCCCCATCCCGAGTCGCTTTCTTTTGCCGAAGACAGAAAATTTTTGGCCTTTAAACTGAACCAGGGGAGTGATTTCGCCATTACCCAGCTTTTTTTCGATCCGCGCGAATACTTTGAATATGTAGAGCGAATGCGCGATCTTGGCATAGACAAGCCTATTCTGCCGGGAGTGTTGCCCATACCAAGCTTTGCTACCCTGCGCCGCGTGCTTGCGCTCAGCGGGTGCAACATACCGGCCAAGCTCTACCTCGCCCTTGAGGAGGCGGACCAAAAGGGTGGAGCGGAAGCGGTCAAGGAGGCGGGCATCCGCTATGCCGTGCAGCAGATTCGTCGTCTGCTTGACGAAGGTGCTCCGGGTATCCACCTGTATACACTGAACAAGGCGGATACCTGTTTGCGTATCGCCGCGGAAGTCGGAGCGTTATAATTGATGATGAGCATGCCGGAACAGGGGGAACAGGCCCGGCCGGAGAGTGAGCCTATCCTCAATCCGGACGCGGTAGAGCGTATATTGGTGTGCCAGCAGCGTCAGATAGGGGATGTGCTCATGTCCACGCCTGCTATCGAGCTTTTGGCGCGGCGTTTTCCCAAAGCGCAAATCCATGTATTCACAGAGAAAAAATGTGTGCCCATGCTGGAAAATAATCCACATGTGCACACGGTGTGGCCGGTGGACAAAGAAAAGCTGCCGACCCTGCTGCATCAGTTCGCCTTTTACCGCAAGGTGGCTGCGCAGGGCTTCGATCTGGTTGTGGATTTTCAGCAATTGCCCCGTTGCCGCGCCGTGACGGCCCTGTCCCGCGCGCCCGTTCGCCTGTCCTTTCCGCCGCGTTGGTACCGGCGTCTTTTGTACACGCACTGGGCGCAACCGAAATCAGCCTATGCGGCAGCGCAAAAGGCCGAGCTGCTTGAGCCTTTGGGCATTCGTTGGCAAGGTGAGCGACCGCGCCTCTATCTGACGGACGAAGAGCGGACCTCGGCAGAGAAGCTGCTTGACTCTCTGGGGCTTGGCGGCAAGATTTTTATCAGCGTGGATGTGACGCACCGGCGGTATACACGGTGTTGGCCGGCCCATCACTATGCCGCTCTTGTGGACATGCTGGCGGCGGAAATGCCGGACCTGCATTTTTTCCTGCCTTATGGGCCGGGTGAAGAAGAAGAGGTCAGAGCTTTGCGGGAACTCTGCGCCTATAAAGAGCGTGTCGCGGTTCCCTCGTCGCAACTCAGGCTTCGTGAATTGCCGGCCTGTCTGGAGCGGGCCGCTCTGCATCTGGGCAATTGTTCTTCTCCCCGGCACATGGCGGTTGCCCTTGGGGTTCCCACATTGGCCATTCTGGGAGCGGGGGGCGATGGGTTCACTTTTCCCTCCCCGGAGCACAGAGCATTGCAGGCCAGAGAGCTTTTGGACATGCCCTGTCAGCCTTGCAACAAGATCAGTTGCTCTACCGGCATCCCCTGTCTGGAAAAACTGACGCCGCAACTGGTGCTGCCCCATGTTATGAAGCACTTGCGGGAGCATGGAAAGGGGATTGCCGGATAGCGTCTCATTTTGCCGTGATACTTCGTCAGGCATCGTTTTTTGTGACCGTCGAGTACCGTAAGAGTACACTCCCTCCGCAAAAAACTCGCCTTCTTGTCTGACGGCAAACTGAGGCGCTACCTCCTATTCCCCCTTGCCCGGATTAGCGGCTTTTTTCTTACCCGCGATCTGGTGCCGTTTGAGGGCGCTGAGTTCTGTTTTGCGGATGCGTATGGATTGGGGCGTCACTTCCACCAATTCATCGTCCGCCACAAATTGCAGAGCCCATTCCAGGGTGATGGGCCGGATGGGAGTAAGGATGACGTTTTCGTCCTTGCCCGAGGCCCGCATGTTGGTGAGCTTTTTCTCCTTGGTCGGATTTACGTCTATGTCATTGTCCCTGTTGTGTTCGCCCACGACCAGACCTTCGTACATGGGCTCACCCGGCATAATGAACATGCCGCCACGCGGTTCCAGGTTATAGATGGCGTAGGCCACGGCCTTGCCCGCCCGGTCAGCCACCAGGGATCCTGTGAAGCGGTTGGGAAAGTCGCCGCGGTGGGCTTCATAGCCGGAAACATAGGAATTCATGATTCCGGTGCCTTTGGTGTCGGTGAGAAACTCGTCCCTGAATCCGATAAGACCCCGTGACGGCACGGAGAATTCGATGCGTACCCGGCCGGAACCGTTATTCACCAGCCCGGTCATACGGCCTTTGCGCTGGGAGAGCTTTTCTGTGACAATACCCATGAAGGTGTCATCGCAATCCACCAACAGGTGTTCGATGGGCTCGAGCTTCTGCCCGTTTTCCTCGCGTATGATCACCTGAGGGCGGCCGACACTGAGTTCAAAGCCTTCCCGTCGCATCTGTTCGATCAGGATGGCCATCTGGAACTCCCCGCGTCCTTTGACGACAAAACCGTCATCATCCGCTGAGCTTTCCACCTGAATGGCGACGTTGCGCTGAGTTTCCTTGTACAGGCGTTCCCGGATTTTGCGCGACTGGACAATTTTGCCTTCCTGCCCGGCCAGAGGGGAGGAGTTGATGCCGAAATACATGGACACCGTGGGCGCGTCCACCTGGATGCGGGGCAAAGTGCGCGGCTCTTCCCGCGTACAGATGGTGTCGCCGATATAAATGTCTTCCATCCCGGCGAGAACGACGATTTCTCCGGGCGCGGCCTCTTCCGCGTCCACAAGCTGCATGCCGCTGTATATTTCCATTTTGTTGATCTTGACCGGGTGCTGTTTTCCATCGTCACTGATCCGGATGAGGGCATCGCGCATTCTGACTGTGCCGTGTTGTACGCGGCCCACGGCGAGGCGACCGAGGTAATCGGAATAGTCCAGATCCGAGACCAGCATCTGAAAGGGTTCTTCAGGATTATGCGCCGGTCCGGGGATTTCCTCCAGTATGGCGTCAAAGAGCGGGGAAAGGTTGCCCTCCGGTTCTTCATCAAGGGAACGCATGGCCAGGCCGTTGCGGCCTATGGCATAGAGCACCGGGAATTCGAGCTGCTCCTCGCTGGCTCCGAGGTCGATGAACAAATCGTAAATTTCGTTCAGCACTTCCAGCGGACGGGCATCCTTGCGGTCAATCTTGTTGACCACGACAATGACCCGCAAGCCCGCTTCCAGGGTTTTTTTGAGTACGAAGCGGGTTTGAGGCAGGGGGCCTTCGGCGGAGTCCACCAGGAGAATGGCTCCTGTTACCATAGACAAGGCGCGTTCCACCTCGCCGCCGAAATCCGAGTGTCCCGGCGTGTCCAGGATGTTTATTTTTACCCCTTTCCAGAACACGGCGCAGTTTTTGGCGGCGATGGTGATGCCGCGTTCGCGCTCCAGATCCATGCTGTCCATGATGCGTTCATCAACGGACTGCCCCTCCCGGAACACGCCGCTCTGGCGGAGCATGGCGTCTACCAGTGTGGTTTTGCCGTGATCAACGTGGGCGATGATGGCGATGTTACGCAGGGAATCGTTATAGGCAATGGGTTTGATCATGGGCGCATCCTTGTATGCATGACGGGAAAAGTTTGTACAATTCGCAGGCCGTGACGGCAAGAAAAAAATCTGGTACCGTGCCGAGCTTCCAGGGTCAGGATTTAGTTATATTTTTGGAGGGACGCTGTTCCTCCAAACCACCCTGCAAGGGGGCACAGTAACACGCCGGCTTCGCCTCTGCCATGCTCGGCGATGGGAGTCACGTCAGCCTTTATGGTAATGTGTTGTCCCCTTGACCCCGCAATTCCCGGAAAACGGCTTTGCCGTTTTCCGGATATGGGGGTGCAGGGGGCAAGCAGTTACCATAAAGGCTCATGTTGCTCATATCGCTGGATAATGCAACGGCACAACCGGCGTGTTACTGCGTTCCCTGCCGGGGGAGTCTGAGGGGGCAGAGCCCCCTCAGGGAAGTTACTGAATGACAGGTGAGCCATGCGTTTGATTGAAACATTGCGCAAGCGCGCTGATGAACCGCAAGGATACAGATATATACTGCGGGTGGGGATGCCCCTTGTGGCGGGCATGGCCTCAACCACGGTCATACATTTTACCGACCGGATTTTTCTGAGCCGTTATTCCGTGGATGCCATTGCCGCGGCTTTGCCCGCTTCCCTGGCCTCCATGACCCTTTCCCTGACGCTTATGGGCGTGTGCGGCTATACCTCGGTGCTCATTGCCCAGTATGTCGGGTCAGGCGCTTTGCAGCGCATCGGCTCCGCCTTATGGCAGGGCTTGTGGTTTGCTCTTGTCGGTGCAGTGCTGCTCGCGCTGACCTGGTGGCCCGCCGAATGGCTTTTTTCTCTGACCGGGTATACTGAGGCCGTGCAGCAGCTTGGAGTCACCTATTTTCGGGTATTGAATCTCGGCTCGGGTTTTTTTCTGGCCGGGTCGGCCATGGCCGGCTTTTTTTCCGGCCGGGGGCAGACAAGGCCGGTCATGATCGCCAATATGAGCGCCGCGCTTATCAATGTGCCGCTGGATTATCTGCTTATTTTCGGTGGCTTCGGCATTCCGGCTTTGGGTATACTTGGAGCGGGCATTGCCACGATCATCGGCTGGTCCGTGAGCGCGCTGATCATGGCCCGTCTTATTTTTACCCGCAAGAATGACGAAATGTACCATGTGCGCAGGGGCTTTCCTTTTGAATGGGATATGTTCCGGCGGCTTATGCGTTTTGGTCTGCCAAGCGGAGCCAACCTTTTTATGGAATTGATCGCGGTGACCTGGTTTGCTTTTGCGGTCGGCGCTTTCGGGACTGTGGCCCTGGCCGCGAGCAATATCGTATTTGCCCTGAATTCCCTGGTTTTCGTGCCCATGCTCGGACTGAACATCGCTGTGGCTTCTCTGGTCGGGCAGGCCATGGGCCGGGGCAGACCGGATGAAGCGGAACGGGTGACCATGAACACCCTGCATCTGGCTTTTGCCTATATGCTGCCTCTGGCGGCCTTTCTGGCCCTGGCGGCGGGACCGCTGATGGACATCTTTGCGCCCGGAGATCTTTCTCCCCAGGACTTTGTCCCGGTGCGTGAGCTTGGCGTCATGTTGTTGTATTTTATCGCCGTGTATACCGTCGTGGATGCCGGTAATATCGTCTTTTTCGGCGCGCTCAAAGGAGCGGGAGACACCCTGGGCGTCATGTACCTGCTGTCCGGCGGGCTGGTCTTTTTGGTGATCTTGCCCATAGCCGCGCTGAAATACCTGGGCCTGGCCTCGGTCATCAGCTATTGGGTCGTTTTTACCGTGTACATTATGCTGCTGGCTGGCGGGGCGGTGATCCGTTTTTACCGGCGCAGCTGGCACAAGATTCAGGTAGTGGAAACAATGCCGGAGGCCTGAGTTGCGGGGGCAAGTCCCGTACTCTTTTTATCCCTTGTCGCGCAAGTCGCGCACCCGGCTGGATTTTCCTTCAAAACGTTGCAGACTCTGCTGTTCCACAAGGCGCACTCGCGCGGTAACGCCGAGATAGTCTTTTATTGCCTTCTGCAAGCGCCTTTCACGATTCTGGATGTGGCGTACTTCATCTGAAATGAACATGGCGTCAGAGAGTTCCACCTTGATTTCCAGGTGGTCCAGATTATCTGACCGGGTAACTTCGATTTCGTAGTGGGGGGAAATGCCTTCCATATCCACGAGAATGGCCTCGATTTGCTGCGGGAAGACATTGACCCCGCGAATGATGAGCATATCATCGCTCCGGCCGAGAATGCGCGTAATGCGCACATGGGTTCGTCCACAGACGCAGGGGGTATAGTCGAGGCTGGTCAAATCCCGCGTACGGTAGCGGATAAGCGGAATAGCTTCCTTGGTCAGTGTGGTCAGCACCAGTTCCCCAACGGAACCGGGCGGCAACACATCACCAGTGACAGGGTCAATGATTTCAGGTAGAAAATGATCTTCAAACAGATGCATGCCGGATTTGGCCGCCACGCATTCCTGAGCCACGCCGGGCCCCATAACCTCGGACAGGCCGTAGATATTAACCGCGGCAATGCCCAGCTTGCGCTCAATTTCGGCCCGCATTTCATCTGTCCAGGGCTCAGCGCCGAAAATGCCCACGCGCAGGGGAAGTTCGCGGATATCAACCCCGGCATCGCGGGCGGCTTCATAAAGATACAGAGCGTAGGAGGGCGTGCAAGTGATGGCTGTGGCCCCGAAATCGCGCAGCAATTCCACCTGGCGCTTTGTTCCGCCGCCGGAAACAGGAATGACCGTCGCGCCAAGACGTTCCGCCCCGTAGTGTACGCCGAGGCCGCCGGTGAACAATCCATACCCGTAAGCGTTGTGGATAAAATCAACAGAGCTGAGGCCGGCCGCGGCAAGGCAGCGCGCCATGAGTTCCGCCCAGTTGTCCAGATCCCGCTTGGTGTAACCGACAACCGTTGCCCGGCCGGTAGTGCCGCTTGACGCATGCAGGCGGACTATGGTGTCTTTGGGCACAGCGAACATTTTATCGGGGTACTCGTCACGCAGATTCTGCTTTTCAGTGAAAGGCAGGCGCGACAGATCGGCAAGGCTGGTGATTTTCGCCGGGGTGACGCCTGTCTCATCAAATGCTTTGCGGTAGAAATCCACAAGGGCATATACCCGTTCGCACTGATTTTTCAGACGGGCAAGTTGCAGGCCGGCAAGTTCATCGCGGGGCAGCATTTCCTTGTCTACATTGAGTATCATGGCGGGTCTCCGGCGTTTCCAATAGAGCGGTTCATGCTTGAGCTGCCTGCTCATTTGCTCCAGGGAACGCATGACAGATGCGGTTGTCAAAGGTTTGCACTTTCGCATGAATCAGGGTAGGCGGTCAAGGTATCGCTGCTGTCCTTGTCCGTACGACTCGCAGGCTCGTCTACGGTCAAGGCATGCCGGGCTTCCTTCAGGCAGCCGCCGGAAAAAGATAAAGGGGTGGACGCATGGACAAAGAAAAATTGCGCGGCATACTGGAAACAGTGCGCACCATAGCTGTGATTGGGGCCAAGGATGTGCCGGGGCAGCCTGTGGACAGGGTAGGGCGGTATCTTATCCGGGTCGGGTACACGGTTATACCTGTACATCCCAAGCGAAAAAGCGTGTGGGGCCTTCCGGCTTTTGCCGGGTTGACGGATATTCCTGTGCCTGTTGACCTGGTGAATGTGTTCCGGGCTCCGGAATACTGCGCGGAACATGCTCGTGAAGCCCTGAAGTTGTCGCCCTTGCCTCAGCTTTTTTGGATGCAACTCGGCATCGTCAATGCCGAGGCCGTATCGCTGCTTGCCGAACAGGGCGTCTCTGTTGTAGAAGACGCCTGTATTATGGTCGAGCACGCTAAAATGTTCGGACAGGACCTGTAGCGTTAACAGGCCCTAGTCGCGCTTTGGCTAAGTATTTGTACTACTTGAGGGATTTCTCTTGTCCGATACGCAACCCGATCAGGCTGTGATTTTCCGCGAAACGGAAGAAGATGCTTTTGATTGCAAGCTCTGCGGGCACTGCTGCGAAGGCCGGGGCGGCATTGTGGTCAGTGACGCTGATTTGGTCAGATTGTGCGAGTTTTTGCATCTGAGCGCGGAAGGGTTTGCAAGCCGATGGGGAACGCGGCAGGGGGAAAAGTTGTTCATCCGCAGCGATGAAAATGGCTGTGTTTTTTTCCACAAGGGCGAAGGGTGTTCCGTGCATATTGCTAAACCGGATATTTGCCGGGCTTGGCCGTATTTTCGAGGAAATCTGGTGGATAGCGAAAGCCATGCCCTGGCCAAGGATTTTTGTCCTGGCATTCCGCAGGAGCAGAACCACGAGACCTTTGTGCGACAGGGGCTGTCGTATCTTGTGCGGGAACATCTGGTAGGTTCTTCCCGGCCTGATGAAGCGGCCGCGCTTCAAGTTTCGGATTTGCCGGCCCTTGCGCATGATGCGGGGAAACGATAGGAAGGAAAAGCGGTTGTTATAAATGATCCTATGCGGGGGTTCGGCGTGACGCCAAAAGAATGTTATGCGGCACTTGGTTTGAAAGAGGGCGCGGATTTGGCGGAAATCAAACGCGCCTACCGCAAGATGGCCTTTTCATTGCATCCTGATCTGAACCCCCACGTTAAGGATGCTGCCCGGCGTTTTCAAATTGTCAATGAAGCCTATGTCCAATTGAGCCAGCTTGTTGCCTCCGGCGGCGGTTCAGACCAGGGGGATGAGGCCTCGGCCAGAGCGCGCGAAGAGGCCAAGCGCGCCTATTCCAAAGCCAAAGGCGAATATAAAGACAAAACCTCTTCCGGGGAACCCGGCAAAGAGGACGTGCTCAAGGATATTCTCAAGGATCCCTTTGCGCGGCGGGTTTTTGAAGACATCTACAGCCACATCAACAAGGAAGCCACAGGCGCGGGGAAAAGCGGGAACGCACAAGAAGCGTCCCGGACCCGGCCGTCGGCTCCTCGCGGAGCCCAGCGGCAACCGTCCGGAAACGCGAAAGTTCCCCAACACGATGCGCCGCCCGGTCACGGTGTATTTGATAAGGTCACGGGCTGGCTGCGTAAGCAGATTGATGATGAGCAGGTGGTGCGTTTGCCGGCCGCTTCACTTGTGCCCGGCGCCCGCGTCCACCTTGAGGTTCAGCATGGCCTTTCCGAACGTCCCAAGATTATTGAGATTATCTTGCCCAAGGACTTTGTTCCCGGAAAGCCCATGCGGCTTAAAGGTATGGGCAGAAGGGTAGGGAGTTGGAAAGGGGATCTGTACGTGCGCATCGAACCGGTTTAATAATCTGAGGGGACTCTGTCCCCTCAGACTCCCCTGGCAGGGGCATGATGCCCCTGCACCCCTCATATTGAGTGAAGCCGGTAGTGTTTCAGTTTGCCGTCAGACGAGGAAGGCGTAGCTTTGTGCGATGGGGCTGGACTTCTTCGGTCCTGCCCCGGAGCACAAAGCAAGCCTGACGAAGTATCACGCCAAACTGAGGCACTACATATGGCGGTAAAGCCTTTTCTCAAATGGGCAGGCGGCAAACACCGCATTGCGAATATCATTCTCGCTGAACTGCCGCCGGGAAAGCGTTTTGTGGAGCCCTTTGCCGGGTCCGCGACACTGTATTTGAATGCTCCTTTCAAGCAAGCCCTGGTCAGCGACCGCAACCGGGATCTGATTGCTCTGTACCGCTGCATACAGACGGAAGGAGCGTCGTTTATCGACCACTGCCGGTCTTTCTTCTCCGGGGAGAATAATTGCAAAGAGCGCTTTTACGAGCTGCGTGAACAGTTCAACAGGTCAAATGACCTCAGGGAGCGCGCGGCCCTGCTGCTCTATCTCAATCGTCATGCCTTTAACGGCCTCGTGCGTTACAATTCCGGCGGCGAATTCAATGTTCCCTTTGGCCGTTACAAACGGCCCTATTTTCCCCTGACGGAGTTGTCCGCCTTCCATGCCAAGACCAGGGAAACAAAAACCCGCTTTATTGCGGAAGATTTCAGAGCGGTGTTTGCCAAGCTGAAGCCCGGCGACGTTGTCTATTGCGACCCTCCCTATGTGCCCCTTTCTGCGACAGCGAACTTCACCGCATACGTGGGAACGTCCTTTGGCCCTGAAGACCAGAAGGATTTGGCCGCACTGGCTCTCAAGGCTTCAAGACAGGATATTCCCGTGATCATAAGCAACCATGACACGGAGTTCACCCGGACGCTGTATTTCGGGGCCCGGATCATGGGTTTTGCGGTGCACCGTTCCATCAGTTGCAACGGCAGCAAGCGCGGCGCCGCTCCCGAATTGCTGGCTATATACAACTAGGGCCAGACCCTGTTAGTATTGGGGCTCCGCCCCAAACCCCGGCAGGGGAAATGATTTCCCCTGCACCCCTCATTACCTGAAAACAGGGGGTCATTTGATGAAACGCATTGTATCACGTTCACTCGTTTTAGCCTTTTGCCTGATCCTGGCTTTGCCCGCCGTGGCCGGTGCGGCTTTCAAGACTGTCAGGACAGAACAGTTAAACGGTACATATATTCTCGGTGAGCAACGGCACATGGGGTTCCCAAGCGATTTTTTTGAATTTTCCAATGGATCATTTACTGCCGGTAGTCGGCGTGATGGTATAACGCAAGGCACATATTCAATAACTGGCGACAGAGTTGAGTTTGTCCATTCTGATGGCAAAATGTATGCTTTTCAACTCTCCCTCAACCCAAATGCAATCAGGTTACGCGACGGCAATGCTTCTTTTATCTTTGTGCGTGCCTCAGGCGAACAAACCGCGGCGATAGCAGCCAGAGTGGAAGGGGCGCGCAGGCTGAAGGAGCTCGGGTTCATCGCAGTGGCCAGTACTTCCATGAACTGGTCCGATGCCAAAGCCTTTTGCCGGCAACAGGGTGGAAGATTGCCGCGTATTAACAATAGCGATTCATGGGATGGTAGTGGTGAGATGAATATTGATGGTTTCGGCGCCAGCGGCGTTCCCTGGCCGTCCGGCTTTCCCAGCGACGGCTACTGGACGGACACGGAGTGCGCCAACTTCCCCGGTTTCTCAAAGCTCGTCTACGTCCACGGTGTCTTCGCCAGCGTCTCCAGCCGCCAGGGTTCCGCCGGCCATGTGGTCTGTATTCCTTAGGCGGTGTCGTCACGACAGCCCCCGCTTTAGACTCAGCCCCTATCAGGGCCTGTTAACGCTACAGGTCCTAATAGGGGCTGAGTCGTTACAGAAAAAGACCAAAAGTTAAAAATTTATTGGTCTTTTTATTGACTGGCACTTTGGGCTGTACTATTTTTGCAATAGGACGCATTAAGGCCAAAAGGAGCTGTCATGTTGGTTTCTTTGTCAGAACTCAAGACCAATCCTGGAAAGTATGTGGCGATGGCTGATCAGCAGGAAATTTATATCACCAAGAACGGCAAGCGCGTTGCCAAACTGATGAGCGTCAGACAAGACAAAATGGCTTCCGCAAAGGCACTCTTCGGTATCCTGCCCGGCGATGTTGACCTCGACAGCGCACGGCAGGAACGGCTGAAATGATCAAGGCGCTGATTGACACCAATGTCGTACTGGATGCACTGGCCGGCCGGGAGCCTTTTCGTGCGGAAGCGGAAAAGATTTTCATCCTGGCGGCTGAGGAAAAGTTCCTGGGGTTTGTTACTGCCAACAGCATCACGGACATCTATTACCTTGTCAGAAAAAATGCTTCCGATGCCACGGCGCGAGAGGCTTTGCGCAACTTGTTTCAAGTATTTGCCGTTGTGGATATAAGCGGGAAGGATTGCGAAAACGCGCTGGAATCACCCATAGATGATTATGAGGATGCCTTGGTCGTTGCCTGCGCGTTCAAAATGGGTGCTGACCATATCATCACACGGGATGAATTTTTTTTGCAAGCCCAGCCGCCTCTCTCCGTTATCACGCCTTCTGAATTTTTGAAGAATTTTAATGAGGGCTGAGCCTGGAGCGTGTTGTCACGGGGAGGATTTTTGGTCTCTGCCAAGGAAGAAAAGCTTTTTATGGAGGGAGTGTACTCTTATGGTACTCGACCGTAATAAAAAGCTTTTCTGACGCAGGCAGAGGGCAAAAAGACCCCCGTGGCGACGCGCTCTAAGAGAAGAGGCGCAGATAACTGGCAAACAACCGGTATGGAATACGGGAAAAGCCATCACGATCCGCCGTGAGTTCCAGTCCCGGTATAAAGCAGCGCACCACCGGGAAGACAAGATCCGCGCGGGTCAAATCCACGTATACGGGCGACCTGTTGTTTTGCCGGAGCAGTTCTTCCAGCATGGCCAGGTTTTGGGCCGGATTCGGCAACGAGTAGTCCGGCAGTTCTTGGAGCGTCTTTACGGGCAGTTTGCGTAGCGGGGGGCCTGAGGGACCGCTGTCCGGGTACGGGAACGGCGTTTCGGTAAGAGCCGAAACAATGGCGCGTCGGGCGGAAAGACCGGCTCCATGCCCTGCGGCGATAGTGCCCTTGGTGCTCATGACAAAGCATTTGTAAACCGGAACGCCGAGGGGCCCGGTGAGATCCTGGAACTGGACGTTAATGCCGCGGGCTTTATAGTCAGCCAGCAGGGCGGCCAGATAGGGGTCGTTGTCCGCTTCCAGGGTGAAGCAGGAAGTCTTGCTGAAAGGAGTTGTGGCTTCGGCGTCACGCTCCAGAATTTCCAGAATGGCCGCGAGTTTGGCTTCTTCCATAGAACATCCGGTGGCAATGCCGGTGGAACCGGGAGCGTCGAACAAGGCCACCTCATCCAGGTTGCAGAACAGCCCGGCCATTTGCACCGGCACATGGACCGGCTCTCCCCCAGAGCTTTCTCCCTGCATCCAGTACAGCGGAGTATCGGCGTACGGCACTTCCAAAGGAAAATCATTGAGTTCCAATGCCTTATGCCCCTGGTCCCGCAACTCGGAAAGCCGGGCCAGGCGCACAGGCGTCGGGCCCGCCCGTCCTTCAATACTGTCGTTGGATACGCTGAGGTACACAGAGGCGCGTTCCACCATCTCCATCAGGCAGGATGCTCTGGCATCGGCCAGGGAAAGTCCGCGCCCCCAAGTTTTCGCCTGACCCTCAAGGCTATGTTCGTGTCTGCCGCAAGAAACCCGCAGACGGATGTTCCAGGGACGGAGCAGGGCGACGGGACTGAGCGAAGCTGTGTGGCGCATTTCCTGTCCGGCGATGATGCCGAGGCCGGAAAGTCGCTCTTCAGCCAGGGCGGCGGTATCCGCTGCCGGAGGTCGTTGGTAGGGGGGAGCATCAGTGGCCAGATTCGCGCAAAATCTGGCGTGGATTTCCGGTAAGGACAGAGAAAATGGGGCGCTGAACGCCTGGCCCTGTCCGGGCAGATCCGGATCAAGGGCACTGTAAAGGGGGGCAAACCCGATTTCCTGCGGGGATCTCAGGGCGCGATGGCCGCGCGTGTTGGCGTTGAATATTTCGACCCAGGCCCTGTGCAGATCCTTGTCCGGCATACGGTTCCAGCGCAGAAAAATCAGGGAGCTTTCTTCAGCATCGGATGCCGCCCGATAGTCCGCAAAGATCGGATGCGTCGCCAACGAGGGGTTCAGTAAGGCAAGTTCCTTGAGCAGGGCTTGAATTGGCGGAGTGATGCCGCCATCGGGAAAGAGCTCCCGTAGCGCTCCGTCCAGCACTTCCACCGGCAGAGAGTTGATGCGGGTGATCAGGTGGCGGCGCATGAAGTCATCCATCGGGTGCGCGGCCAGATAGGCGAGAGCATCGCCCAATGAAGGAACCGGGGTTGGTTCGCAGGAAAAATAGCCTGTAGTGGCCTCTGTGGAAGTGTGAGTATAGGTATAGTGCATCATAGTTTGTAGTGACAGTAAACTATATTTTTGGAGGGACTCTGTCCCTCCAAACCACCCTGCAAGGGGGTTGAACCCCCTTGACCCCGCAATTTACCTGAAAACAGCAAAGCTGTTTTCAGGCCTGCCCGGTCCAGGGCCGGCTAGGCCCTGGCGGGGAGGCTTGGAGGGGCAGAGCCCCTCCAAAATCTTAAGCCTTCAGAAAGGCGCCAAAGGCCAGAGTTGTGGCGTAGAGGTCGGCCACACTGGCGATTTCAAAGGGACTGTGCATACTTAAGATTGGTGGGCCGCAATCAATGATGTCCATGCCGAAGGCGGCAAGATACATGGCCACTGTGCCGCCGCCGCCGCCGTCCACTGTGCCGAGTCCCGCCATTTGCCAGGGGATGCCCTGTTTGTTCAGCACGTTGCGCAGCCAGGCCACGTATTCGGGATGGGCGTCGTTGGCTTCGTACTTGCCTCTGCTGCCGGTAAATTTGCAGAAACAGGGACCGTATCCGATGAGCGCGGAGTTAAGTTTTTCGTGCAGTTCCTGCCAGTCCGGATCAACAGCCGCGTGCACGTCGGCGGAAATGGCCTTGCTGGCGAGCATCACGGTGGAGAGGCGGGTTTTCGGTTCCCAGGCGGCAATAAGGTCCTGCATACAATATTCAAAGAAGCGGGATTTTGCCCCGGTTGAGCCTTCGGAGCCGATTTCTTCCTTGTCCCAGAATATCAGGCATTGAGTATGCGCGGGGGTGGCTTTGGCTTCAAGCAGGGTTTCCAGAGCGCTGAAGACGCAGATGCGGTCATCTTGCCCGAAGCCGCCTATAAGAGCCGAATCCAGACCCACATAGCGGGCCGGTCCGGCCGGAACCGCCTGAAGTTCGGCCGAGTACAGATCTTCTTCCGTCACACCGTATTTGTCGTGCAGCAGCTTGAATATGTGCGCCTTGACCGGTTCCTTCTCTTCCTTGTCGCTTTTGCCGTCCTTGGCCTTTTTAAGAGGCTTGTGGGCCACGATCAGGTTCAGGCGTTCGCCGGTAAAAGCCTTGGAAACAGTTTGTTCCGCTTGATCCTTGGCCAGGTGGGGCAGCAGATCGGCGATGGTGAATACCGGATCTTTGGGGTCTTCACCCAGGGTTACAGTGATGCTCTTTCCATCCTGGCGTACAATAACCCCATGCAGGGCCAGGGGACGGGCCAGCCACTGATATTTGCGGATGCCGCCGTAGTAGTGGGTTTTGGCCTGACCCACTCCGGCCTGTTCCTGCATGGGCCGCTGTTTGAGGTCCAGGCGGGGAGTGTCTACATGAGCGCCGATAAAGCGCATTCCTCTGGAAAGAGGAGCTTTGCCGCGCCGGGCAATGAACAGGGTCTTGCCATGCAACTCGCGCATGACGGCATTGCCTTTCAGGGATTCGGAATATCCGGCTTTTTGCAGGCGCTCCTTGACGTAGGCAATGGTTTCCCGTTCGGTTTTACAACGGGAAAGAAAATCGATGTAGCGTCCGGCCAGGGCCTGCATGGCTTTGAGGTCCTTGGGAGCGCTATAGACTTCCCAGCAGTTCCGGGGGGTGAAGGCAAGGGTCATGGCTGTTCCTCGATTTGAGTGAAAAAGTTTTTAAAACTCCAAGTTTTTCGGGGTCCTGGGAAAAGGAATAACATCCCTGATATTGGTAACTCCGGTGAGCAGCATGAGCAGACGTTCAAAACCCAGACCGAAACCGGCATGGGGCGCGGAGCCGAAACGGCGCAGATCCAGATACCACCAGTACAAGCTCATATCGTGTCCGAGTTCGCGTATTCGTTTTTCCAGCATCTCAAGGCGATCTTCCCGCTGGCTGCCGCCCACGAGTTCGCCGATACGCGGCACGAGCAGATCCATGGCCGCCACGGTCTTTTCGTCGTCGTTGAGTCGCATATAGAAGGCTTTGATAGTCTTGGGATAATCATACACGATAACCGGCTTGCCGAAATGTTCCTCAGCCAGGTAACGTTCGTGTTCCGTTTGCAGATCTGTGCCGAAAAAAGCGGAAAACTCAAAAACTTTTCCGCTCTTTTGCAGAATTTCCACTGCCTCGGTATAAGAAACCCGGGCAAAGGGTTCATTGACCAGCTTGTTCAGGCGAGCCAGCAGGTTGGTGTCCACAAAACGGTTGAACAGATCAATGTCTTCCGGGCAGCGTTCCAGCACCCGGCGGACCACAACGCGGGTCAGGTCTTCGGCCAGATCCATGTTGCTGAGCAGATCGGCAAAAGCCATTTCCGGCTCGATCATCCAGAACTCGGCGCAGTGGCGCGGCGTGTTGGAATTCTCCGCCCGGAAGGTAGGGCCGAAGGTATATACCTTGCCCAGGGCCAGAGCCATATTCTCCGCCTCCAACTGGCCGGAAACCGTAAGGTTGCACTCCCGCCCGAAAAAATCCTCCTCAAAGGGGTTCTCCAGCACCTTAGCCCCTTTGGGCAGGGGCGGGCCGCTGACCGGCAGCGTGGTCACCCGGAACATTTCACCCGCGCCCTCGGCATCCGAACTGGTCAGAATAGGTGTGTGCACGTGAAAAAAGCCGTTCTCCCGGAAGTATTCATGCACGGCAAAGGCCGCTTCGGAACGGATGCGGAACATGGCCCCGAACTTGTTGGTGCGCGGACGCAGGTGGGCGATAGTGCGCAGAAACTCGTCCGAGTGCCGTTTTTTCTGCAAGGGGAAGGTCTCGGGATCAGCCGCGCCATACAACAGCAGTTCCGTGGCCCGGATTTCCCATTTCTGGCCTTTGCCGGGAGAATCTATCAGCGCTCCCCGAACTGCCACGGACGCGCCGGTGTTTATCGGCTCAAGAGCCGCATGGGCGGGCGTGCCCTCGTCAACAATCACCTGGATGTTGGCCAGGGTGGAACCGTCATTCAACTCAAGAAAGCTCAAACCTTTGGCATCGCGCCTGGTGCGCACCCAGCCGCAGACAAGTATGGAATCACGCGGTCCTGAAGCGTCCAGAGCGTCGCGAATAACAGTGCGCTGGGCAAAGGCGCGGTCGGATAAAGCGGACATGGAAGTCTCCTTGTGGGGCTGTGGAGTTAAACTATATTTTTTTGGAGGGGCTCTGCCCCTCCAAACCTCCCCGCAAGGGGATTGAATCCCCTTGACCCCGCAATTTCCTGAAAACAGCGAAGCTGTTTTCAGGCGTTGAGGGGTGCAGGGGGCAAGCAGTTACCATAAAGGCTCATGTTGCTCACATCGCTGGATGATGCAACGGCACAACCGGCGTGTTACTGCGGCCCCTGCCGGGGGAGCCTGAGGGTGTGGACGGCAATGCCGAGGCTCACGTTCAGTCTATTGCCGGATATCGCTAGTTGACAACCTTTGCGCCACTGGTTTGAGCCCCCTCAGCGGGGTTTGGGGC
>Ga0123353_10001291_pt1 | contig 30729 bp, 25 predicted proteins | sample TergutLab28metaG_3_FD_92763 | JGI IMG/M metagenome (GOLD analysis project Ga0123353, IMG submission 92763) | Labiotermes labralis P3 segment gut microbial communities from Petit-Saut dam, French Guiana - Lab288 P3 | ecosystem: Host-associated > Arthropoda: Insects > Digestive system > Gut ...
CCTTACCTTTCAGTTAGGTAAATGTTTTCTCTACAGTTTTGCAATAAAAACTGCATGGCTTTGTCCCCCCCCCCCCTCCCCAATATGAAGACTGCTGCGATCATCTACATTTCTTGTTTAACCTTAATGTCTCTATTTTACCTACAAACTTACTTCAATTATTACCATCCCAAAATCCCTAACCCTGTCAGAATTGTATCTGGCACCACCCTCAAGTTGTCATATCATATGCCCAACCAAATTTTTCCTCATTTCAGTGCTGTTATTCCAACATTATGACTGCCTTCCTGCTAGTATCACTCCACCACACTTATAATGCACTTACTGCGTCCCCATCAGTACCATTTCATGCTGAAGATAATTTAACACTACTTCCCAGACACCCACCCATCTCCCAATCACCAATGTGTGGCATAAATGAACCTCCACTCCTGACCACCAGTATGCCACAAACATCCCTGCCACTATACCAAGGCCTCTCCCATGGCATAACACTACCAACCTCACTGACTCACCAACCACAATGTCACTTTGCTACCCCACAATCAATACCCATACAGCAGACCCATATCCCCCTATAATGCTACCCTTCTGAGATAGTTTGACCCTGAAGAGGAAGGCACTATGGTTGTTCAAAACACTCTCTATGTATCTACCAAACTACCATATGGTTTCAGAATCCAACCAAATCTACGAGTGAGAAGACCTCAATACTGATAGGACAGTACTATACAAATACTGAGCATGAGACACCTAAAACAACCATAAATAAACTTGACAGTCATGTTGTTGTTGAGTAACAACACGTTGTGTAATCTTATCACCACTGTGCATACTCCTTGACCCTGAAGACAAAGGCAGTATGCTCCTCTGCAACATCACTAATTACCAGACAACATGATTTAACTTTCTAAATAACTTCAATATTCTTAAATGATTATAACCAACTAACTGCATCTGTCCACAGATAGATACTGCATCTGTCCATAGATAGATAACGACTCCTCCATGTTTCGGCTGTTTCCGTTAGCCAAAATATGTGGGAGCCATTATCTCTTTATGGAATAGTGCACCTTGTAAGCATTAAACTTATTTATGTGCGTCAATTGCATGGAAGATGTACAATAAAGTTCCAACATTCTTGTCCTACAAGGGCCATTCATAAATGATTAACCCTCATTGATGTAATGTGTAAACAGAAATACTTAGCCATTTAAGAAATGCACATGTTATGAGGCAGAGGTCACTGAACATTCACCCTATATATGGTACCAGAGGATGGCATAGGTTCCATTTTTGCGGGATGATTGTGTCAGTCAGTGGTGTGCTGTCGTACACAAGGAAAGGTAATGTCTTGGACAAAGGTGTATCACACTGTTGTTTTGGAATAAAGGGGTGTCACCAGGAAGATGTATGTGAAGAAGCTGCCACATGTCATAGCAGAGTGTTTCGATGGGTGGAAAGTTGCAACAGTGAGCATAAAAATGTCAAGCAGGGAATCAGTCCAGGCCACCCAATAGCCCGCACATTGTCAGCTGTGCCGTGTCTCTGTGACATCATGAGAACAGTCGTGTAGCTATTGATAAACTGGAATTGGCAGCATCTCTCTTCCACGCAACAATTCATGCAATAATCTGCAAAGATTTAAAAATGAGGAAGGTTTGTACACTCTGGGTTTCAACTAGCAACATCTGTCATGCAACAATTCATGCAATAATATACAAAGATTTAAAAATGAAGGTTTGTACACCCTGGGTTTCAAAATATCTCAACCCCAAACAATGAAGAGAAGGGTGCAGAACTGCCAAGAGCTGCTTGCTCTTCACAACAAGGACCCAGAGGAATTCCCTGCCAGACTTGTTACTGGAGACAGGTCCTGGTTTCACCATCAAACTCCACAGGTGAAAAGGCAATCCATGATGAGAGTTCTTAACCAGAGAAACTCTGGACAGCACTTTCTGCTGGAAAGCAGATGGCCTCAGTATTCTGGGACATGGAGGACAGCCTGTTAATGGAGTGGCTCCCCTAGGGCAATCAATCAACAGTGAGGTGTAGTGCAACACTCTTATGTGTCTTCATCACAGAATCCAGCTACAGCACCACGGAAAACAGACACGCCAGGTTCCATTGCACAATGACATCGCAAGAACGCACATCTTAAACAAACAACATAGGAACTGGCATCCTTTGGATATAACGTCTTCCCACATCCACCATATTCTCCAGATTTGGCCCCATCAGACTATGCTTTGTTCAACAAAATGAAAAGAACCACTTCACGGAAGAAAATTCCCTACCTGTGACAGCCTGGAGACATGTGTCTGCGACTATGTGAGCAGTATCCCTACAGACTGGAACACTGCCACTAACCAGAAGTTACCACAGAGATGGCAACAGTGCACACACCTTGGTGTGGAGTATGTAAAAAGTACTACATTGCAATTAGTTGCCAGTCATCAACTGGAGGCTTGTAACCCAGCTGAGTGTAAATCACTTATAAATGACCTCCATAACACATTTGCCCCATCTTACAACCCATTCAGAATGCAGTTTTAAATTAGTATGTCCAAATCTGGGAGGAAAGACCAACTGTTTGTGCACCATAACATATTGTGATGTTTTAGTCTGAATACAATGTTTTGACACTTTACTTCCACTGAAGCACTCAATATTAATATCTCATGACTTCTACCCTGAAGATGGAGTGCATTCCTCACAAATATTGGTACCTACCTCCATGATTACATCACATCACATCCCAGGTAAATGTAATCCTCCATCATAGAACATGCTGTGCACTGATGAAGCCACGGCTTATATTATGATACTAACCTAATATTTTTCTGGCGATACATACAAACACCACAAATTTCTTTTACAATGCACAGTTCCTGATCAGGATTCATGGTGGGCACCCACCAAAACTGAACTGTGACACATTACCACTGCAATAATGCTATCAGAAAATGTTATAAAAGATGCAGTTACTGAACAACTGGTGAAAAGATTAAAAACATAAACCATCTAAAGTAAGAAGGTCATTTAAATAACACATAAAAACTTAGTACACGCCTCACAGTAAAGACACTGCTCTTCCACTATGAAGACCCATCAGTCAATGCTGTTTACACACATAATCACTGCTTCTTGTCATAATCATATGAAACACAAATACACTCTGTGGGCAAAACCCTAGTGGTGTTTGTAGGAACCCATTCTTTAAAGTGTTTAACATTTCAGACATGCAGACCTGCAATTCCGGCATTTTCAAGGGAACTTTTAGTGCAACATAACAGCAAACACCATATCCATATTGGAACTAATTTAAACACTTTCTTTAACAGAAGAATTGGCAATAATAGCGAATGAAGGGTTCAACCACCAGTTGTCCTAACACATAAAAGTCAGAAATAACACACACTCACAAGGCAGATGCCACAAGAGGCCAGCTGAGACAACATTGTATTTTCTTATGTCCCCAGATTAGTTCTGTATTTGTCTCTGTCTGCCTGACAAGAATGAAGATATATGTTTCAAAGATATCCTCCCACTGTCAGAGTGGAACATGGATGACTATATTCTAAGGGAACCTAAGGTTTAACTCTGGATCTAAACTAATTATGGAGGTCTGTTCTCTGGTGCCCACATTTTGCATAATTTTGGAAATGGGACTTTCAATACAAATAAAATCTCAAACCCCCCCCCCCCCCATATTAGTATATTTGCAAAATATTTTGTAAGTAATACAGATCCAAACCATTCTAGTAAGTCAAATGTCCTAACCTTATTACAATTCAAACCAACACACCTGCACAATTTAATAAACGTCACAATATTACAACACACCAGCTTTTACATGTTTTGGGCCTCACTGGCCCAACATCTGAAACTGTTTTGTACAACTGTGTGCTCCCTGACGATGAGCCTATGAGGCACAAAACATGTATTAGTTGGTGTGTTGCAATATTGTGACTTTCATATAGGTGTGTGTATTTGTTGGTCTGAATTGTAATAACTTAATTGTAATGCACGTAATGGGGAATGTGCTTAACTGTGTTTACCATGCTTAACACCAAACTTTCAACTCCCATAAATGTAACCTACCCATTAATAAACAATTGAAACAAGTGTATAAAAAAAGTGTATAATATGGTGCATTTATAACAGAAAAGAGAAAAGGGTCCACACAAATAAGTGGTGTGAAAGCAATCCTGGACTATAACCAAATCACAACCTTCACCGTGTTTGAGTTTTCTATGGGGTACTTATTATTCCAACAAGCATCATTACAACCCAAACATATTTGGAGCTAAGAGGTAACACATAACGAATTCGATGTTATGGCGAAAAACACATGTAATTAATGCAAAACCAAAGTTGTAAAATGCTACAATAATCTTAAAGTAAAAATGTTGCAATAATCTTAACATGGTCGACGACTCGTTGTTTGGAACTAGCAAATGACGCAGGTGAAACAAAACAATGGCCTTTGCCATGTAGACTGAAGACTTTTCAATCAAATAAAATAACTTCCACTACACTCTTTCACGTAATATTATTACGATTTTGCAAACATATTCCCAACACATGTACAACATGCTTAATGTATCTATACCAAAAATCTGCTTATGTGAAACTGTGTGACTATTGTCTTCAATCACATTTTATTCTTATGATGTGCTTTATGCCTTATTCCAATGCGCTCTAAGGACTTCTGAAAGTGAAATCTCGTATGTATGTATATATGTATGTGTATGTATGAACGTATGCACAGTCCTTCTTTCTTAATCTGCAAATCAATGTAGGACTTACAGGAACCCTGTCGGGGTATTTTCTTCTGATTTTTTCTCCCTCGGCCTTCCTCTTTTCAAATGGATGTTCTTCCTTGTATTGGAATTTCATGTTTTTAAGCGCATACACTATTTGCTGCCTACAATTAACAAAGCTTGCTTTGGTTACTTATCTCTATTGACAACACGCAATCCTCAGACGATTACAATGAAACAACGGCCTATCAGATGCCTTTTCCCACTCTACTGGGATATAGTTCGAAATGCTGCTAACTCGATATATGTGATTTATTGGAATTCAACAAAACCGTGGCCACAGATTTTGCCACAGTATAATTATATTTTTGTAATGACGTTAATTTATTGCGAACACGGCAAAGTTCTTTTGTACGAAACGTGTAGTGTATTCATGCACACGTACGTCAGTAATCACATGATGGCATGGTGTGGGGATGGGAGCGCGAAGAATCAAGGTTAGCGGATGATGTAAGCTATTGTTTAAACTTTCAACTTGAAATTTTCAGCTTACTTTGCGAAATACTTTTCAATAAATAACAAGAGTGTACGAAATGGTGAGTTTCATATACGACCATTAGCCTGTAATAGAGCTTGTATTCTTTTTACAGTAGTCTTATATAAGGTCTGAATAGTCTCTAGTGGAATATTGTAGTACTGTTCATGAAGAACATCTTCTAGTTGCCTTAGAGATGATTCAGAAGGGAATCTGCTTCTCACCCTCCTAAAACTAACCACAGTGATTCGATGCTATTTAAGTCTGCTGATTGTGTTGGCCAGGGAAGATGTTGAAGTGCCACTTATGCTCTTCGAACCAAGACTGAACACTTCTGGCTGTGTGTATGGGTGAATTGTCATCTTGAAAAATTGCATCATTGGTAGGAAACAGCATCTGGACTGTACGATGTACCTGATTAACAAAAATGTCCACATAGCTACTGGCAGTAAATGGAGCATACTGAGTAATTATAGGACCGGCAGAATACCGAGATACTGCCGCCCAAATCATCACAGGCCACCTCCATGTTTCACAATTGGAACCGGCAGTCAGGATTATAAGCTTCCTTGGGCGTTCTCCAGACACAAACCCAGCCTGATGTTGGGAACAGTTTGGAAGACAACCTTCTCATCTGACCGTATTACGTATTTCCAAGCATCATACATCTAGGCTTTATGACCATCATACCATTTTTTTACTTTTAGTGTTGTGTTCAGTAATCAAAGGTTTTGCAATTGCAGTTGTACCATGGATTGCATTTGTGAAGCTATTGTCATAAGACTGTTTTTTCAGAAACAGGGTCTTCAAGATGAATATTGAGTATTGCAGTCACTTTTGCCGCAGTACTACTACTTTTAGACAGTCCTGTCAATATACAGTGATCCCTTCCACTTAGTTCTAGTTTTCAGCCACTATTCCACTTAGCTGATGATGCCTTCCCATGATATGTGTATGCTGTCACAACCTTGGAAACTGCTGTCTGGGTACACCTAATAAAATAGCCATTTTTGTTACAGACGTTTCAGCTAAATGTACTTCAATCGTCTGTCCTCTCTGAAAATCGGACATCTCCCATTTTGTAGTACTTTCATACAAACTGTTACTAAACACAGTCTGTAATGCACTGGCAGTGGCACTACACAGCATAAATGAACAAAAGAATAATGAAAGATACTAGCAACTAAAATTCTTTCAGTGCAAGTAACACAAAACAGTTGTATTCCTATATTGTTTCCATTATTTTGTCCATCCCCTTCGTCCATTTATTGGAGCATAATGGGAGTGTATCACTTAAAAATTGAGATTTGATTTATTCCATGTTATGACTCTGTAGTCTGAGATGAGCAATAACACACGAGATCTGCACACTTCCGGGACATTATGCAGCATACAGTGGTAATTCCATACTGACGTTTCAGGACAGGCTTTCAGTCCCCTCTTCAGAGAGTCAAGAAAACCATGCATCTCATCTGCATCATGTGGAAGCCTAAAATGTCAGTAGCAACACATGTTACAACCATCCACAATGTTGTGTGTTATCTGCTTTGTATGATTAACCCACTAGCAACAGTACTTGACAGTCAGTGGACTTAATAAAGTGTAGTCATTACAGCTCTGTGTACCAGTAGGGCTGTCACATATGTACATACACACACACAGAATATGTTAAGCTGTTTCGTCCTTGTCCTGATTCCTTTTTCAGGGGGGCTGCCTCTTAAGCTACTATTCTTTAGGCTGTTTGTGTTCTTTAAGATGACTGTTTCCCACAAGGAGTCCTATCAGCGGTTCCAAGTAGTGTCTGTTTAGGTCTAATAGTTTAGAAGAACACACTGCCTCCATCTTCAGGGCAGATATCAGCCCAAGAGAGTGGTGACCTAGCATTCAAAAAATTAAATTAAAATATAGACTTCCAGTATTTTACAAGAATTCATACTGCCATCTCAGGCAAAACCAGCAAACAAATGAAGTATAGGTATGGACATGAGATGCATAATCACAAATTGCAATTTATGCACACGTATCTCAAATGGATGTTATACTATGACAACAGGAAAGTCCAATGGATCAACCTCTCTCCATGTTCCTGAGGCTCGTTTGCTTCACCCTTTTTCTTCATAGGAATGTTGCGACATCCTGTGCTATGGGCAAGAGCTTTGGGTGGCTGACATGGGGTTCAATGGAATACATTGGCAGGCAGACTGGGAAGCCTAAAATGCTATTGTGCATACCATCCATTGAATTCCTTCTCATGGCCTCAGAACAGTGAAATAACTCCAGTGAAAATGGACCCATTTTTGTTTCACATACAAGGTATAATTAAGGAGAAAGCAGCCAACTGCACAGACCATCACATGGAAAGATCATTTATTAAACAATATGTAAGTGGCATTTACAGAATTTGTTGCATCTTCCAGATGAACATATGTGACTACTCATTTTCCTCTTCTTCTTCATCTTCCTGGCTATTGATCTGTAACAAAAAAAAAAAAAATTAAAATGACATACATGCAGATTTTGGAACAGGTAATCTTATCTGGGGCCTGCAGAGGTAAAAAAACTGAAGTAACACAGGCTTGGAACTTCCCAGAATATATACCTTCTCTGGAATGATTACACAAAAAGTTGAGAGATATATTTTCATTGCCGTGCTATACTGTGTGATGAATGGATTAAACTGTACAGTCTTCACAAATCAATCACAGCTGCACATTCTGTAATCTAAAAACCTGGTACTTGGAATTTTCTTAACTCCAACACTGGAAGTGATATAATTTCAATCCCTCAAAACTTCCTGGTATTTGTAAATGGCTTTTCTCTATTTTCCTTTAATTATGATCATTTATACCTTATAACTATTAAGCAGACATCACTGCCTGCCCAGTTTGATGAAAAACGTGGATCAATGTTAGCAACACTTCTGAGTCGTGTAACAAGTTTCTCCTGTACAAGGAGACATGGGTAGGCCTGACAGAAATGGTGAACAATACCAGCAGGTACTGGCAGTAAGTTTTCCTTTCCTTCTGTGTGTTGTATTTACAATACCAATTTAAACTGTGCACTTTATATTAACATACATAAGTTGACAGTTCAGTGTTTAACTTTGATTATGATGGACTTCTTGTAATAAGTCATACTTTTAAGAAATGGATAGACAGCCTCACATAACCAAATTCTTCAGAAAAATGGTGACAACAATTTTCTGCTTCACGGACTTGGTCATATATTGGTTACTAATTGTGAATTTGGGGCAAGACTGTGAGAACTTATAAATCTATTCCACAGACATGTGCTTTGTCAGCAACACTTCATTTACAAAAGTGTAACACTCTGTGAAGTGGCTGTACATGTTTTTCAATATGTTGTGCCATAGTTCCAGCTTAGGTTGCATGTACATGCACACCCACAGTGTTAAGTATGACATGCCACACCTCCATCTGAGGCAACACTAGCACACAGTAATCAAAACACACGCTTGGTCAACATTAACCCTTATCCTGCTAATGTGGAGAATATGGTGAGCTCCTAATAATGCCAGCAAATGTCAGATGGAATTTAACTTGGCTTTTAAAGGATTAACATATGCCAGAAAGTGACTGCCGCTTCTTACCTGGAAGTACCTCAGCTCATATGTGTCCTTGCCACTTGCCACCACTCGCAGCCAATCTCGCAAGTTGTTTTTCTTTAAATATTTCTTTGTAAGATACTTCAGATATCTGCACAAAATAATATTCACTGAATTTCCTTATAAGGAAACTTCACAGTCAAGGCCTGACATCATAAGAGAATACACACAAATCTCACTATGGTGAAGCTGCAAGTTGGCAGTACCTGGCACCAAGACTGAATGCCTACAAAATGTATGGGTATATACAGACAGTACAAATGATCCAGTATCAATGTGCACGGGAGAAATTTTAGTATTGTATTTATTGGGTTAGAAGACGTATGACTGCAGCCTTCTGCCACAGTGTGAATGAGATCTTTGCTCATCTGGATGTTATGCAATGTTGACTGTAAGTTACTGATGTTTCAGGGCAACCTATTGGTCCCATCAAGGGTCAAGCAATTCAAGAAGAAAGACTACTTGCCCCCTGAAGATGGGACTGGTTGTCCTGAAATATCAGTATTTGTCCACCAATCAATGCTGTGTATCATCACACAAGAGCAAAGATCTCGGATGATTTTTTAACCTGCAGAAGCATCATTGTCTTCAACTCCTTGACCGTGACAAAAACACCACTACAATCCTTCAAGATAATGGTTAACTATTTACAACCTGTCATGGTATAACAACTCAGAAGACTTGAATCTTGTGTATTTAATTTTAGTTTCTAAAGGCTGAAAAAATTTCTTCATGACAAATGTGAAGCTAACATCTACACCAAGTTCAGTTGTATGGCAAACATGTATTTAAATAAAACACATCAACAGCTTGAAAGGAGTAGAAACAGGTAACACAACTGCAAATATGAAACATCTACAGTTATTTGTTATGATCTACAGAATTTAACAGGTGGTTCCAAGCCTATTTTTAAATTTATATTACAAAAAAATTTATATATAAAATAAAAATAAATAGCCATAATTTTACAGCATGCTCTGTAAACAGAAAACCTACTGTGCGATGAGGGCAGAACAAATCTGTATCTGGCACGGCTAGCATAAATACAGTTCCTGCTTTAAAACTCACGGAAAACATTTTAAACCCATCTCAGAATCAGTAACTTCATACTGTGGTGTGAGTCTTTTGTCCTGCAGAATACATCTGTAATGCCATTGGCTATGTTACAATTTTATCACAAAAAATAAAATAAATAAAGTACTCAAGAGTACACAGCCTGGTACAGGAAGCAATGCAGTGTGTCTGATGAGGAGTTTGGTTCAGTGAAATAGTCCTATATTATTTGTAAGCAACGTTCCTGCAATTAAGAAGTATTAAGCAGCACATCCTATCAGTAATGCTTCAAATGATACATCAGAATTTCTGCAACTTTCAAGCATGTCAAACAATGAGCAATCCAATGCCCATAATATTTCTTCAAAGTGTAGTTACCTTTTTGAGAAGGGAATGTCTGAATTAACAGACAGCTTCATTTTGTTGCGCTCCAGACTCACCACATTGCCAAAGTTATTTGTCTTTCCATTCACCTTTATGCGCTCTTGGAGGTACTTCTCCTAATAACAAAAACAATGGAAGATGTTACAATGTACAGATTACATATTCTGTAATGTTTCGACTTCAGTCACTTGGTCTTATGTAGCTTATCCACCAATCTTTGTACTATCACTTAGTGTGGTGAGAACTGTGTAAGATGTGGCATAATAAGAATGCAAATACATAGGCTTGTGTCACAATAACACCTGCATATTCAGTAACAAATATTACTTTTACTAGACATAACAGCAAGTGTGCTAAACTATTATATATCAGTGCAGATTTAATAATTTGCATTTGTTGGTCTTTGTCACTAGTTAACAGACACACTAGGAAAGCAGTGTGATAGAATCCAGTGTTTGACAAAAAGAGATGTTAAATGGTCACTATACAAGACAGGCGGTAGTTCATGTTTGAGATTTATTTACAATTCCTAAATATGATGCAAGACAGTCCAATGCATCTGACTCTATGAATTCATATTCAGGTATTATTTACACTTACTGAATTAACATGTAAAATTGCTTGTTATGGAAGAGACAGAAGTCCAGTTGTTCGTCAAACAAACCAACTCTCCCCACTCTTATATACAAACCATTCTATCTTGTCTAAAGTGAATGACCACTTCTGCCATACCATAAACTTGTACCATGATAACTATAAATACACAACCAACTTAGAGATAAAATAAATTGTCATTATTATGCTTTCTGATTTCCACAGTAAAAAAAAAAACTCTCACTGTAAATGCACTGGACTCATACATGTTTCTTACGCAGTTACATCGGCATAAGAACTACCACCAGATTGCAGTAAGACTTACAAAACTGGCAACATCCATAATATTATCCTCAACCGGATGTGTGCAGTCGACTGTAAACTTTAGGGAGATCTTTTTCTTCTTTTGGCCCTTAGCCTTTATATGCTGCTGCTTCTTAGGTTTCTTGGGAACTGCAGGCTAAAATATAGCAACGCATATTAAAACACATCATTTAACCCATTACAAATACAGGGTTATTAAAAAAGATGGACTCAATTTAACAGTAAATTACATATGAAATTGAGTCCCCCTTTTTGAATCACACTGTATAATCATGTATATTTATATTGTGGTTTGATTTAGGGAAGGGGCAAAAGTTTGTGTTATCCAAAATGTCCTGACCATTAACAACACACACCCAACCTCCTGTTTAATGGCTCCTGAGGCTCTTGACCCAAGAGTAAGGTGAACGGGGTGTAAAACTGACCACCAGCAACGAGAAAATCCCTGTTAAAAGCATCCATGGCAAATGACAAGCTACTGCTAGTCCCTCCCGCCAACAACATTCCTCTAGTCAACTCTGAACAGACTTTCTTCTGCTCAGCGTACAATTGGCACAACATTAAACAAGTGTGGAACTATACCTTCATATGCCTTCATCACAAATACAGGGAATTCACTTTCCTCTATTAAGTTTTCATCTGACAGTTGGTAGCAATACTTTTTAGAATGACTAAGGATCTATAACAACTATACCATCAAGTCAATAGTAATCCTAATACACATACTATATTATATTAAAATGTGTACTCCATATGATATGTTTTCACAGTACACAGCAATAATCTAATTTAAAGCAAGTAACAAAAACTGGCAAAAATGAAGGTCTTTAAACTAAATTAAAAATAACCATCAATTCACAGCTAAAATTCATTACAACATTACACATTTTCCGAGCAACTATATTACAGACACTCAATTCAATACCAACTTGTTGCACTATATTATGTATTGTTGGTTAGTTGGTGTATTAAGTAATACCAAAACATTTCAGAGTACTAACCAACAATAATATAGGGCAACAAGTTGGTATTGAATTTTGTGAATAACTACACCATGTTTTTGCTGACTTCACCATCTTCAACTAATACAAAAAATATACAAAACATATGGAAGGTTAATTGCACCATTATGTTTTATAAAAGAAATGAGATCTCATTTTACATAAAGGGTAAAAATTCATAAGGATAATACATGTTACTCATATAATCTTAAGAGTTCTTTTATATATTCCAGTACACAAGAATATTGCCTTGCAGGTTCTAGCTTTTGCCTAGTGTAAGGTTCTTTTCGATGAGCATACAATTTCAATTCTTTAAGATTTTGTACAAGAGCTTCTTGGTTTTAAGTTATTCTTTCCTTGAGTATAGACTGGCTGAGGGTTTTTGTATTAGAGAACATCTGTACAGCAAGTTTGTACTTTATAGGTTAAGAGCTTTTAATGGTGAATCTGGGAATTTAAATCAAGATACAATGAATATGATGGTAAATGGCAGGAAAATTGCAAAATAATAGTTATATGACATGTGAATATTCTTACAGATTTTGAAGAATTCATGGACTTATATTAGTGACTTGAAGTTGATGTAGATTTAAAGATACAAAATCTGAAATCAAAGTAATAACTTAAGTTATCAATTCAGAAAGGCGATATACAAATTCTTATAGTTCTTTTGCTAAGGACAGGAGTATAAAGAGAATTTATGTGCTCTGGTCCAGATACATGTGGGAGGAAGTACAGTAGGGCAGACACTGCAGTGGTCCTTGCAACTCAACCATTTGTTCTTTTGTGCACCAACTGCTTAAGTATTCAGCAGCCCCACACTTTGAAGAAAGTACAGTACCTTCCTGACGGATGTTAGCAAAGTCACCCAATTTCAAGAAATGAATGCCCAGGTGCCTAAATTTAAACACTGCCAGTGCCTCACACTCACAGAACATGTGAATCTGCTTCAGATACTTGTTCGCATCTATTGCACTCAGGTCTACCAGCCCCAATGTAGATAAATGTCCTTTTAAATGACAGTTGTCTATACTCAGGAAAATAATAACTGAAAACCATGGAACTACCCAACATAATCTTCTAGAAATAAAATTATATACCATAATTAAAATAATGCATACAAAACGACCTGAAAGTCATACCAGAAGAAATAACAAACTTCAAAGTTAAGTAAATAACATTTATCCTTATGAATTTTTGTCCTTTATATGAAATGTGCCATTTCTTTTTATAAACAATGTAGCCATTAACCTCGTGAGTATGTGATATATTTGTTGTATTACTTGAAGATGGCCAGTTCGGCCGAAGTATGTACTAATGAAAAATATCTAGTGACAACAAACTATAGTCGTGAGCTTACGGTTATTTCTAATTTAGTCAATATATTATCACAACGGCCTGTAAAGATCTTTCCTTTCACGACGCACACTGGAACACTATGAAAGCCATTAGAAACGCATTCTTTATACCACGTATTATTAGGAAATAAATATGCTCCCACTTTTACTTTTTAATAAATACGAACTTCCATTCAGTAATGCACTTACTGTAGGCATATTTCCGGTTGTATAACGTATCTTCTCTCCAAAGAATCACAACATGGACGAAACGGAAGTGCAGCCACTATAGTTCAGTAGCAAACCACGTGGTGCAGCTCAAAGAAGTCATTTGACAAACATCTTTGGTTACCAGTGGGTATAGATGAATTGAATCGCACATTCATGTCCCTAGCAGACTTCACAGATTAACAGGCAGAGATAAAATCCTACAGGTGATTGAATCGCATGGATCTCGAATGCTGTGGTACGCAGATATGTGCAGATTCTTTTGTTTCTTCATATTGAACCCAATTGCCCACCAGCAGCATTTCAGTCACACAATTTTATTTACCGATATAGGCGCGATTCTATTCCACCGGAGTTGGATGTTTACAATTACACGCGTCTTAATGTTGCAGCTAACTCGCCTAGTTTAGACAGGACATATTTTAACACGGTGAGAAATACGCTTGTGACTCTCACTCTGAAATGTTGAAACTGAGCGGAGGGGTATTCAAATACGCAATCACATTCCCCCCCCCAAAAAAACTTCCCAAACTAACCGGACCTTAACCAAAACTGTCTTCAAATATCGTGTAAGGGGGCAGTGTCACCGTGCGCAGATTCATGTCCAGTAGCCTAAGACAGAAACGAACTCATTAATATGAATCCGTTTCATGCGCAAACCGTGCAGCGATTGGTTATTATACATCCACAATTTAATTTTTACCGACGAAATTCCATCTGTGGCTGACACACACGTCCGTCCCATGCGACATCGATGCTCGCGGTGTCACGTGAACCCGAACGCTATAGGCCCTCGTGCACAATGAGGTGAGATTAAACCGTTTCTTAGAGGAGCTGAATGTCGATTGGGTAGATTGCTTGAAGATGCGGCCAGGTTGTGTGTTTGTACGATGCTAGTAATGAGCATTTGGGTTCCTACAGCAAGATTTCTCAAGCAACCATCAACAACCCTACTTTCACAGCAAGGTCTGTTCCATGCAGTTTGGTGTATTCAGCCCAGAACTTTTCTCTCAACCAGCCCCCCCCCCTCCCCCCCCTTCTTCGTGAACTGATAAACACTTTCACTCATTGCCATCTTATCCCCTACTAGTGAAATGTAGGTACACCTGATTCTACACAGTATTATTTGCATGTTCATAACCTGCAAGCATATAACCAATAAGCATTCTCAATACAGCTCTCTATGTCACATCCCTTTTAAGGCATTCAATGTCATGACCAACTGCATGACTGGCAATTTATAAATGAATATTTTTCAGTTGACTGAAAATGTGTAGCAAAACACAAAGGCAAGCATCTTGCCACAGCATGTACTGTGCACTTTGTAAATGTATATTTTGTTTAACCAACAAATGCACAAGGTATTTATTAACATTTATTTATTGCTTCCAACATTGTTACCTGCATATCATCACAGAGCTGTCACAGGCTCAACGTACAAGTGAATGGGATGTAATTATTACATGTAAGTGTTACAATTGAAAGATTAAAACCACATAAAATACAGCAAGCTGATACACGTCTTAGCTGTTTACTTTACATGTTAATTGTGAATGTGATGGCTTTATACACAGTTCCCAGCAGGCCTTCATGCACGACACTAGTAGTAACTACAGATTGGACTATCACACGATACAAAACCAAAGATGTATGTATATAAAGCCACCAAATACCTGATTAATACAGATCATGCAATGATTGTAATTAACTAAACTACTCAAGAAATGTATCAAGTTGCTGTATTTTAGGTTTAATTGCAACACCTACACATAATAATCAATTACATTCAAATTGCTTGTAACTTGAGCATATGAACAGCTCCCTCATGATACTTGGGTTTCAAAACATGTTGGAGTTATAAGAAATAAATGGTAATAAATAATTTGGGCATTTGTTGGTTAAAAATAATTGGGGGGGGACCAAACAAATACAAACAATTTTGAACCAACTTCTGCAACTCTCAGCATCTGGATTTGAGGTTCTCATGGAGACAAATACAAAGATTACCTCCAAAACAACATATCTTACTAGATGGCATCACATCCAAGAGATGACCCGTTCAGTGAACAAACCTAACCACTGCAGTCCTTCACAGCACTACCACCATATCTGCATAGAATGACTTCCCAGGCATGTGCATTACAAAGTAATGTATCTGTGCACCATAAGCAAGAGTACAAGACCTGTGGTTACAAGGTGGGGAATATGGGGACTATTCAGCATTTATGTAGTGCATTCCTCTCCACTTATTTGGCAGGTTCCATGAACATTTTGAAAGAACATGCTATAATCTGCAGGACTAAAGCTGGGTTAGATAATTACAGTTCACTGCTGTATTCAACAAAAACACGAGTTAAAGATACGTACAGTGTTTGTTTCTGCACATGTGGAATGGCAGGTACTTTTCCCACAATCTGGCCACACATAAAATTAAATTATAAATAAATTAGGTGTACTCATTCTTTTCATCTTTTCAGGCACATTCCACAAAAAAATGTTTGTACCTTCATGTGCACCCCAATGACAAAAGTCATATGAGAAAGGAAAACAAACTTTTGAACACCTAGACTTGAGAATATTATGTAGATCTAAACAATATATACCAAACTGGCTCAGATGTGTACAATAGTGCCTTTTGGTAGAACTGTGCACAAGATCCAGCTAGTCTAAAACCATATACTGTTGACATCGATGGCAAACAGCAGTCACTTTTCACCCTTCATTGCTGTCTAGTGAGGTTAAGACTCAGCTCATTTTTAGTGTCCTCCATTCCCATAAATGAGTACATTTAAATGTCTTGCAGCCACCAAGCCTGCAATATTCACTGAAAATAAAAATCAGGTAGAGTTAGAAGTTAAATCTGGAAAAATGTTTGATTTCATCACTATTTATAGGCTTTTCTGCTGTATTTTACAAAACTGCAACTTACTTTACAGTAATATATGAAACAATACAATTTATCTGTACAAATATGTAAGTGGAACATACAACTCTCCCATCTTCGTGTGGATGTGACGTTTTGAGGTTACTGGTGGTGCTATGGCACCAGCAGTGTGTGTTAACTATCAGAACCTTCCCCAGTACAACACTCTGTCCCCTGTTCTTTGAGGCATTTACTGCAATAGAATCAACCTCACTTTAAATGCCAACAAGCCAACAGATTTCAAAGTAGTTTTCATATTTCATGATGAAAGTTCAATCTGTTCTACTTTTCTGTCTGCACCAACAAAATTAACGTAATTTTTGCCACGTGAATAAATTATAAGTATCCTCTGCCTCACATTTGAACTTCCTGAATTTAATCTAATAACATTTGTAGAAACCAACAAAAATGAAAAATTTGAGCTTTTGCTATGTTGCCACTGCTGATCATAGGAAATTTATGAAGTATGATGTGTGAGTGGCTTCCTGTTGTATAATATTCATCTCAAGTTGCAAAGAAAAGCTGAGCAACTAGATACAGAAAGAATGCCAGAAGATATCACAATAATGGAGCTGTCTTCTGAATTGTGTTTTGCAACTAACATATTGTTAAAACATGTCACATGACATATATTGCACTAGCTTTATTTTCTCATCATCAATAAATATTTTAACTCTCATTAAGGAACAAAAATCAGAATGTTATTATCAGAAAACACAACTTACAGCCGCATTCTGACACAGAAGACAGGTTCCAACAGAGTCCCTGCACTGGGCACATATGACACCATGCAGCAGCCACATGATTTTACTTCATTAGTTGAACTGTACCCAAGGGTTTTTTCTGCAGTGAACGCCTCAATGCTTTCATACACACAAGACACGTCGTCATGCTTGAAAACATGCAAATTAATCAACATGAGAGATTTGAGATTCTGAAAGCAGTGTAGCTGAAGATTCAGGTCTTCAAGGATATAACTCTGTGTCAATGGACAAGTACTTCCCTATGTTTCAATGTACTATACAGCCTTCATCTTCAGGATCAGGACAGTTTGACCCTGAATAGCAAGGCACTGCAGACCTTCAACACATCATCCAGTGACACAGCATCACATCCCCCAGGACTTACACGGTCTTCAACTTCAGTCAACATGACTTGAAGAACTAAGAGAGTGGAAATGTACTTTCAGTAACAAAACATAAGACACGGGAATAAACTGAAATGGAATATGATACCTTCAATGCATGAAAACCAAGGACTACTTAGAGGGGGAACACCAAGTGAAAATGTACCCAAAAAGAGACTCAGGCATTAAGGCTACACACAATTGTACATTAACTCTAAATTTTAAGTGATTCACAACCATGCACTGATGATTCATTATGAGAAACAAAACAAAGTGCATACACATATATATAAAATTATTGTATTATGGACAGCAGAGCCTCTTCCTTCAAAGAACACCTTCCTGCAAATGGCCACAAGGTAAAGGTAATCCAGTCCCGTTACAGGCCTGGAGTGGCCCAGAGGGTTCCAGGAAGTTAAGGTTCCCAGATTTCATGACAACGGCACAGGATGGTGGTAAAGTTGTCAGCCTTACACACCGGCCACCTTTACCCCCAGGAAATGCTCCTGGTACTCATTTCTATTACAGGTTGAGTCAATCCCGGGCCATAGTGCAACTGGAAGGATTTTATGTCAATGAAAAATTCCACTGACACCAGCTGGTTATGAACCAGCAACCTTCCTATTTGTAGCACAGCACCTTAACCACTGTGCTACTGCAGTCCCCCAAATGGCCACAAGAGGTAGCCAAAATACACGAGGCTACGTTGTTTATAATACAAAAAAAAAGTAATATCTGCATATGCACTTGTTGGTTTCGTTACCTATAGTAACTTTAAATTATTTGGATTGCAAATTTTATTGAACTCCAGATATTAAAATGCTTAAAATCAAGTAAGAATTCAAGAGATATGAGGTTACCACAGTGTTAAACGTTTAGACTTAAGTCTTCCAGGATGTGTGACCAATCACTCCGCAATCAGGTATGTTTCTAATGTTTCAAAGGAACACATTTCCACTAACATACAAACTGCGGATGAGGCAGTATGTTCCTCTGAACAATGGTAACCTTCCATTAAACTACAGCGCCTCATCCTTGCTGACAGCAGTCAAAGGAAAGGCTTCAGTTTAAACTGACAGTCATATAGCCCACAACCTGTGACATAATACACAAGTGAGTTTCCCCTTCAGCAAGTACCAAACATAAAGACATTCCTGTAACTGATGCTTTCTACCTGTATGAAGATACACTCAAAGAAAACATATATGGATCATTTACATCTGTCAAGTCATGCCGTACTGCATATAAAAGTACTGGAATGGAAGGGCTGTAGTAGTACCCTAACTTATGCACACACGAAAAACTTGGTCAACTCTATCACAAGTGTTGAAGGGGTGATATTTAAAATAATATGGGAATGAGGGTCAACAAATTCTTTAATTGGGTGATCAACATATTCAGACTTTTTAAACTGGCAGAAATTACAAAAGCCTTACAGAAAATGGCACTTTGTTATAAACATGAAAATTTATAAACTATGTCCAGTAATGTGCCCCTGCAATAAAAGCTGAACAGTTTAATGGCAATGAACTGTTCAACAAGGATGTGGTGGCATGGGCCATGTCCTAATACAAGTACCCAGGCATGTAGTGGATTCTCTGTTTTCATTCGCTCTACATACACTTTCATGGTTCCATGCTCATTACTCCCCCTATATGCCAAGTATTTCACCACAGCTCATCAGTTACAAGACAACAGCCCTCTACCAGACTCAACACCGTCCACACAGAACATAGCTTACCCACACGTTTTGCATGTGACATCGAACACAATGTCCACCAACCATGGCGATTCATGGGAACAAATGGTAGTCAGCTGTCAAGTCTTTCAAGTGAACATGAGAAAAGATTCAGCCATAACAGATATCATAGTTTCATCTACGGTCCTTGCTTCGTATCCTCTCATCATCCAGTCCTCGTGAAGAGTGTTTGCTGCGTGACTTGCTGCTCAGCTTGTCTGAGGATGAGTAGTATTTGTCATAGTGGTCATAACTCTGCGAACGTGACCTTTCCACACCACGCCGCCCATCATGACTACGTGACCTTGATCGGTAACGCCCTTTATCCCTAAAATTAAACATACCAACATCTACCTCACAATTCTTTCAAGAAACAACTAGGGAAGCATCTGCAGAGCATAATGATTCCAGCCTGTTTACTTCATCACTGTTAAAGCACTTCCAATACAAATAATTTAAAGAAAAAACACTGAACATGCAAATATTTAAAACGTGCCTTACCACATTTTACACAATACACATCACCAATTTTCCCCGCGTCTTAGCAAGAGACTTGCAACTGACAATGCTCAAATGTAAAGATGTTAGTTGACTCTGATGGGCAATGAAATGAAAAAAGTACAAGATATCACTATACTGTGAAGACAGTTTTTCCAAAATGTTGTTATGCATCTACAAAACTTAGCAACCACAATAAAGGGAGTGGCATGTGGGAGATGTTGGAGACTGAAGCAGGGGAAACAAGATGAGTATCATGTAAAATACTACACTTTGCCAAGCAGTGGTAGAACATCAATAATATATCAGAACATACTGTAGCTACTCTGTATTTGTAACAAATGCCTCACCGTGAAACTTTACGAGAGTTCTTATGTGGCGAGAGACTGGGAGATCGAGAGTAGCTCCTCCTCTTGTGTGACTTCTTTGACTTTCTCTCATGTGACTGAGAACGTGACCTCGAATGTGAAACTGACCTAGTTCTGTAAAGAAAAATGGAAGTTCCTACAGAGATGAGAAGGGGTCAAGTGGCCTTAAATTTGTCAATAACTGTATTGTGATGTTAATCAAATGAAACGGCTACCACAAAGATTCTTTATCCCTCAATCTGAAAGAACAAATGAATGAATTATTGTAACTGGGTATGTGAAATCCAGTACAGCTATAATCATAACAAGCCTACATCACCCCACCTTGAAAATGACAGCAAACCCTGAGGATGTTCAAAAGCCTCAGCATGTAAATGAATCCCAAAAACCAGCAGAAAAAAAGAACAATATGAACATTTAATAACCTGTAATTCTTCCTACTCTCTGTGTACAGCCACAGGTATGCATAATGGTAACAGGACAGGTGATGTACGTATAATGTATACCGAGCCGCATTCGTGCAACCATTGTTGCAGTGGAAAAGCAGCAAATATAACATATTATGGGTGTGTGTTTGTAACCTTAGGTGTCCATTATGCAACTCACATGCACCTTACTGTAACCTGTGGCCTTTCCGACTCTACAATATTTTTACACTATCTCGTAAATGGTATGATTTTCGAAAAATGTTATTGACCACAGAATACGTGCATTTTGATTTTAATGAAACCTGAATTTTAAAAAAATACTCAAATATCAAATTTCAGGAAAAATCAGCCCAGTGGGAGCCGAGTTGTTCCATTTGGACTGACATGACGAAGTCAACACTTGCTTTTCACAATTCTGCAAACATGCCAAATAATGGGGGAAGCTTTCTTTTAATATTATGTATTATAAACCTACTCTATGCTTCATGCAGGACAGTAGATGGCTTGGTACCAATGAAACTAACAACCCAGCAGGTCCCCTTCAATGTCGAACCTTTTGTTGGAAGATAAGAATGACATCCTCCAATAACAACTCTAGCAGATAATCTTCTAGGCAGGGCAGTCTTTATCTCCTGATCCTTAAAAGGGGTGTAATGTTACAGGATATGCAACACTAACATTACTACCCTCTTTGGTGCCTACAAATCCATGCTTTGCCATAGTCCCTACATTATGACCCTCTTCGATGTCTACAAAACCATGCTCTCCCTCCACAGTCTCTTCAAAGAGTCAAGTTTGCTCTCCTTCATCCTTTATTTTATTCATCTGGTCCTTCCTCTTCCTGCTTTATCCCAATTATCTTCCCCTAGAAGACCCTACACTTGATCATACCCTAATACATCTTCTCCTACTGGGTTACTGCAACTATCGCCTAAACTGCTCTCTTGCTACTCAACGCAACCAGTTTTTCCACCAACTACATTGATAAAGAAGGCTGCTTAACCCTCAGAAATTATGGTAACAAATTACCAATCAACATGGCATCGTAAGCTGTTACAGCTGTTATCTTTGACAATGTTGTGAAAACCTCCAACAACAAAACTCACCTGTTCTTCTTTGACTTTTTGCTATGCTTTGGGGGTGGACTGTGACTCACTGTCCGTGATCTGCTCCTACTGCGGTGCTTGTCCGAGGTATGGTTGTTACGACTGAAATTTCAACAAAATATGTTAGCATTTTCCCCCAGTTCCCAAATCATAATAGTGCAACATCACCAAACACGTACTGTCATATTTAAGCACATGAAACATCTTGCCTAATGAAGCCTCCTCCCCAACGAGGCGAACCGCTATTATGATGCTTGTCCTTGCTGGAGCGCGTAGGTGAGCCATGACGAGATCGTGAATGTGGTGAGTTGGGGCTATTGCTGCCTCCACCAGGAGTGTTGTTGCCAGATTGAGCTCCAGTGCCTCCTGTCCCACTGCCAGAACCTCCTCGGGCCTTCATACGGGCTTCCTGGTAGTGGCGTCGCAGCTCCTCCACCCTTCGGTCCAGATCCTCCGCATTTGGCTGAAATCAATTCAAAGGCAAGCAGTGTAGAGAAACTCTTAGTAGCTGTATTAATTTATACCTATTTTGCAATGCTGTTGAGCTCTTCCATTATTCACACAAAATTCAGTTACATTTGACCATTCATACTTTCTGCAATTATGCATCATGTAAACTGCATAGTGAAATCACTAAGTGAATAGACTCTGACATAAAAACACAACGATTATGGCACTAAATTATTATGCCACATCACATAATCTAATCATGCAGTAGAAAGCAATTAATAATGCACATCTGTCTTTCAAGTGAAGTGTCTTATTAGTTTTTGTCCTGTATTAATCAAACATGGATCCGGTTAACACAATTCCATAAAAATCTACAGTATCAAATTCCGTAACAATCCATCCAGTGGAAGCAGAGTCGTACCATGCAGACACAGACAGATGGGACAAACATAGCAGTCCCACCAATTATTGGAAGTGGTGTACAATTCAAAAGTCTTTCCAACTGGTGTCCCTAACTTTTCACTTGTAACAGAAACACATGTATGGGTCAGTTCAACCCTGGTTGTCAGCCAGAACACTGCAGAGCCTCAACACCAAATGTGCGTGTCTCTGCAGATGGGTGCCTCACCTTTGGCCTCTTGTAAAGCCTAAGTATCCTGAAGCATACATCCTGAATGTCCTCCTCAGACACGCGGAAGATGCTGAACCACGCTGGTGATTTTGGTAATGATATATTCAGCTTTCTTGATGAGAGGTAGATACAGGCACATGCAATAGTCTCTGGCTGGTAACGCACAAACACATCCGTCCTCAGAGAGTCATTCATGTAGTTCCTGTAGAGGAGAAAGTTGTAAGTGGGAAAGACTATTTTTTCCAAGCAGCTGGCAATTTATTACACAGTTTCCAACATAACACATGCAACAACTTTTATGGTTAAGAACATACACACTCCACAGTACAAATGTAAATTAATGCAAATCAAGCTTCTGACAACTAGAAGTTCTAAATAATACTAAAATGTCCAACCCCTAACACACAGTATTCACTTCACCCACATCATCAATGCCACTCTGAATGCAGCTCATCATAACAACCATATTATGAAACAACAACAGTAGGTGGTTAAAAGGAAAATTCCTTCACATTTAAGCAGGTGGAACATATACCTACTATCATGTTGTAAAGGGTTAAGTCACTTACCAGGCCAACTGCATCAGGTTTTGGTGTTTTTCAAAGCCCAGAACCTGCAGGTACAGCACTATTATCTGGAAAGACAACACACAATTTGGTTACTTAACCCTTTCCGGCCCAGTGATGCCATGTGGCATCATACTTTTCATCTGTCCTTAATATGCATGTCTTTTGCCCTGTGACTGTATTAGTCATCTTAGCACACTGCTCTGACTTTTCTGCGCTCGGCTGGCTATGCTGATGTCATCCAACATATGAACAAAGTGGCCAGTTCTTGCGAGTTTTGTAGCCAGAGCGGCATGTGTCTGTGACGGTGGTTGTGTCATGTTAATTGGGAACGACATTTGGAGGAATAATAGTTAGACAGAATTGTTATTTCCAGTCCAAAGTCAAGTGTAGATGTGGTTTGTTAATTTGTGAACACACGAAGATGTTATGTGAAAAATGTGCCTTATTGTGAAGGTGTAAAATGTTGCGACTCCATACGGCATCATCGGGCATCACTTACAGGAAAGGTACGTAACCTTACATTATACATTATATTTGTAAAAAAATTCTTTGGAGTTCAATTTTTTAATTAATACTGAACCATTTTTATTTTTAATTGGATCATTTTGATAATTACTTATATGCATTTATGGCAAATTATATACATACATATGTTATTTTCTGGCTTTTAGATGAAACCCAAGAGGAATACACTGACATATGCAGAATTGTTGATTCTGTTGGAAGGGGAATTATCTGATGGTGATTTGGATGTGTCAGATGATGAGTTGGACCTCTTCAGTAAGAGAAATGAACATGCAGTCCCCACAAGTCTCGTGGCTCCAGGACTAGACCCAGAAATGATCGAAGTGTGGGTGGGGTAAGAAGAGGATTTGGATGAACACCCTTGAGCTTGTGTTTGCAAATGTCTTTTAGTGGGGATGCAGAGGTGCAAGTTGTCCCGGCGACATCACACAGTGGATCAAGATGTAACTTTCCCTGGCGTATGAAAGATATTGACGAAGTGGATGTAGTATGTAACACAAGCTTTTCTGATCCCCAAGATGAAGAAATTACACCTGTCGAATACTTCAAACAAACGTGCAGAGATGAAGTAATTGAAAACTTTGTCGAGCAGTCCAATTTGTATTGTGTACCTAAAACAGGAAGGACACTGAACACAAATAAAAATGAAACAGAACAATTTCTAGACATCTACATTACGGCAGGAATAGTAAACATGGCTAGCTATAGGATGTACTGGGCTGATACAACAAGATTAGAACCAACTGTGGATGTTATGTCCAGAAACTGGTTTGACACCATGAGAAACTATTTTCACATAAATGATAACAGCACAATGAAGGCTTGTGATGACCCCGAATATGACAAGTTGTTCAAAGTAAGGCAATTTGTGGACAGTATAAAATAAAGTTTTCAGGAAACAGAAGTGGAGAGCACAATTCTGTTGATGAGCTCATTCCGTTCAAGGGTCGGAGTTCACTAAAACAATAAGTCAGGAATAAACCCCACAAACAAGGAATAAAGGTATTTGCTCGCACTGTTTCCATTGGAATAGTGTACGACTTTGAAGGGGAAGGGAACTGTAAAAAATGTTTGCCCTCTAGGCATAAGTGGAGACATAGTGTTGCAGCTTTTTGATGGTCTCCCTAAGGGGCAAAATTATAAAGTGTTCATGGACAACTGGTTCACATCTTTCAGCCTCATGTGTGTCCTAAAAAAAATTGGAATTTTGGCATTGGGAACTGTAAGAATGTCAAGACTTCTTGGTTGCAGCCTGAAAACAGATGAAGGATTGAAGAAGTTGGGGCGAGGAGCAGAATACTGTAGGACTGAGGCAGGAACAAATGTAACGGCCCTCAAATGGTATGACAATAAGCCTGTGTATCTTATCATCTTCTGGTCAGAAACAGCACATGTTCTTCTCAGGGCATGGAAAACAACTGCGAGGAAAAGGGGCCGGTCGGCAACCTACCCTACACTTTGAACTTGTGAATAAGAAGAAAATACAAAATTCAGCAAAAGTAGTGGATGATGTGAGGTATGACTGTGTTGGGCACTGGCCAGCGCACACTGAGAAAAAGCAAAGGTGCAGACTTTGTATTAAAGCTTATTTAAGGGTAAAATGCGTGAAGTGTGAGAAAGCTTTCCCTCTCACTAAAGATAAAAAGTGCTTTATGGCATACCACATAAAACAGTGAAAAGTAAATATTTTTGTACCTTAGTATGTTGTGTCTGGAAATATTCAGTTGTTTTGAATATTGTTTCAGGAAAATAAAGAGAAATTTTTTGTAACTACTAACCTATTGTGTTTGCCTTCAATGAAAATTACCCAATGATGCCATATGGAATCATGCTGGATTTTATAACCAAATGGCTAGAAGGGATTACTAGGAAAAGGTATGTAGTCAAACACAACTTAATCACTGAGTTGTGTTTGACTACATACCCTTTCCTAGTTTCTCACACACAACGGGGATGACACACTTCCTAGGGCTAAAAGGGATCTATTTTCATGAATTAATAATCAAATAGCATATTTAAACACAATTTACATGAAATTAATTTTTTCTGTGCACTCACATTAATTCGGGTTGGAAAGGATTAATGCACCTAATTTTTAAATGCATACTTTGGATTTTGTTCTGTTGATGTTCATCTATTACAGACATAAATCTAGTGCTGCAAAGCAAATCACAATATGGAAAGCATATGACAGAAAGTCAAGGACTAGAATCCTTCACAGTATTGTCATCTGAGATACAGTCATTTGGAAAAATGCTTATAATTAGCCTTTCTGTCATACGCATTGGCACTGTAAATCATCACAATAGCACCCAACATCTTAGGACACTGCTAAAAAATGGTAATTTTTGGCAACATAATACAAACCATAAGTGCCCCCCCCCCCAGGTAATAAGAAGAGTTTACATACCCCACCATTTTCATTTCACCCTTCAGAATTATTTGAAATTTTTGCACTTAATTTTGTTTATTTCTGACCATGTGCAGTTTCTGTATGTTGCTGAATTTGATGGAAACATATGACACTTCATTTGGGTTGCAGTATAACAAATCAACTTGATTTCCATATAACTCTACAGAAAATTACTACCCAGGATATGCTCGTCTGCTAGTCTCTAAAATTCAGAAACCAATTATGAACATTAAGCAGTTAATCTAGTTTCACTAAATACACAGCACACTGAAAAGCTGAGGACTTTTAATAGTATCTATAAAGTATTCAATGACGAAACTTCTTTTTCAGTAAGATGTTTTGGAAAGAAATTATAGTTACACCAAACAAGCAATTGCTATATAACCCCCAATACCAATAGACAAACACACATGAAAACCTCACTAGTGACCGCATAACAAAAGAATGTCCTATCAATACACAAGATCAGAACAATGATTGAAAGAATCAATTCAACTGACAACAAAATGGACCAAAGTTACGAACCTTGTGAGGGTGTTTGACATGGACGCAGAAACCCAGCTCCTTGAGTACTCTCCGTTCCGCCTTGATGACCTGTGTCTTGAGGGCAATGTAATTCTGGTCCAGGATCATTGGCTGTATTGTCCTGCAACAAGAAGCAGAGAGGTGCAACTTAGCAAGAATAGTAATACATCAACACAAGCCAACCACACACAGCCCTTCCACTGCCACTCTCACACTTCCTGTGTTCCAAACATCACCAAAAATGCACCTGAACTTGGCATCTATAGTGCTACATTGTATGTTCTGAAACTTATGCAGAACTCATAAATATTCAACAAAAGTTGTGCCGCAGATTCGCATTATATTTCAAGTTCAGCATTTATCATATCGTGTGTAACAACATACTGCTATGCTTGACACATAAATGAAATCCTTGGTATGAACTGGATGACTGAACCTGATGCCTAGTATGATCCCAACTGGTGTGTTCACAAGTTCCAAGAATGCACCCATTATCTTTGTCATGTGTATATACATAACTCAAAACCACTCACTAGAATGAAATACGGAATTAGGAAGTTTTACTAGCATTTGTCAGTACAGTTCACTTTTATTTAGAAGCAGACCACTTTAAGAGAAGACCTACATGCATTTCTGTATACACCTCCAGAGAAAATAAAATTTACCAAAGTAAAAAACATTTAACAACAAAGAGGAATATGGAATGTATTTTCATACTCATTACACTTCCTGCACATTCTATAGTTTTAAAAATTATTAAACCAAATTACACATGCATCAGAATTATTCCACAATGTACCTATACTTCCCAATTTTTATTCACCACTACAAATTAAATGACACTGGGGACAATTTTAGCAATAGTATGATGAGCTTGAGAATTACTACAACAGCTAAACCATAAGAATCAGCCTTTTAAGTGTATGAAGTTAACTCACAAATGTCTGGTCGTAAGAATGAAATTTCACAAAAATCACAATCACGTAACTCTGACTCACATGCCATTTTTGTAGACTCAAGCAAACTTTCCCTACCTGAGGAGAACTGCAGAGACAGTGGACACAAGAAGTTGTGTAAAATTACCATCATGTGCGCTAAAATCGATTCAATACTTCGGACACACGACCCACACTTCGCTAATCAGCAAACACATTTTAAGTACCAACCTTAATCTACATGATAAGCCAAGGAACTGCAGCAAATCTTAGGCATCACGATACAAAAGCAAGAGAACACAGTATTTAATGGCAATGGCTGATTAACTTCCAAGTAATGAAAACTCTGCAACTGGTGTCTTCACTCAGGTACGGCTGCAGTCAATCACATCAGGTTTTTGTAAAACAGAAAACTTCTACACCTTCTGTTGTTTTGCCATTTGTCAACAACGAACTACAATATGATACATATATGAGTAAATGACCATTAAAATTTAAAAATTTTCCTTCTACCTGTGTCTTCCAAAGATCTCTCTTCCATTAATCCTCCCTACACTGTGGTCCTTATGGGACAAACTACAAAAATTTTCACTGACTGTGCAGTGGACAGTCACATGTTATACATGCACTAATCTTGACAGAATAACAATAAGCACTAAGCCGTCCTGCTAATGAGATGTAATAAAATGCAGCTTCACAGAGGCAGTACTATGCCATAAACATATTGGAAAAACCAAGACTGTAAATTTGACTTAATCACTGGTCACTTTTCATATTAAACATAACTTTCAATAACTTGGGACTGCTACACGACAGAACAGTTGGGCTTAAAGACACGCACGCAAAGCATGCGCACACAGTGTGTACATGTGCCCACAAACATGCAGAGCGGGGGCACAAATTCATTATTTTATGCAGTTTTGCAGCTTATTTTACAGATTCAGGTAAAGAATGAGCACTTCTGATAATCCCAGCCGCAATTTAATCCCAACATGCAGCATACAGAAGTTCCAGGCACAATGAGAAATGCTTGCAATACAGTTATTACTGGAGACTACAAACTGCTGCAAATGTATGGAGCCATGCCATACCTCTGGCAGTCAGTCACCAGCCTCCAACCACAGAGGCCAAGCCGAATTTCATGCCAGTCCACATCAGATCTGTGGTGGAAAAAAGCAGCACTGGGACAGGTTTCTCTCCGAGGACTTCGGTTTTTCCCGTCAGTATCATTCCATCCATGTTTTGTACTTACACATTCATCTGTCACCAACATTCAATAATATCTTGGCAACTGACAGCATCAACAAATAACACACCCGAAATGAAAAGATACAGTCTGGTCACTTAGTCTGTGATTTTCTTGGTTAGCACAGTGTACCTGGAAAGTGGGTGCCAACATTTCAGATAAAATACTGCCTTCTACAATAAAGACAGAAGTAGATTTCTCCAAAATGTTGATAACCATTTTCCCATTACACAACGTCAAAACCAGGACAAACATAATCTAAATATTAACCTTCAAAAGACTTGTGTTTGCATATGCAAGCGCACATGAAAAACACCCCTGCAAATTCATTTTACATACGCAGGCAACAACAAAATTTGCTGCATAACTTCTGTTTTATTTTCCACAAAATGATGTCCACTTCATAATTTTAGCATTTTCTGCCCAAATAATACAATTTTTCATACACCATCCGCTACAATTTCAATACCAACCAGGTCATTTAAAAGGGCACAAATTCTATAAAAATCTCGAATGTCTCTCTGTCATGCCAACAGAATCACATGAAAGTGTTATTGATACCGCTGTTCAGTCTGCAGTAGACACTTCAGAAGCCACCTCACTGGATGCTCCTTATTCAGCTTCCTAACAGTGAAGACTGAATACTATGTTCATAAGGGGAATAAATTTGTCAAGCAGCAGTGCATGCTGTAAGACAAAAAAAAGCAAACACTGGCACAAGTGTGTTTTGTTTCCCAAATCTAACTTCAATTCTACTGGCACAAAACCCAGAACAGGTGTGGAAAGAACATGCTCTATAGCTGTTATACATGTCTCACTAACAGTATTACCAGCAGTAAAAAAATAACAAGCAGGAGGAAGACCAAAACATGTAAAATATTACAGAACTGTTCAAGAAATATAAAATACTTTAAAATTAAAATACTGTAACCTAAACAAGCGAAGGTACCATCCAGATTGGCAGACTTATGATTAGAAAACCAGCAATAATTTTAACCAGTCTTTGTCACAAACATATAACATTGATATGCATTTTTAATGACAAGAAAGGTAAATGGGGGTTTTCTATCACCCAGTCTGCAACACACAAATTTAGATGCTAACAGGGAGGGAGAGGCCTGCAAGCCATGCTTCATGTGATTATGCACTTATTCAGCTTTATCACACAATTTCAATGTTGACTTGAATTTGTCAGTTACTCGATTCCATGACAACCTTGTGTATTGTAGTCAGTTTCCCTTAAAAGGTAATCATCTCTAAACATATTTTGCATGAATACTGTTTCCTGGCAACTGTCCAAAAGATGTCTTACATGCAGTGGGTGAACTTCCAGCATCTCAAAGGCTAAAACCCCCCCCCCCCCCCCCCAACCAAAAAACATATTCTTTTCAGGGAAGGAGA
>Ga0123353_10001292_pt1 | contig 30723 bp, 14 predicted proteins | sample TergutLab28metaG_3_FD_92763 | JGI IMG/M metagenome (GOLD analysis project Ga0123353, IMG submission 92763) | Labiotermes labralis P3 segment gut microbial communities from Petit-Saut dam, French Guiana - Lab288 P3 | ecosystem: Host-associated > Arthropoda: Insects > Digestive system > Gut ...
AGAAATGAGTACCTGGAGTATTTCCTGGGGGTTAAGGCTGACAACCTTACTGCCATCCTGTGCCGTTGTCATGAAATCTGGGAACCTTAACTTCCTGGAACCCTCTGGGCCACTCCCGGCCTGTAACGGGACTGATTTACCTTTTTTGAAAGATAGGTTAAATTTAAATAAAATATTTTAGGTGTTTTATAGATAGAGGAAAGGTTAGAAAGACAAAATTTGTCCATAAGGTGTTATCCATAAACTTATCATGCGTGTTTGACAGTAACACACAGATAATATTTTGTTTCTGAAGACACTCTTTCCTCACAAAAGTGACAAAACGACCAGTACACTGTTCGTCATAACGGCAGAGAACTAAAAATTACTACGGTTGAGGGCCTTGCATGACATACCGTTTATACCAGATTTCTCGAATATGCGAAAACCGCCTTTCCTTAGGATGAAATGTAGGCTAAAGGATGAATCGAATGACATTTATAAATGCTAAAATTTATATTCCAAACTATTAAGAGTTACGTAAGAGTTCTGCAATTTTTCTGTCAGTTCTTGGTTCATTTTATTGTACTTTATTCAGTTATGTCAACAATTCACTCCAATTTCTATATTCATAGCATGGTTCCAGACTTTACTGGAGTTCCAAGTATGTGAGTGTCAGGAACAATGATAGTCCGTAAAACCCAGAAGGTTAATTGAGGTTAAAATTTGACTTGCCTCAGCACTCTACTAGGAAATGTGCTGTGACATGTCCACTTTATCACTTTAATGTATCAAATGTCGTACTTAGAAGAGCAGGTGGCGAATTAACAACACAGTATAATTTTTTCGTACGGAAATTATTCGAACGAAATTAGTTGCTCTTTTAGAGAAAAGTTCATAAATACAAAAAAGAGGAAATGCCCCCTTTACGGTATTTTGGAATTAATTTACTGTGAGCTTACTAACAGTAAGACATTACAACAAACGAACTTGTTTTCCCGTGGGCCTATTTCATTGAACATACACCATATGAAATTGTTTCAGATATAAGGTAATAGGTTTTAATTACATAAAGACGCATATGTTTTGCGTTACGTAGACGCGTCTAATTTTTCTGTGATAAACCACGTTTGAGAAATTGATTAATTTCGATTTGAAACCAATCTAAAACGGAGTTGGCTTGTACTAAACGCACATTAGAGGTAAAGGAATCCTTGTACGGGCCTATTACAGGTCCAGAGGGTTCTTGGAGGTTGAGACTCCCAGATTTCTACATAACCGGCACATGAAGGCGGAACGGTTGTCAACCCTATACACCGGCCGCCTTTACCCACCCGGAAATATTCCTGATACTCATTTCTGTTAGAGGCTCTGTCGACCTCAGCACCATAGTGCGGCAGGTAAAATTACGTCAATAAGAAATTCCAATGCAACAAACGGGGATCGAATTCGCCACCTTCCGGCTCTAAACACATATTAAACAGACTGAGGTTCGAGATACAGCTTTTAATACAGACTTTCCAGTGTTAAACTGTATAGCATTTTCGGCGCAGAAACTGCTAAATATAAGTTACAGTGCTATACACATGAATAGAAAGTACCCCATCATATTTATCATACAAAATATGTAGAGGTGGGGGACCGTAGATTAACCCTTATCCTGCTAATGTGGAGAATATGTTGAGCTCCTAATAATGCCAGCAAATGGCAGATGGGATTTAACTCGGCGTTTAAAGGGTTAAAACAGATTTGGTTCCAAACGCGAGTCCAAATCTGCAAGGCCATAGCACCATGGCTGAACACAAGAAGAAAGCAGAACATACTGGTTACCAATAAGAGAAGGGGTAATGGATTTACAGTAGACAAAGTCGTATTTGTGCTTGAAAATTACGCCACAAAGGAGTATTCTGGACTCCAGGATAATTTTCCACGCATTCGTAATTTTCTTTAGACAGTCCACACCGGAAAACCTTTTGGTATACCAGTGACTGTTTCAACATGTGTTGGGTAGATATCACTTCTGCTGATATCAAGAAAATTACGTATTTTCCATCGGTTTCTTCAGTGTCTCACTGATGCTCCAACATGTTTCGGATCACAAGGGATCCATCATCAGGGAGCTCTATACAGTGCTTGGCTAAAATTTCAGTAATATTTAGTAATATTATATTATAGTAGTATTTAGTAATAGTAAATATTTTATAATAATTCTAATTGTATCTACGAATTATATATTTGTACATCTGTTGGATAAAAAGTGTTTTAATGTCATTGATGCACGGTACAAACATGAAGATAGTCCTCAGTGACGCGAAATGTGTTTGGAGTCCGCGATATGGTAGGCACCGCGTGAGTTCCACAACCATTCTATACTTATCGGTGAAGAGAACACAGCGCTCTTACCGGAAGTCGAATATTGATTATAATTTCCTAGGCTGACATGTAATGACTCAGATGTCACTTCTCACAGTTTCGTTCAATACGCGTATTTCGCTTCAAATCCGGCGGACTTAATGTACACGCCTCGGCTATCCCTACATGTTGGGAATTATTGCAAGAAAAGTTCATGAACAGAAACTGCAAGAAGCCGTCTCTTCCTTCACCTTCATTGCAGCTAACCGCCAACCCGTCGATAAAACTTATCCCGAGCCACATGAATCCCTTTCACACCCTCACACCCTGTCTGTAAAATCCACTCTAATACGGTCCTATCGGTGATCAGATATCCATTGTGTCACATGACTTTCAGATTTATCAAATAAAATTGTATGTTCCTCTTCCCTTCCATGCGTATTATAATGTTAACTTGTTCTCATCCTCCTCCTCCTCGATCTTTTCATTCTAATATGTATCTTCTTCATACGGGCCCGGTAGCTCAGTCGGTATAGCGACTGACTACGGGCTGGACGGTCTGGGATCGAATCCCGGTGGGAACGAGATTTTCCGCCCGTCCAGACCGGCCCTGGGGCCCACCCAGCCTCCTGCAAAGTTGGTACCGGGTCTTTCCTGGGTGTAAAGTGCGGCCGGGGCGTGCTGCTGACCACTCACCCCCTTCTAGTGCCGCGGTCATGGAACAGTAGAGCTATACCTCTACCCACCCTCTGGGCCACGCCGGGCCTGTAGCGGGATCACTTTACCTTTACCTTTATGTATCTTCTTCATTCACAGTCATAGCCTGTTTCAGCGCATAGGGGAAATATCGTTTGTTAGATCTAACTATTATTATTCCCCCGTCGGTGTATATTTTACAATTCCCTGTGACTGTCTGCCACGTTTCATTCTTCCAACAGGCTCCGTCTAATTATCTGTGACTTCCTCCCTTTAGCACAGATCTCTTCATCATATTGTTCCTCATCCACGTGTCTACCCTACATGAAAGTCCGTGTCACTATGATTTTCTGAAACGATAATTAGGTTTGTTTCATTATGCAGTGTTCTACAGCCTCGTGTCACTTGCTCCCTCTTAGCTGTAAATTTCTCCTCATAATCCTGTTCTGAAAGACCCTCGGTCCATGTCCCACTTCTAGAACATTTAAAACAACGAGCAGACTTTTGTATAAATATGGAATGATGTATCCGTCAAACACAACAAGATACAGATCCTTAGTGAGGATCTGTATCTTAGAAGGGTCTGAAGATGATTCTATTAGAATCGAAACATGTTGCCCTAATACAATAATAAACATAATAAAGTTTTGTTGTGTTTGACTGACACATCATTGTATATTTATACATGAGTTAAACACTTCGGGATGGCAAACATTTAAAGAGCAGACATACTTGAGTATATTCTAGGCTTTAGGCTTACAGATAGGAAACGAAGAGATAAAATATTCTGAACAAACTAATAACCAGAATTCTCAAAGTTCATTAACTTCGGCACAAATGCCTTTAGCATGACAGGATAGTGAAATGTGGGAGGGGTTATGATGGACTGGACATACAGTTCCTGTAGTGCCCAACTTTGGAAAGTTACATTTATTACAACAATGTAATGACTCATTGCTCCAGCAAAAACATATAAATGATTCGGTACGAAACGGCTGTCTTCCATGTTTATTAACACGTGGTTAATTATTTCGGTGGCAGAGAGTTAATGACTCTTTCATGACGTAAACGTCGAGCACACTTGGTTAAATTAAATGCCGACACAAAAACATTATAATTTGTGGATGTAACCCGTTTTTGCATAATACACTGAAATTGTAAAGAGTTCTTTGTTCCCCTCCTTTCTCCTGTTTATCCCACCAATCCCGTGTCAGGAATCTGTAACAACACTGTTAGACGTACTGCAATTTCCGTCCTGCCCTCCGCTCCTGCGTTAAATCCCCCCTAGTCGAGCGGTTGCACGGCACAGCTCGGTAACCCCTGCATGATCGCCACCGGCCACTCAGTTTCCACGGTCCCCGTCACGACGTGCAGTTTGCAGGTTTAGGTATCAGTGTCAATGACTTACTGTAGTGAAGTGATAAACTTTTACGTCATTTTTACTGCTGGTTACCATCACTTACCAAAACAAGTGCACACCTTTCTTGTAATTATAAAAGTAGTGAAGTGATATATAATTTAATTTTATATTCGTATAATATCTTTGTGTTGTTGACAGAGTGTCTTCGGCAAAAGAAATTATTCGTCGGAATATATTCATGCGTCATGCTTAGATTCTTCCTTGCTGCACGCACCGTAGATTTCCCTTCATCCATATTGGTTTACAATATATCGATTAAAGAAACATTAATTAATCGGATTCTTTGTCGATAGCATCTTTCATTGTCACTTCATTAACTGACAATACAAGAGTTTCAATTTTATCTTAAAAATCATATAGATCTGTTGATGCTGCAGTACCTTCTATCATTACTTTCATTTGTTATGTTCACACTCTAATATATCTTTTATTTACATATTTGTGTTTTATGTTGAAAACTCGGCTTCGCGACCTTATTGGGCCCGTTATGTTATATTATTGGAAAACATCTTGCCCCACCGTGGGTCTGTTGTTTCAGCACGTGCTTGTATTTACCATTTAACTTCGCGATTAATTAGCTCTGCAGATGTTTACTCTGTCAAACGTTAATACATACAACAACACAAAATAATTGCAATATATTTACTGTGGAGTTCCTCCCGTACAGTTCACATCTTCCACATCCGCGTCTTTAATATTTATTTCAGTATTAGCCTTCAAACGCTGCACATTATTATTCATTTTCCCATAACACTCCCACACCAAACTCTGAGTATAGTTATTGTTCCATGTATGATTGCGGCTTGTCTCTTCCATCTCACATTTTTTAATTTATCTATATAATGCCACTAACAAAAATAACACTTACAGACAATTTTCATACTATAGGATGCGAAGTCGTGTAGTCTTAAAATAATTTGCAGGCGTTTCTGCAAAACATGCTACAGCTATAATAATGATAGGTTCCTCTGTCCTTTGGGTAGGACATCAGGCGCTGCTCTGACACAGCTGTACACTTCTACCAGACTGCACTGCGGAGCATTGAGCGAGACAGCAGTCTTCATAATGATCGCCTTTAGACCCTTAAATCAAACTAACCCAGAACAATCTTCACTAAATGATATTCAGCAGAGCGCTCTAAGTAAGGCTGAAGTTAGATCTAAGCAAAGAAGCGAAAACGCAGGACGTGAATGACTGTGACAATTTGTAGTTTTATGCCGTGCATTACCGATCTGTACCCCCCAGACATTAACGCCATATAGGCCTATAAGGAAAACACAATGCCTTTTGTGGCGTTTATTGTAATTCTTATTTGTTAAGTCCTTCCAAAATTTGTGGACTTGTCGATTTTCGAAGGACTTGTACTAGAAAAAGGGTAAAATTGTGATATAAGTGCATTATTCGACAAAATTAAGCAGTGTTAAATTTATTTTACGAAATACCAATAATAAAAAAATTCAAAAGAAATATACGTGAATATTCATAAATTAAGGTATAGTTCAAAACAATTCTAGGCAATTTGTTATCAGAAAATAATGAAATAGGATGAAGCTTGTCAACGTCTTTGCTTTGTATGCTTTTCTGACTCAATTTCTTAACCATATTTATTGCTCATTCTTCTTGTTATCATCTACAGTATTCATACAACATCTACGCGTACAATTACACATTACCTCAGAGTGCAGCAATGCCGACAGAAATTTAAGTCACTCTGACCTAACTCCATATAAAGTTTTATAAAAAAATTCAATTGTTTAAAAAAACTGGATTATTTTATCGTGTGTGCGAATTTGAAGAAATCGAAGGCACAGGATGGGTCTGTGGAGCCACGGAAGAAGATACAGGAACATCGAGTTTAGTGACGATACCAAGAAACCATTATGTCACCAAGAAAGTTCAGGAACTCCTAAAATTCAACGGCTATGGCTGAGCCCAAAATCGTCATTCAACGCCATCATTACTCCATGGATACGGTGGAGAGGGAGAAGGGTGGGTCCAATGTATTCTGTCTCCGGCCACCGGTGAGTTCTAAGCAGGCATTTCGATAATTGTTTTGTCTGGCTTGTAGCATATACAAGGGATTATTTATGATAAGACGCTTTTGGTACGTCTTGTAGGGTACTGTCAGAACTCATCGTACTGTATTTTAGGGTTACATATTGTACGCCTTAATACCATGTAGCAAGACCTAGGCATATTTTTATTACGGAGAAATAGAGATCCTCAACAAACAGGATGTAAAATTTTTAATTCACTGGAGTGACAGAGGACAGGAACCAATGGTGGATTCCCGTGAATATGGCAATAAGACCTTAAGGTTTCATAAGATATGGGGGTTTCTTGACCACCCCAGCAAATATTAACTTCGCAAGAGTGACTCCGTTTCAAGTAATTAATAAAGTTTCATTACTAATACTACTACGTTTAGAGCATGCGACTATAATAAAACGTATAATTTCTAATCACTTATATGTTTCAAAGATTACGGTGTTTATTTTCTAACTTCCTAAAGGAACTGCCAAAATAAACGTCACATAAGGAAGACTATCACGTAAGAGCTAACACTGAACTGTGCTAGTGTTTTCCCCACCTAACAAATTTTCCCAGTCACCACGCCGACACTGGGAAAATCTGAGCTAAAATATATCGACAGATCTGATGTCTTCAAATAGCACGTTTCTCCTACAGAGTTTAATGAAAATTCTTTAATTATTATTTGTTACATCACGTGCGTACGAACGGCAGACTACAGACAGGATTGCGTTATGAAAAACATATCGGAGAGCAGCGCAGCTCCTTACTAGGATAAGGAAATTCGATACCATGGAAGTAGGTCTCTAGAGGAGACAATTCGTGGGTCGTTTAAGGACGCTTTATCATCTGGAGTTATTTAGTGTAGAGTGGGATGAGAATATAATTGTAGTCTGTGACGAGGAAAAGACTGAGGAAAAATAAGTCGTGGTCTATTTCAGGGAACTTCGCAGTAAAAAGATAACGGAACTAAGGAAAATTACAGTATTTTATCAGTCAGGATTTCCAGTGCCCCCTCGATTTCCGAACTCAGGACCTTCCCTTTCGAAATAAGTCAGCCGCTTCACTGATTTAGCTGTTAGGAGAGGCAGTTTCTGGAAGTAACAGGGTCACTTCCGTGAACACGTTTGTCTCTGCACTCAGCATGAGTAACTGAATGGACAACAACCGACAACTTCAGGCCTACACTCGATTGGCTGTAAAGACCCCTGCTTTGTTTTGAAGCGAAGTCAATGACTTCGGTGTGTTTCCGGTGATTATGTCTTGCACTTGTCATTTTCCCCTTACATTCAGTATGCCAACATGGGTTTACTATCTTAAAGCTGTACATATTACACGCAAGTTCCGAGTCGCTTCCTGGAGATACGGGGCGAAACCGTTACTCTGTTACATGAGGACCGGAGTGGCCGGAGTGTGGAACTGACCTCTCACCTCCGTCTAGTGCGAAGTTGGAAAATCTTGGAGTTATACCTCCACTGTTTCTCAAGTCTTCATGGCGCGGTGCTTAATTAAGTACAGGAAAAACTTGAACTTTTACGCTTGACACTAATTGATTTTCATGAAACCCGGTAAGAATGGTAATATGTGATGACAGATTAGTATTGCAGATAAGTATTTGAGGAAAACATAAAATATGTCTACTCGTCTAAAGTTATGTTTTGTTGACGATAATAGGTAAATCATGTCAACATAAGGGCACATTTACGTGCTGATACATCAGCTACATCAGTGATCTTTCTGAACCCCAAAATTTACTACACAATATAAACAGCATTTTTATTTACACCAATTTCATTTCACAGGAATGCAATATGCCATTAACAGTCATTTCCAAGACGTGTAATCTTGTTGTAAATGAGCGCATGACCTAAAGATGAATTAAACAGTACCTAGAAGTAACACACATCAAATTACACTGGCCAATAAAGTTATCAGCGTACGCATCACCAATTAATCATGCTCATTGTTAGCCTTTGCACCACATGATGCTCGCGTGTTGTTTGCTATAGGTTAAGGAACCTCACTTGCTTCTGAAAGGGAAATGATTCCAAGTGGCCGTGATAAACGGTGCAGAGTTCACAGTCGAAATGACTTAAATATGTTGCCGTCGACCTGACTTGATAAACATTCAGCGATATCATCAACAGTTTCGTGCCGAAGGAAACAACATTGCACATTACACGTTTCTGCCAGTGTAAGTTAATCACTAGAGGAGGAAGGGTAAATTGTTCATGCCGGCGGGACACAGGAGCTATGATGTCCAACAAGCACCCTAAAAGGTATAGTTCTCCAGACTGTTAATAGATGGGCAGGTCAACAATTCTGGCTGGTGAAAAAAGAGCATGATATGGAATGTCAGCATATGGTTACGGATTTGGATATGGACAGACTATTTGGAACATTTCAAGCAACAGAGAAGGATATGGGATAAGGACATTTCAGTGGCAGGGATCTGCCTTTTACATCCCCAAAGCAGAGGGTAGTCGGTTAGTCAGTCACATTCCCTAACGAAGATAAAGTCTTCTGGGATTACAGGAGACTTAAATATTCAGTAGCACGGCTATCAGAACCGCAGATCTCAGTTTTTCCATTATAAACACCCGATCACCCTTAGAAATAGGTTTAGTTCCTTGCAAGATCTGAGGTCCTCACCGCGGAGTTTATGAAGAACCAAGTTTTTGGGGATGTTGCGCTATGTTGACTCGTAAATAGTTGGGACGTTTCGAAGCAGCCTAATGCCGTCATAATGAGGGACTAGTAATATACTTTTGTTGGACTGCTACAGCTTGACGATGGAAGCAGCAGGTTACCTCGAAAAATCGGCTGCTCTATATCAGCTTACGGGATGTCAATACCTAAAGACCGCAAGTGCCATATTCACTGCCGTAAAACCTGACAACTCGCGAAGTGACATGCAATCTAATATGACCTTCCGGGCTTACGTTTGTGCAAACGTTTTCACAGCTTTTGAGAGGTCGAGGCATTTGGGGACGTATATTAATTTTCCAGAATACAGTAGTGAAATCATGAAAAACTTTAGTAAGAGCTCAGTCGAAACTTGTGCGAATGTTACCACATTCCCAGTCTAGTCATGCATTTAACTCTCATGTGCATTTTGGTAAACACGCCTATTAAATTCGTCCTGTCTGCCCTTTTGTACGCCTACGCAGGAAAGAACTTAAGAACCCCTGGATAGACGTTTGTGGAATTTAATAATAAGGATGTGCGATTTCACGTTACCGCCGCGAAGCAGATGAGAACAGGGCTCTTCTGGGTTATTAAGCAGCGACCGAATCGTAGGTAAGGAATTACCGCTACTCGTTGGCGCAATAACCCAGAAGTGCGCAGTTTTCATCTTACATTAAGTGTTATGTCAATATTTGCTGAGTAAATTGAAATCTATTTAGATCGGTGAATTTTAATTATCACTATGTATTTCTAGGCGCATCTGGAACGAAAATCTGTAAATATTTATTGATGCGAAAAATGTTTTGAACAGGCATTTTAAAAAGGAATGGGAAACACGTATCTTCCGTTCATATTGTACCGTTCTTGATATACGTAAATACAAGTGCCATCATTAATACATTGCTAAACTTGATGGCGTTTGTTCAACGATCAAGACTGGTCTTCCGAACATTCAAGAAAATCATCAAAGTCTCCTCCACCTTCTCCTCCTCCTCCTCACCACCCTATTCTTCTTCAGAATTACTATACTAAGCTTATTTGTACCTGAATTTGTATGTCCACGTTTACATGTATATGTGTTTAATTAAAATGTGATTGAACGTAATGCTATAACCGGTATTATATCATAATTTAAAACTGGTTTATTTTGAGAGTATTTTTAAAAAGAGACCAAACGAGAGAGAAATTTTATGCAATTCTTATATTTCTGGCTCTTTTAATAACAATATGTAATTATTTACGGTCTGCTGTATTTACGTGTAAGCAAAGGAGAGCGTGTACTATCAGATAAATTTGGAATTTGGATCCCGCATGGGCGCGTATTTGTAGAGGTTAGCAATAAACTGAACTTCTTACTTTGTTGAACTCTGTAGAGATCTACTATTGAAGACTTAGTTATATTTGATAAAACGACTTAGAACATTTTCAAACATTTCTTGCAACTGCCGATGGAGGATAATGACTCGAGTGGTGATTGTATCGCATCTGGAAGGATATCGACTACTTTATTTGGAGGGGTTTAATGGTTTCCCTCAGACTCACAAGGCAAATTTGGGGGTGGTTCTATGTCACGATTACCGAATTTGGGGGTCACGATTACCGAATTCCACATTTACCACACAGTTAAATTTTACAGGCGGCTAAGACTCAGACAGAAGAGATAATATAACCCCCAGTAAGCCGCACAAGGAGACGTAAACCAATGAAAATGTGATTATTATTATTATTATTATTACGTATTTCGGCTGTCAAACACGCGTGCAATGACGTCGATATCTTTAGGAAACATTTAAAACAAATTCTGCGCTAATTTTTGACAATTTTTTATCAACTGACATTTTTTTCGGGGGTTAGGGCTTTTGTTCCAGTACTTCTTTGTATTGCTTTTCCTTACCATATCGTTTTTGTTTAGTGCTTTGCCTTTGCGTATTTGTACTGTTTTTGTGTTTTATTTGCGTCTTTGCGCTGACTTTATACTAGACACTTGCGCCGTTAAACCTGCACGTTAATAAATACCCATTGAATTTAAATGAATAATTATTATTCCCCATCAAGTTGCTAATAGGACGGTTGGTACTACTATGACTTGTTCCATACACCATTGCTGTTAAATTCCCATCTTAATTTCATATACTTACGGATTTTGTTGTTATGTACCTTATTACTACTACTAAATAGTTCCAATGAATAATATTCAATTACATTTTTAATGTTTCAAAACCCGTCTAGGAGTTTTTTTTTTTGCCAAGGGCACCATTTTTAAGACCATCTCTACAAGGCTGGCTCACTGAGAATAGAACACTCTCAACGGTTGGCACTGTATCAGCAGATATTACAACACTTTTCTTGGCATGAAGGGAGTGAGAAATACGTAGCCTGAAACATTTCAGTTGGTACACCTGAAGTTGTTTATCGTTTATATGATCTAGACTTACACTAAAGGGCAATATTGAAGTGGATTTTGAAGTAAATGTTATGAGAATGTGAACCATATTCAGCTAGATTAGGGGGGAGCTGCAGATTCTCCTAAATAATTTAATGAAAATTCGGGTTCATTTGGATGTAGGGGGAAGTATGGGGATTTCTTGAAAAACTGAGCGACTAGCAGCTAGCTCATGGCATCATCTGAGACAGATCCGACACAAGTAGCAGAGCACAGACCTACACTTCCCGTTGTATAACGAATAGAGAATTCTGTTTACGTAACAACGTCCGTTGCTATTAAAGTGACGAATGGGGTTGATACAGGTTCCACCCAGACGGAAATTCGAAATGTAATGCCTCATCACCACAGTGTTGCAAAACGTGGCACTCGATCCTACTTTTTACGTCATGTTTTAAGGAACGAAAATGTGAATAACCGCACCACAGTTCTCTCAGACGGTGGATTCTCACAACACTGCCCCAGTTCAATCCTTGAACAAAGAATATATCTAAAATTCTGTTTCCACTAAAATGGAATTTTCACCTTCGTACAGCGTGTCTTACTAACCTTTGTAAGGCGTCTATACAGAAAGGAGGGAAACTTAAAGGCCTTCTGTAATATTGCTAGTGACGTGGAACAGGACTTCCATACTTAATGCCCACAATTCGAATTCCCATAAAACCGAGGTCTTCTGATACAAGTAATTTTAATTTGCAAACAAGGGAACCCTTGTTCGTGCCGTGGGATCAGGAAGTCACGGTTGCATTTCTTATGCTTCTGTGAATACATACAGAATATAGCCTTATGCATTACGGCAAGATGGACTAAAATTCACACCGACCTACGCAACTGTAATTTCTCAGTACTGCCTTGCCAGCTATGTTTCCAATTCCACGAAGGAAACGGAAATGTGTTTAAATACGACTTCATGAAAAATAATTTCAACAAACTGAAAGACTTTTATATATTTACAGAATAGCTGAACGTTAAGTTTAGAGGGCGAGAGTGATGGAAAGAGACACTAGGAAGAAAGGCATACGTAGGTCGCTAGTGTTAGAAACTGCAGTTATAGGGCCTATCCTTACAATAGGTTGACCACTTACGCCTGTTTTAGCGGTACAGCCTTTTGACACTACTACATTATGTACATTCAAATGTCAGTAGCAAGCGAAATTGGACTAAATATATCTGCTTCACACATTGCGTATATCACACTACAGAGTTAACATTTCGTGACACGCTTGGCTGTAGTAATAGGTGTGTTAATTTGATTATAATTTCTTTCACACTGTGTGCGGCCTAGTAAGCATAAGGAAGCACAAATAATCCATAGTCTTTGCGACACGTTCGTCTGTAGAAGACAACGTTTGCGCGTGCTAAAGGGATCAAGTGTAAAATTCTGAAAGTCTCACCTGGGAAAAAGTATAAAGTATAAGGTGGTTCTAAACTGAAAAAATGAAATACAAGGCAATAAGAGGAAGATTTTTTCTTATCTGATAGAAGTGTAATATTTAACAATTTTCTTATGCTGGACTATCGCGGACATAACAGGAGTAGTCCGAGAGATATTTTGCCACACTTCTTATGATGGAAGATAAGACGAAATTTACAACTCAGATACATGGGTAAGTAAGTTGAATTGAAGCTCGGAATGTGCAATAAATACATATTACGCTTAGGAAAATTTAAAATCAATGTAGATTCGAGGAGTGTTTTCTGTTATTTGACTAATATAGTTAAATTTTTGTATTTCGTATTGAAAACTATAGGTCAAATGGCTGGTTCTTGTAAACGCGGTAAGGAATCTTCGGGTTTTATCAGATTTGGGGTGTTTAATGATAAGCTGAGTGACAGGTTTCGTGGAATTGAGCCAAAATACTGTTTGAGCTTGCATTTCAATATAATTTTCCTATTTGAATAAAAATTATTGAAGACTATTTCGTAATTTTTGGCATTTTGTCCCGTCTTTTTTTCCGTAAAATATCTGCCACTTTGTCTTTCGCGAACGATTTGAAAACACCGGTCTAAACAGGACACGTTATCCCAACCCCGAAAGTGTGCGCGTGCGACCCATCATAAACAAGATTTTACCATCCAGATAATTCGTAGAAAGTACGGGGGTCGAAAACAGTTCAAAGAATGGCCAAGGCTAAGTTTACGCTTCAGTAGTTGTGCAATCAGATTCCGTCAGTGCCCTTGGTTCTGAACTTGACGGGTCAAAAACAGCGAACCTTCTGATGTACGCTGCTGTCTAAAACGCATCTTGTGGTTCAATGCATTTCGTAATGACCAGAACAAAGTCGATTTACCAAAACTATGGCAGTAGATAAGGTATACAAGACGAACAGTGGGACCACAAGACTAACACTACTTTGATTGAAATGAGAGGGAAAGTTCTGTCACTGTGGTGTGCTGATGGAAGACGGACCGGACGAACAGGATTCAATTCTTGACAGCGTTAGGTTCTTTTCGATTCGTTCACGCGTTTACACCAACTCTGGCGGAAAAAAAACCTAACCTTCTATTCAAAGCGGCCGGAATGTAGAGCTGACCACTCACCTACATGTATTGCCAAATTTGTTCTCTCACAGGCCTTGATGACGTGATGCCAAATGAGAGAAAAGAGACATTAACTTTACCCCGTTTTAATTGGAAAAATTTAAAGGGGGGAAAGACTTGTTGTGACATATGAGAAGATGGAAGGATGGACTTTGTTGAAGAAACAGAACAGGTTTTGAACGTACGAGGAGCCGAGATAGTGTAGCCGGTACAGCGACTAGGCTACAGGCTGGAAGTTCGACGAATCGTGGTTCGATTCCTGGCAGACGCAACAGATTTTACTTCTTCTCTAAAGCGTCCAGACTGGCTCTGTGGTCAACCCAGCCTACTTTCATTGGGTACCGGCGTCCTTTCTTCGTGGAGAAATCTGTGGGGCGTAAAGCTGACCACTAGCCTCCATCTAGCGCAGAAATTAAAAATGCGTCGAGCTATATTTCTACACCTTCCTTATGGCTTACACAAGGACAGTTTTTATAAGATGACCGTTTGAAAGAAATGAATTGTCCTTGTATATCCTACGTGACAAATTATTTTGGGTTCAACTCTGAGAAATGTCTTCATCAGTTTAATTTCAGCTACTCAGAACAGAGGCTGTGCCGTAGATACAAACCCTCGAGGACTGAAAATCATCTAATAACATTTAAGAAGATAAGCACTGTACGTGTAGCGTAACATTCAGAAGCGTTCGTGCAACCACTGTTGCAGTGGGTGGGCCGGGTAGCTCAGTCGCTATAGCGCCTGAGCTACGGGCTGCAAGGTCTGGGATCGAATCCCGGCGGGGACGAGATTTTCCGCCCGCCCAGACCGGCCCTGGGGCCCACCCAGCCTCCTGTACAATGGGTACCAGGTTTTTTCCGGGGGTAAAGTGCGGCCGGGGCGTGCTGCTGACTACTCACCCCCTTCTAGTGCCGTGGTCATGGAAGAGTAGAGCTATACCTCTACCCACTCTCTGGGCCACACCGGGCCTGCAACGGGAAAACTTCACTTCACTGTTGCAATGGAGAAGCAATAAGTATAACGTATTCTGAGTCTGTGTTTGTAGCATTAGGTATCCAGCATGCAAGGCGCATGGCCGTATTATATTGTGATCTGTGGCCTTCCCGGCTCTACAATATTTTTCTACGTTATCTAACACACTGCACGATTTTCGACACAGAGAGAGAGAGAGAGAAAGATATTGGACATAAACGTGCATTTCAATTTTATCTACAACTTGTCCGAAATGTTTTTCATTCTAAGAGGAATTGAGCGAGATGCCATAAATACATAATGGTCTTCATGTAAAATACTCTTTATACTTCTCAGATGTTAATGAAACTTGAATTTTCTCGACAAATTTTCGAAAAATACTGAAATATCAAATTTAATGCAAATCAGTCCAGTGGGAGCCGAGCTGCTCCATGCGGGCGGACGGACAGACAGACCAACAGAAGGACAGGCACGACGAAGCTAATAGTCGCTTATTGCAATTGTGCGAACGAGCCTAAAATTTAAATCACTCCTTCACACTACGTATACTTCGTATCCAGCACTAAGACCAGCTAAATGCCACGAATAGAAATAACTACTATTGCGAAAATTACACGCAAATCAGGGAAGTACCATATGGAAAAGAACGTGGTATTTTTAGAGTTAAAACAAGCTGTAGACCTACTTATAGTAACCACTGTTTTGAAGGGTTAATAAGGTAAATTACACGCTAAGAAAGCTGCGTTGCTGTTGAGTAACCTTGAACAACAAGAGGTATCATTTCCGCTGTGACGTCAAGCAGAAACAATGACAATCCTTTGAGTCCGACACTTCATAAAAGGACTCCAGTGAATATTAATGCAGTAACTAATAGTATTACATTGTACTGGGCCTCTGTTTACGACCATTCAATTCATGTCGCCGTAACAAATCTGGCTTAAATCACATCAGCCAATATTCGTCGTCTTGTGAGACGTGTCAGAATATTCTCCAAATCAGGCGGGACTTTGCAGCGTGTAGGACGTTGAAAAGATCGTAAAGCTTATGGTCACAGCAAAACCTTTCTGAAATTGGCGCTAATGTTGCAGGGAAAAAGCATTTCGTTAAGAATATAAACACATTTGCAAGAAGTATGTACATACTTCAACGTGTGAGATTCGAGGTTCTGACGGCAGTGACTATAAAGATTACATTATTTTGGGATGTGACGCCGTGTAGCCTAGTAGAAGGGTACCCACCATTTAAAATAACTTGTTGCCTCCATATCAGGGTAAATCGGTGGTACATATCAAGGTCCATTCATAGAACAGCCCAGTAATTTAATGGCAGCAAATGTGCTAACTGTAGTTCTCTATTTCCACAGAGTATTTTACAGCAGTCTTGGGCAAGTAAAAACAAATGCAGACCATGTTACGGATTCTTCACGCATTACAACCATATGGACTTGATGACCACTTTTGACCAAATATATGAAGCACTGTGTTCTCTATCAAAATTATAAAAGCGTGACTTGAGCACGTGTTTGAACGCAAGGAGACATTTTAAACGATTTAATACGTTATTAATTTGAAACTAGGATGAGACCGGCGATTATCCTAGCACTTTAGAAAAACGTTTTCGTTCAGTTCCTCTGTTTTGATTTCTCCATCGTGGTAGAGTCAAAGTTGTACATGTACACGCCATGAAGTAGTATGACAGAGTGGAGATACATGTCCTACCATTCTTACCTGCGGCACTAGACGGTGGGTGGTCAGCTCCACGCCACGGCCGCTTTAATCCTAGGGAAGAACCCACTTACTGTTGAATGGGAAACTGGGTGGTCTCAAGAGCCTGTCTGGCTGTTTTGCTTGCTTATGTACTTAATTACTCACTCACTCCACGGAGCTGAGTCGTTCTTGAGAAGCTGACCGATTCTCAGCTAGTCAAGAAATTAACCGCACTTTATGGAACCCGAAGGCTCATTACCGCATTCACAAGTTCTCACCACATATCCCTATCCTGAGCCAGGTAAATCCAGTCCATGCACCTCCCATCCCACTTCCTGAAGATCCATTTTAATGTTATCCTCCCATCTCAGTTTTGGTCTTCCAAGTGGTCTCTTTCCCTCATGTTTCCCCATCAAAATCCTGTATACACCTCTCCTCTCCCCCATACGTGCTGCATGCCCGGGCCATGTCATTCTTCTCGGTTTTATCGCCCGAATAATACTGAGTGAGCAGTACAGATATTAAGCTCCTTATTATCTAGTTTTCTCCACTCCCCTATTAGCTCGTCCCTCTTAGACCCAACTATTCTCCTCAGCACCCTATTTTCAAACACCCTCAGCCTTCGTTCCTCCCTCAATATGAGGAAGTACGGATGTTATGCAGGAAAGAAAAGCCTCTTGCCTCTACCGAGAATCCGCCGATTTTTCAGTTGACAAGTCTGTAGCCTAGTCTCCTTAGCAAAGTTTTGTTCATAAACCCAAATACATCTCTTAAGATCTTGTAAGTCCGCCTTTATTTATATTTATATCCAATGCTTTTCCAGTGAAAGTAGGCAACGGTACGGCGTAAAGACACCTTTACTGGCGGTGGCGCATATTATGAATACACGTATTATAAATTAGAAACTCGAGAAAAATAATCTTACTTGTTGCTGTTTTTATCCCAACGATATTATTGCAGTACGAAGAAGAAAGATTTCTTCATTATTTTTAATAGGCAAACAAGGTGCACTTTCACCGTCATCTGTTGTCAAGGAGTGAGTACCGGCACCTCTTCTTCTTCTTCTTCTTCCTCTTGTACTTGTTCCAATTTACCTTGTTCTTCTTTTTCTTGTTGTTATTGTTGTTCTTTTTTTTTTCTTCTTCTTCTTCTGTCAAGGAGTTGGTATCGATTCCTTTTACACGTACCAAAAAGGCACTGTTTACATCTAACACAATTTTCACTCTTAAAACGCAGCGTATTTTACGTGGCAAACCCAAGGAATGAAATAACATTGGATACGTAGGCCTGTATGGGCCGGTCATACTTAGACGAACCGCAAAGAAATGAGGCGTGAGGGTTTGGATTGCATATGTGACAGTGACAGGATAAAGGGGTTAACAAAACTCCCGGCTCTACAGAACAGGGGGAGTTTATTGACAAACTGAGCGACTATCAGTTACTCAAAAAGCAGCCTTTTCCATGGAGTTAGTTAATTACTAGTAGTTCACCTAGGGTTTAATTCCAAGCGCTCCTTGAAAAATCGATCACAAAAACTACTTTTTTTATTACGTAATTGCATGAATCAGTTGTTTTGTTTACATAAAATGCCGTTCCTTTCATTACTAATTTTCCCCGTCCTTCTTAAATTCCGTGAAAACTAGTTCCTCTATGAGATTTGAAGGTTTTACAGCGGTGATGATGTAGATTGTAGTCTTCTGACGTCAATCTCAACTTCCTCTCCTCCTCAAGCAACCTGAATTTCCTTTTCATGGCGCTGAAGATGTTCTGGACGAGAAGTGCACTCTTCTGCGCTACTACGCAGCAAGTAGCCCAGAAAAGCGCAGTTTTTATCTGCTTCGCGGCAAAAGCTTGAAGTCATGCATATTTTAGTTGCTAAACACCGCTTCAATGTCTATCCATCAATTTTGTATTCTAACATCTGATAAAATAAACAAGATAAAAAATTTGTATCTCTAAAAAACATTTTTATTGTTACAATTTACCGCTATAGCCCAGGCATTATCCCATGCCAGCCCATGTGGTGTTTATGGTGGACAAATTGGTACTGCGACAGGCTGTTCTCCGAGTATTTCGGCTTTGGCCTGTCAGTATCAAACCACCAGCGCTCCGCACTCATATCTCATTCAGCTATTACAGATGCTACATAATCTTAACAACTGACAGCATAGTTAAATAAAACACTTCTCTCGTTGGTATTGCCTCGTTGCGGTCGCAATTGTAAGGTGGGGTTGTCCAACTTCCATACACGTCCTGTATGACAAATGCAATTCTCAGCTTGCAGCGTGGGAGTTCGTGGGAGAAGGGAGAGTGTCGGCATAAAGAGAGTAAGCGTAACGGCCTTGCACAAGACGGTACGATTAGTACTGTCATCCAGAGGGAAAAGTGCAATGCAAAGCTGTTGGAACTGAGCATTGATAGATAAACCGCCATAGCAAGCAGTCGCCAGTAAATCGACTAATAATAGACCACGGTAGACGACCTCGTGTTCTGCCCTTTGCAGTTGTCATTACAATTGCTTTTAAAAGGAACCATATCACACGTAGTTCGGTCAGTGCATAGACAAAAGTGACACGCTGGATTGTGCTACGAAATGTGGGTAAATGGTTGCCGCTGATCAAAGCTTATAGCTGTTCTATTTTGTCGCGTGATTGATCCGAGTTTACTCCGCCCTCCGCCTTATTTTCCTGTTGCAAAGCGAACACTCCCTTTCAAGATGGAAGAAGACATGTGGCGTCAACTCTACGAAAAAGTAAAAGAATCTGAATCAAAAAGAGTAAAGACTGATCATGACATAAGGTAAGTCCTTATTAGAGTAAACGTTAATAACTGAGTAATAACGTATCCAGGTTTGTTCCTTTCTTGAAACGGGCTAGAAGCACAGCGTTGAATGAGAGGACGTCAATCAGGTCGGCAGGATAGACGCCGATATTGCAGGCCGACATCCCTCGGAAATCGAAATAATTATATTGACAACTAAACTGGAAGGCCTATCGGTTTTTTTAAAACAGAACACTGAAATATATACGTCAAAATATAAACTTCTTTGTTGACATTAATTATGAATATTTTTAATGCGGTGACCTAATTCTGGATATTTATTATGCTTCGTTTAATTTCGTTACGTCACCGGATCGAATGCATGTACATGTCGATTTATTCCTCCGAGGATTTGTTTGTTTGGATAATCAGATAACATTTAATAAATAGTGGTATTATTGCGAATGCAGTACTTATTTAAGAAAATACACGGTCGGCCTGTGGACTGTATACAAAAGGAATTTCATGAAATAAATTCAGACTTTTTGAATGGATCTAGGTTTTCAGTAGCAAACCCATTCATACGTTCGTGTGTCACTTTCAGTACAGTAAACAGTAATGTAGCACACACACACACACACACACACACACATCAGTGGCTCGCTTATTTTCAGCTGCAACCTAACTATTTCTAATGTACCCAGAGAGTCGATACCGGATTTCACAGTCACAGTATACAAATAATATTCCGTTACAAAACAAATTGTGTATATCGCTTCAAATAAGTCAGTGGTTTAAAAAGAATGATCCTCCTGTATTTAAAGTTTCGGTTCTTACCCCATAATTTTGTGTAATTGTTTGGGTTGGTTTCTGGTTGTGCGGTGTATTAACGAAATATTTAAAATCCGATTCACTCATGAGCGACGATTAATACTTAGCAAGTAAGGAGGATAGAAGTTGCAAAAGTTGTCCTATTAGCTTCGCCCTGCCTGTCCGTATGACCACATGTAATGACTCGAGAACGGCTAAAGGAATTTTCAGGCGCGTTCGCAAAATTGCGAGAAGTGACTAGTAGCTTCGTCGTATCTGTTTGTCCGTCCGTCCGTCCGCAGGGAACAACTCGGCTCCCACTGGATGGATTTACACGAAATATGATATATGAGGATTTTTCGAAAATTGTTGAGAAAATTCAAACTTCCTTAAAACGTGACAATAATAACGGGTATTTTACATGGCAACATGTGTACAATTATGACAATATCTCGCTGAATTCATGGAACGAGAAATTTTTCGGACAAAAATTGTAGAGAAAATCAAAACACACATTTTATTTTCAATAATTTTTTTTCCCCGAAACCGATGTCCTTTATGAGATAATGTTTAGAAATATTGTACAACCGGACAGACCACAGACGACAATATAATAAGGCCATGCGCGATGTATGCTGGATAAGTAGGAGTACAGAAACCCAAAATACGTTATAAGTAAATGTCAGTCTTGTTAACAATTTGGTATTGGGTAATTTCACTAAGCTCTGTCGACACATTCCTGTTTTGCTACAACCGCACAGTGATAACGGTCACCTTACCTTCTGTGCACATCTCATGCATAACTCGCTGTATGCTAATCTGTGATTAAGCGTTTCAAATAAACGTTGTCAACAGAAATGAAACAAGCATATTTTATATAAGACAAACCCTTTCCGTAAGACTTGCGGTTTTGAGATAATTACAAAAAGATGGAGAGGACGCTGTACAGTTTTTATGCAGTATCTTTATTTGATAGGATTTACGTTATAATGGTTTTCCATTACACAACTTACTTGGCGTTTTCAAATTCTGACTCTGGAAACGCGTTGGTAAATGCCAGCTGGCCTAGACAACGTCGGGGGTTACGCAGCGTCTTTGGTGAAGATGCTGTGCATGAGACACTGGAGTTTTTAATAAAGGAGCGTGATGTAGAGAAACATAAAACTGTAAATGTAAAGTGGCCCCTGTGTACCGCAAGAATACGTATGGGGGGAGTGGAGATACAGCACCAGTCGTTCTTAATCTCGGCACTAAATGGGGTCAATTTTACGACCCAGTCGCTTTATTGAGGAGAAGGTTCAGCCGGTATCAACTTAATAGTAAGCTGGGTAAGCTCCAGAGGCTCTGTGAGTTGGAGAAGACGGAAATCTATTGCCCTTTCGGGGAATCGAATCCTCGGTCGTTCAGCATGTAATCTGGTCATACAAAGTAGTAATACCGGTAAATAGTGCACCAACACATCTGTTGAGTTCATAGTCTAAAATTCGTTTTTAATCTGCAGTCTTATTATCGTCTGGTAAAAGCGCTTAACTCTGCGTTGTCTCCCGCCGCATGACGCGACGTTAGCCTGTAAATATGGCTAGTTAATTGTAAAATCTCCATCTCTGCTAAACCGACTCACCCTACGTTATTTTAAATTTGATCACCTAATAGTATTTATTGCCGATCCAAGTGGCCACGCGGTCTAAGGTGTGGGTCTGGGGCCGCTCGCTTGCTGGGATTGTGGGTTCGAATTCCGAAGGGGGCATGGATGTCTGTCTGTTGTGAGTGATGTGTGTTGTCAGATAGAGGTCTCTGCGTCGGGCTGATCACTCGACCAGAGGAGTCCTAACGAGTGTAGTGCGTCTGAGGGTGATCACGAATCCTCGACAATGAGGAGGTTTTGGCCCACTAGGGCCGTTGCGTCATGGTAAAAACAAATAGTATTTATTAGCATGCAGTGTGTGTCGTGGGGATTAATACCCTGTTCTGTACCGGTACTTTAAACTTAAGTCTCAGTTGTAGTTCGGATTTTAAACATTTACGCCAACTTTATTTTATTTGCATCCAGATGCACTGGTTACGTCTGGGTGCGAACTGCGGTGTGACCATTTTACTTACAACCTAGAGTTAGGCCATAGAATAAATCCCCATGAGATCGAACCCCACCCCCCCCCCCCTACAATGGTTCGCTCACCGGCGTACTTTCCTATATTACAGTCATCGTCCATTGCATTTGACAGAAATGTTAGCAGGATAAACTTCGCTAGCGACGAGCGTTTTAAGATGGTTGATATAGGCTAGTCTGGGCTAGACAGGAACACACCAGTAAAAAGACAGTGGGAACTTCGAACACTTTCCCTACTATCCTTGGTACTTCTTTCCGTTGCCTCATTATAAAGCTCTGCAGACGCTGTGCAAATAGAGTACAGACGTTATGTAATTTCTTTTTTTAAAAGTCGCAATTTTTTGGTTACTTCATTTGTTTACTGTCTTAATTTATCAGACAGGATAATGGTCAGCTGTTTATCACATGAACTGCCTCTTTCACTGGTCGATTTCAGAGACTTTCCTAGTCGCTTATGTCCTGCAAAATTGACTTCACATAATTTCTCTATAAACAGAAGTTTGAATATATAATTTTAAAATTTTTTTACCGGATATAATTTAAAAATTAATCCTCAGAGAAATATTTAGACCTAAGAAAAGTAACACAAGTGAAAAACTGTCTAATTTATACAATTCGACTGATCTTTTAGTGTAGTCAAATCAAAGTCATGGCTGACTGAAATTGGACAAACAGTTGCATATAAGACAAACAGAGACGAGAGGGTAAGAGTAAAATTGATGTGAACTTTATTTTATTGACTTAGAATCATGCACAATGACGAATATTGATATTAGAAGCGTTAAAACTGGGCACTGCTGCAACAGAATTTGTTAGGTAAGCAGGTTGTTAATTTGCTTGAATTCAGGCTTCCGCCGCGAAGTAGCTGAGAACTGCGCTCGTATGGGTTATTATGCAGCGAGTAGTGGTAATTTTTACCGACGTTTCGGAACAACATATAGGTCCTGTCATCAGGGTTCAAGAATCCAAAAAACTGAGGATGGGACCGATATGTTGTCCCGAAACGTCGGTAAGAAATTACCACTACTCGCTGCGTAATAACGCAAACGAGCGCAGTTCTAAGGTAGTTAATTTGTTCTGTAGTCTGTCATGCTGGGGGAGGGGGTAAGGTGGGAAGACTTCAGACGTGGTTGCATTTCGTAAAACGAATGTGTAAGAAAATCATTATCACGTGTTAACAAGCTCCGAAGACAAGTATAACCCAAGGTTGTCTCGAAAAACAGATTGTTTTCTTCGTTTGCTACGAGGTTTAAGGAATGGAAGGCAGAGAATTTCGCTTTTTGGAACAGTGTAGTGGTCAGTAAAATCCTCAAGATTTTTAGTCGATTATGACGCTACTTCGAACACCGAATGTCGTGACAGTTGAGCTGTGCTGATTTTGTATGACTAACATGCAACTGTACATTCTACACAAAGCCACTGCCTACTCAGAGCTATTACTCATGTGTATTTTTGGTTCCCGTCATTTCTCTATGCGTTCGAAAGATGACAATCTTGAAACTTGTTTGCACGTCGAACTCCAAGCTGTATTCAGCCTCTCATGGGCAAATTTCTGTAATTACGAAATTTAATACGCCGGCGAATGCAAACTTAAGAAGCAGCTTTCTTTGTAACACAAAAAAATTGGAAAACTGTTTATGTTCAAGTTAGGAACAAAATGTACACAATTTTGGTTTGGAAAACCAAAAGGAAATAGCTCAATTGATGTACACGGGCGTAGCTGGAAGAATATAATTAAACTGTATCTGATAGAATTTGGATATTGGGATGTGGATTACATTCGTGTTGCTCAGGAGAGCGACCAGTGGGAACATGTGAATAAATTTCGAGATCTGCAAAGATCAGTAGTGAACTAGAATAGGGTAGCCTGCATAGTGACTTGGCTGGAAGATTCGGGGTTCAAATGCCAGCAGAGGCAAGAGATTTTTATTTTATCCAAAAACGTCCAGACCGGCTTTGGGGTTCACACAGACTCCTAATCAATGGGTGCCCGGGTTCCTTCCCGGGGGTAAAACATCCGGGTTGTGAAGTTAGAAGTAGATCGATTTAAAATCCATTTAATTCGATCGACAATTTAACGTGCAAGAAGAAATAATGAGCTAAAAAGATACAGAATTATACACATATTGACTATTTTGAATTTCAATTCGAAGTTACACGGAAAATGTAGGTAGGTTATGAATGAAAACCAAGGAAAAAACTGTAAAAGATCTGAAACGTGGGAACAGTTGCTGCTAGAATCAAGATACATTCTCATTCCTGTTCTCACTTTCACCTTTTTTTCCGTCTTCTTCTTAGCGGTTCAGAACGAATCGAGCTTCGGGCTTCTCTGTTGCAGAGATTTATAGTCTTATTAAGACAAACGATACGACACATTGGGCAGGAAATATGCCGTTGCAAAAATCATAAGTCAACACAGATAAAGATCGATACGAATCCGTGTCCCGCTACGAATTCGAACCCGCTACCCTGCATTGTTTCAGTGGCACAATACTGTGCGTCACAGACCGCTACAGGAACAGGCGAAGAATGTTAACATCAGTCTCCGTTATTAAGGTACTTGGGTAACCCTTGAGGGACTTTCTAGCCGACTACTGCGTAACACTGTAGTTTATGAGACTATCTTTTCTCAAAACCAGAATAAAGACATACGTCATGCAATTCATACTTGACAGCTGTCGCTATGGCAACAGACAAGATAGAAAAACTCGCTGACCTCATCACTCAAGTCAGCTGTTCTGTGGTTCTGCCGTGAAGTGGTTTCGGAGTAGTCATTCCTGAGTCAATGATGTGTTCTGGTGGAGGTAATGAAACTGCTGCCACAGTCAAGATTAAAGCGGTTTGACCAGTTTCTTTTCAATACTTTGCTGATCAGTCACCCTGCTGGGGATTTCCTTGTCTTACGGAAACAGGCAAGTGCACTCTATGACGCAAGTGTGCCCTTGGAACACGCAGACCTAATGGCAGCAATGGTATAATTGTCCCTGTGCATGAGGTGAAAGGTGAGTGGTCAACTTCACACCCTGGCCGCTTTACTCTCGACACCCACTGAATAGGCTGGATGGGCTCCGGAGGTTTTGGAGAAGAGAAAAATATCCCGTGCCGGGAATCGAAACCGGGGTCGCCTTGCCCATAGGCACAGTAACAACTACGCAACCCGTGCTCCTCTTGTAACGAGTGAAAAGTAGGAACATTCTTATGATGCAGTTCCGTCACTTGTACGTTCGTTAGCCATTTACAAACACACAAGTTGACTCAAGCGATAACGTGTCTGACCTACATCCAGGTGGTGTCCGGTTCGAATCTCGGCAGTAACATAACTATCCGGAGGTTTCCATTGTTCTCACCAGTCGCTCTAAGAACAAGACAGGGAACTGCCTCAGACTGTACCACGATCGCTTCCTTCCCACTCTTTCCCCATTCATTCCATGCCACTCGACATCATACAGTCTGAGCTACCGATAGTGGCATTACATACACTATAAATAAATAAAACAAAACATTTTATTACATCAATTCAAAAATCCTGTATGCTGTAAAAATGTATCTTCGTTATCAGATGTTACTAACATTATTTTCCAAAAACAAATTAAGGAGCCTTTAATGATCTTGGTATGTGGCACTCCTTTGAGTTTCCTAATTGAATCAACAGTACTTTTCCACTCCGTCAACACAATTTTATTAGTAAACAATCCTTCCTGTTTACAATACTGGCTACAGGATTCGGCTATTTGGTGAAGCCATCCTCATGCTAACCACGATAAATGTGTAAATATATAAAAGTAACATTACATCATACATAAAAACAGAGTGGCGGTGAGACCTCACATCTTATAGCAGTTTGTTATAACGTACAAACATATGAGACATACAAGTCAACATAATTTAACTTTTTTACCTTTGCGTTTTTATGGTGGTTACACTGAGGATGGTTTTACTAAAAGAAGAAACGTGTACCTAATATTGTAAACAGGAAGGATTATTTACTAATAATGTTGTGTTGACGGAGTGGAAAAGTACTTTTGATTCAGATTCTTTAATCGCATCCAAGGTATTCAAAGTGAAGGGCCAAATCCGTAAATCCTTCCCATAAGAGCTGGAACGATACAATGTCATCCACCAATCACTCGGCACCACCTTCCTACATGCTAATAAATTACAGTCATTCAAATAACTTATTTTCTCGCACCAGAACTGCAAGAAGTGAAATGGCAAGATTTAATGTAAGCCCACAGAGAGTTACAGTACGAGTGGACACGCAAATGAATTATTTCACTTACACATGTAATCAACTGCACTGTGCAGTCTTTATTTAGGATCTCACAGTCATTCATCAGAAATCCCCGCACTTTTACAGAACGTGAACTTTCCTCATTCAGATAGTGGGCACCTATCCCATCCTGAGTCAGATGAATCCAGACGTGAATAGAATACACAATGTTGAAGTACCTTTATGTAGATTTTGCTGATAGTATTAAAAAAATAAAAGAATTATGCGGGTCTCCTAACAATAAAATAGACAACCGTCTAATGTGCAGTGATTAATTCCCAGATAATGGCCTTGAATCTACAGAATGTCCCTTTTATCTCGCAACTGATTATGGTAGCTGTCATGAAATGACCCGGTGAATGCAGACCTTTTTGTACGATAAAGTTGCCGTGCTCAGAGACAGAATAAAACGTACACACCATATGCAAATCCATGCGTCATTCTCTTCTGTAAGCCCAAGTGGAACAGCAACCAGATAACTTTTGATTTTAATCAAACGTCGTCATACACTTGGTCAAATGTCTCAGTACAGTGCTTGGCGGGAGATATCGGGTTGGACTGTCTGTCTGGTGGCGGCTGTCACGACCCCCGATGGTTTTGGCAAGTCGGTGAAGGTGCAGTGTACCATACAGAATAGCTAATAATGTCTGCATCACGGAGCAATAAATTTATCAGACGCTATTTTTATCAAAAAGATGTTCTGACGTCACTGTGCATCTAGTAACGATTCCAGGAATGTTACACACTAACACGTTAGCGGTTCCTTTCAAGACGTCAATTGTTTATGGAAACACGTTCTCACGCCATCCTATTGTGTCTACCATCGTTAATCCCTTTTCATTTGAAAGTAGTTGCGTTAGAAATTATTCTCCAGTAATTCTGTTAAGTTGCATCCTTCTTGTTTCTGTTATTCGCAAACCACAAAATAAGCACAAGCAAGCAATTTTGTTACGAATTTTATTTTAATTTTTTGGACAGAACATCCCCATTATATTCAAGTATACGTATACAAAGAAAAGAAGTAGGATTACAGTGTATACACAACTTTTATCCTACATGTAACAACAGCATGTTTTTACTGGTATGATAAATTTGTGTACTTGCTATAATCCGTGTTATGATGTGTTGTTTTTCACTCAGTTCGTAGAGTGAACATACACATGTAACTCAATCATAAAAACGGAGACAGCAGCTTATCCGGCACGTCGGTAGCCAAATGACAGATAAAAAGATGTCATATTGTAGACTAAAACTCGTATAATTTGAATATAAATGTAACTCGTACTTAACAGTCTAACATGATTCAACAGGCCCGTAACTTCCACACTAAAAGAAATCTAATTTCACGTCGTTTCCTGGGAGTCAGCTGTAACTTCTACATAGGACACAAATAAAACTTGTATCAGCCGCTTCATAAAGGTCATTGCACAAAATTTGGTACTTGACATTGAGTACAGTCTTCTTTGACACACTTTACAACAACGTCTATCATGGGACAAACCGTCAAACCTAAAGCCGAGGTTCAAGGTCGTTGAAACTGCTAATGCAAAACTCGAAGTTTCTTGTGTCGAATTTATTAGATCTCCAGAGATGCAGAAGAACACTGCACTTCAGGATTCATGAGTGTGTGACATCTATTTTGAACAATAAATATTACAAACAGAAATTAGAAAAAAGTATAGACCCTACTTGTAAAAGTGGAAGCAACCTGACTGTGATGATGTACCAGGAATCTTAGTTTTGTCACCTTCACACCAAAATTCGATCCAGCATTATTCCCGTGAGGTTAACACTCTTGGTTAATAAAATTATTTGTGACCATCACAGTAAACTCCCTTGTAATCAGTCCTGTGTTCAGCACTATTTTACATCAAACATTTAGGAGATAAAAATTATCTTGCTTTATACCCATCCCCCATCTTCCAGCGAAAAAGGTTTTAATATGGTCTAAACTTTATGCGCGAACATTCTGTGGCCTAAATAGTTCTTATCACATACCAGATTTTCGTACGAGGAAAGTTTTAGATAAAAGTTCTTTGTAGACTGCAAGAAGAGCAGATTGAAATTGAAATTCCCGACATCGGTCGTACAACATTCAATCGAAACCCGTTCAATGGATATGAAACTTTCAGACGAGAGGCAGTACGTCTCAGTTTTTAGTTGTGGATGTGTACTGAGTGAACCTTTAAGGGCGAAACTGTATCTGTCTGATATGAAGACCCAGTTCGTACCGCGCAGTAAACACTCTCTGCCTCGGTTATAAAAACCGATAAGTTCGTGCTGTATAGAGAAATAATCGCTGTTTGTTCTGAGATCCACGCAAAACACATAAATGCATTGTGGGCAGAACACACAATTTCTGAATGTTAAAGCTGGTGGTACATAAATTAAGTCTTAGGCTTTAAGAGGTTAACAAAATGCAAAAAAGTGTACGTACACTCATAAAGTTTTACAGCAAGGTTCTAGTTGTCCTATACATGAATGAACCCTTTCTTCCCACGGAAACGACTTCAGATGTCATGGAACCTGCTTTTTTTAATGGCAGTATAACTGCATCAGTAAAACCGGTCTTTCAAAGTGCGTCAGCACACGAGGAATCCCCTAATTACAGTATGCTTTTATTTCTGGCAGAATCCAAGAGCTCGATGGAAGCTTCTTTGAGAAGTTTGGGACTTTACTCAAACAGCAGCACGCAGAAGAAGAGGACGGTGGAATGGCACCCGTGCGTGAGGAGGAAGAGCCAGGAAATGTGGAACTGGAGCTCGACGTTCCAGAGGACAATGGGGGCGCCGGTATGGTACTACAGGACAGCGACTCTGAACCAGAGGAGTCTGACAAACACGAGTTCATCACTGACGCAATGGGATGGAATGTAAGTCTTGTGGTACTGGTTAAACACTATTTTTAGTGAACAGAGGCTTTCTTAAGAAGCTGACAGTTGCTCTACTGGTTAAGAAATTCCCAGTCTTTTATGAATCGCCCAAGTTTATAATCATGTTTACAGCAGCTCGTCATTATATCCTGTTCTGAGCTAGATTAACCCACTTCACATCTTCACAACCCATTTCGACAAGCAAGCGAGTGTAACACTTTACACATGAATTCGGTAGTTCCCCGGTACCGGCTGTCCGTATTGAGATTCGCACGTCTTCCGCATCCTTCCATACAAATTCCGGAATAGCTCTTCGATAAAGCTAAGGCCGCTTTCTTCCAAATTCCTTATTCACAACCTCACAAATTATCGTAACATAGAAGCCACGTGGTCTGTGATATAGACAGCATCTTAAAATAAACAACAAAAGAAACTCTATTTGTTGAAGAGAAATTTTACTATTAACTGACCATCTACGCCTAGGTTGCCTAAGTGGTCTTTTCCCGTTAAGTTTCCGACTATAATTTCGTAGAAATTTCTTATTTCCTTGCGCGTGCTACACGTCCTACCCAAACAGGTTATGACACCCCTCCCTCTCCCATTATACAATTTTCCATCTTCCTGTTACTTCTCTCCTATCGGTCCTAGTATTCCTCTCAGCTTGTTAAGAACTTCTGGCTTGAGGTTAGAGAAAACGGAGCAAACACAATTCAGAATTCCATACGGTAAAAGTGGAGCGGGACTGTTTACTGTTATCCTTCACGTATTTATGAGGCTGGCATATTTTTCTGTATGCTTCTTGCGTCATAGTAAAGATAGAGCCCATAATTAGCAACTTAAAAACAGGAACAAGAAACAGATGCTATGTTCCCATTATTAGCCCCACACTTTGCTACCCACCGTCCGTTAGAATACAGCAGGCTTGCCGATTTACCAAATCTTGGCCCCATTCCAAACTCTTACGTGGTGTGGAAGTGTTTGCATAATTAACTTCGGTTTCACCAGCTCTGCAAATGATTACTTTGGAGATTAGTGCTGTGTTATATGCCAAGCGAATCTTTCAAGTCGCAACTGGTTAA
>Ga0123353_10001293_pt1 | contig 30715 bp, 23 predicted proteins | sample TergutLab28metaG_3_FD_92763 | JGI IMG/M metagenome (GOLD analysis project Ga0123353, IMG submission 92763) | Labiotermes labralis P3 segment gut microbial communities from Petit-Saut dam, French Guiana - Lab288 P3 | ecosystem: Host-associated > Arthropoda: Insects > Digestive system > Gut ...
CCCCCCGGGTCGGTGTCTCTTTGGGGCGCTGGGGCCCCCCCCCCCCCCCCGCAAGCGAGGGGGGCCATCTTTACTCTTTTCGCAGGCTGCGGACAAACCACAGAAAGCCCCCCTCGCTTGCGAGGGGGGAGGTTCACGTCTCCGCAGGAGGCGTGAACCGGGGGGTGTCCAAAAAAAGAAAGCCCCCGCCCGGAGGCTTTCTTTTTTTGTTTCTAACGTGGTCATGGCAGGAAGCTGCTGATGCTGCTCATATCGAAAATCTCATACTCGCTGAGATTGACCATATCGCTCAGCTTGATGCCGCCCACCTTCAGTTCAGTGATCTCCGATGTCTGGGTCTCGCCGTCGGCTGTAATGCTGCTCTTGAGCGTGATGCCATATTCGTTGTCAACCCAGAACTTATATTCCACGCTGAACCATTTGATGGAATACACCGTCGCTTTGCGCCCGATCACCGTGTCGCTGCCGACTTTTTTCAGCCCGGCGTCCCGATAGGCGTCATAGCCGAAGAGGAAGCCGCCGGCGATCATTCCAAAGGATTTGTAAGCGTCGCCATCTCCGAGCGGTGTGGCCATGCCGGTTTTATCAGCGGCGCTCAGGATATAGAGGAGGTTTTTGCCGAAGTCGACAAACGTGACGGAATCGCCGCTAATCAGCGCGTAGCCCTCGTCGCAGCGCATCTCTGTCATGGAGTTCTTTTCACCGCCCGAGTCAAAATCGAACGTGATTCTGTAGTTGGAAAATTTCAGCTCAACATCCGATTTCGATTGGAGGTCAACGGCGTCCCCGCCGTCGCCGCCCGGGTTGTTCCCAGCGGCGGTTGTGGGGTCGCCGCCCGGCGGCGGCGGTGGGTCGCTCTTGCCGCAGGCCGCCAGCAGGCAGGCCGCCAGCGCGAGGGCGCACAGCAGGCAAAGGATTCTCTTCATGGGGTATGTTACTCCTTATTTGAAGATTTTTATGCTGCCGATGAGGGGCAGCTCCTTCTTCTCGCCCTTCACGGCGCTGATGATGCCGAGGATGGCCAAGATGCAGATGGCCAGGGACAGCAGCGTGGTGATCAGTACGATGAACCACGGTGTGACCCTGCTTTCGATCGGCAGGCCCCAGACGCTGGTAACCGTGCGCGTGACCTTGATCAGGCGCAGCAGCCAGTTCAGGATGAAGTAGCCGACCCATACCACGAGCAGGGTCATGCCCTGCTTGGCGTGATACTGCGCGAAGGGGGAATCCTTCTTGGTGAGGAAGGGGATCAGGGCCAAGGGGCCGCAGTAGGCCAGGATACCCATCACCTTGTTGTCGGCGGCGTCTTTCGCCTCGTCGTCAGCGGGGGCCGCGGGGGCTGCGTACTGCGGGAACTGCTGCGGTGGGGGCGGGGCGTACTGCTGCGGTTGGGGGGCATACTGCTGCGCCTGCGGGGCGGCCAGGGGCTGGCCGCAGCCGACGCAGAACGCGCCGTTGTCAGGGTTCTGGGCGCCGCATTGGGTGCATGTCATAGTAACTCTCCTTTTCTAAATTTATCTGCCTATGGTACTGTATCATCTTAGCACAAAAAATATGTGTTTGTCAAGCAAAAACTATGATTTTGCAATATAAGGGGCCGCTCGTCTCGGGGCGGCCTATTTTGCTTTTGCGCTTTGCCTCACTGATGCTTGTTTTCGATCTTCGTCTGCGTCTCCCCGGTGATCAAATTGATGTACCGCACGAAGAGCGAAACCTTGTTGTCGGGGTCCAGGGCGTTCCACAGGGTGCGCGTGTAGGCGTCTATGCTGCCGGAGATCGCCACCCGTACGGGCTCGCCGGTGAAGCAGGGAATCACGGGGCTGCCGTCGCGCAGATAGGTGTGAATCAACTGTCCCTCGCCCAGCACAGGGGTCTCATACTCGTAGAAAAAGCGCTGGCAGACCTTCTCCACGCCCTCGCTGGCCTTGAGGATACTCAGCTGGCAGGAGAAGGTGTTGCGGGGCTTCTTGGTCATCAGAGCGCTGATGCGCGGGGTGAAATTGGGTTCGTCCGGCTCGAACGCGCGGGTGCGCAGGGCCTCTTCGAAGCTCTTGCCCTCCCGCAGGAACTCGTAGATCGTGTCCGTCTGGTCTCCATTCGATACGATGGTCTGGTTGCCCAGCACGCGCACGGGGGAGTAAATCACCAGGGAGGGGTCGCGCAGCTTCGATGCGTCGAAGGGGTGCGTGCGCAGCCCGCTGCCGTCCTTGACGAACACGCGGTTGCGGCTGTTCTCGCTGCGCCCCATGATGAAATAGGCGATCACGGCGTTTTGCCCGTCGCAGTGCAGCCCCATGAGGATGCCGCGCCCGGGATAGGAATTCCCATTGAGATAGGTTTGAGCCGTCTTCATTCAGCACGCGCCTTTCTTTCACTTTATGACTTCATTGCTTTGCTATCTTACACCAAAACGAGCATTTTGTCAAGGTTCAGCGTGCTTTTCCCTGGAAAAGGAACGATTCAGCCCTTTAATACCCTTATTAGCAGCACGCCCGGCAGGGCTTCGATCGCGGCCGGATTGACGTCGCCTGTTGTATCCAGCACGGCATAGCCCACGCTCTTGCCCTCGTAGGTGTTCCAGTGCTGCGGCTGGTGCGCCGCCAGGGCGTTGGAGGCATCGTTAAAATCAAAGCCAAATTCGTGGATGATACACACGCGCGTCTCGAAGTCCTTTTGCAGCAAATCAGTCGAATTGCCGGTGGACGGCAGGTTCACGCTGTTGGCGATCCTGCCGCACTCCAGGTAGGCCGTGAGCTGCCGCGCGGCCATGACGGCGCAGTTGTCCTCGGATTCCGGCGTGGAGGCCCCGAGGTGGGGGATGGCCGTCACGCCGGGGACGCCTATCATCTCGTCGGTGGGGAAATCGACGACATAGGCGGCCACCTTGCCGCTCTCCAGGGCCGCCAGCAGGTCGGCGCTGTTGACGAGATCCGCCCGGGCCGTGTTGACGATGCGCAGCCCGTCCTTCGCCCCGGCGAGGCTCTGCGCGTTGATGGAGCCCTTCGTCTCCGGGGTCAGGGGGGCGTGCAGGCTGAGATAATCGCTGGCGGCGATGACCTCCGCCGCGCTGCCCAGCAGCTTCAGGCTCGGCGCGAGCAGCGCTTTGGCGTCCTCGCTGAGGTAGGGGTCGTAGCCCACGACCGCCATGCCCAGCGCCGCCGCCGCACCGGCCACCAGGCCGCCGATGGCCCCCACGCCGATGAGCCCCAGGGTCTTGCCGGAAATCTCCGGCCCGCCGAAAGCGCCCTTGCCCTTCTCGACGAGCCCCGGCACGTCCGCGCCCTGGCCCTTGAGGCCCCCGCACCAGTCCACGGCCTCGGTCACCTTGCGCGAGGCAAGCAGCAGGCCCAGGATGACCAGCTCCTTCACGGCGTTGGCGTTGGCCCCGGGGGTGTTGAACACGCACACGCCCTGCGCGGTGCAGGCCTCCACGGGGATGTTGTTCACCCCCGCGCCCGCACGCGCGATGGCGACGGTGGCGGGGTCGAGGGCCATCTCGTGCAGCGATGCCGAGCGCACCATGACGGCGTCCGGGGCATCTACGTTTTCCCCGCAGACATAGCCTGCCGGGAACTGGTCGAGGCCGCACTTGGCGATTTTGTTGAGTGTTAGAATGTTGGGCATAATGTCCTCCATTTAAATGTATATTTTTTTCTCCCGGAGTGGCGATGCCGCGCCCTATAGGGAAAAGGACCTAAGGTCCTTGGGGCCAATGGCCCTTTCAAATTCCGCATAGGCATGGCGCAAACCCCCGGCCACGGGCCGCATCCCTGGAGGGCGCGGCATTGCCACGCCGGGGATAATCACGCACCAACTACCCATTCTTGCGTTCAAACTCCGCCATGAACTCCACCAGGGCCTCCACGCCCTCCACCGGCATGGCGTTGTAGATGCTCGCGCGCATACCGCCTACGGAGCGGTGCCCCTTCAGGTTCACGAAGCCCGCGGCGGCGGCGGCCTTCGCGAAGGCGGCGTTGAGCGCTTCGCTTTCGGCCACGAAGGTCACGTTCATCATGGAGCGGAATGCCGACGGCACGGGGTTGCTGAACATGGCGCTCTTGTCCAGGTAGCCGTACAGCAGCTGCGATTTGTGCAGGTTGCGGGCCTTCAGTGCCGGGAGGCCGCCCAAGGTCTGTATCCACTCCAGCACCAACTTGCACATGTAAATCGCCCAGCAGGGCGGCGTGTTGAGCATGGAGTCGTTGTCAACGACCTGCTTCCAGTCCATCACGGAGGGCGTGTCATTGCGCGCGCGGCCAAGCAGGTCCTCGCGGATGATCGCGACGGTGAGGCCCGCCGGGGCCACGTTCTTCTGCGCCCCGCCGAACAGTACGCCGAATTTACTTACGTCCATGGGCTCGCTGAGAAAACTTGAACTGATGTCCGCCACCAGGGGGACGCCGCCGGTCTCGGGCAGCTGCGGCCACTTGGTGCCGTAGATGGTGTTGTTGTGGCAGATGTAAAAATAATCGGCGTCAGGCGTGAACGTGCCGGGGTCGAGCGCCGGGATCACGCTGAAGTTCTGCGCCTTGGAGCTGGCCACCAGATTGATGTCGCCGTATTTCTGGGCCTCCTGATACGCCTTGTTGGCGAACTGCCCTGTGACGACGTAGTCGGCCTTGCCGGAGCCCGTGAGCAGGTTCAGCGGCACGGCGGCGAACTGCAGCGACGCCCCGCCCTGCAAAAACAGGACTTTATAGTTCTCGGGGATGCCCATCACCTGGCGCAGCAGCGCCTGCGCGCCGAAGATGATCTCCTCATAAACTTTACTGCGATGCGACATCTCCATCACCGACTGCCCGGAGCCGTTGTAGTCGAGCATCTCCTCCGCCGCGCGGCTGAGCACCGATTCGGGCAGCATGGAGGGTCCCGCTGAGAAGTTGTAGACTCTTGCCATGGCGTGTCACCTTTCTTCCACTTGAAAAATTTCACCCATTGTAGGGTTATACCATTATAGCGCTTTCAGGGCAGAAAAGCAAGGGATTCCGTTGAGGAATCCCCTGCTTTATTCTTGTGATTTTTGTGTATTATGCTACAGAGAGAACGTCGCTGCGCGATACTCCCTCACCGCCTGCGGGCGGAACTGTTCCACGGGGCGATTGACGCTTTTTTTGAAAATTACCTGGGGCGGTGAAAATGCGAAAAATATTTCTTGACATCCCCCCGGGAAGGGGTTATAATGGCCTCATGCATGGTGCGCACACGCGCCCAACAGGGAATCCGGTGAAAAACCGGAGCAGCTCACAGACTACTGTAAAAGCTACGAAACGTCCGGGCACTCCGAAGGAGGGCATACTCACTGGGGCCATGGCCCCGGGAAGAGGGACGCGGTAGGTTTGAAGCTTTTAGCCAGGAGACCTGCCATGCACAGGGTACAAGCCTTTCGGTGAGGGGAGCTTGGGAGCCGGAGATTACTTGTGTTTCTAGAGCACAGGTGCTTTGGGCTGTGATTCAAGTGGACCTTGCCGCGAGGCGGGGTTCAATTTTTTGCCGGCAAAACAAGGAGGGGGCATGCCGCCCAAGACGACAGAGGAGAAAAAAGCGGTGTGCGCGGCGAAGCTGGCCGCACGCGCCGGGGAGCTTGGCAGGCCGCCAAACAAAAGCGATTTTTCCGGCGAAGAAGTTTCGGCGATCAAGCAGGTTCTTGGGCCGTGGCCCCGTGCCCTGGAGGCGGCGGGCCTGAAGCCGCCGCGCCCGCCGAAGCAAAGAAGGGCAAACCCAGTAAAAAGTAATCAAGCTCAATCAAGAAAGGGTTGATCTCATGAAAACAAAGCGTTTTATCAGTGTGCTCCTTGCGCTGTGCCTGGCAGCGGGCATGGCATTCACGGCAATCCTTCCGGCGTCGGCGGCGGACAGCATCACCGTCTGCGTCAGCTTCGAGGGCTACAACCTGGGGCAGGGCTTTTATGTGGAGCCCACAAAGCTCTCTTTGCCCGCGGGCAGCAATGTGGACGACGCCACCGCCGCGCTGTTCGCGCTGAAAAGCATTCAGGCGCGGCATGACGCCGAATGGGGCTACCTCACCGCGGTGAAGGGCTTCGATACCGGCGTTGTGAGCATCCCCTCCTACATCACGCGGCAGCCCGGCTTTGAACTGAGCAGCGAGACGAACGATGACGACTGGCTGGGCGAGGGCGATTACACAGGCCAATCCGGCTGGATGTATACCCTTAACCACGCCTCCGGCAACGGCGCGGCTTATGATTTCCTCAACGACGGCGACGTCGTCCGCTGGCAGTTCAGCGTCTGGGGCTGGGGGAACGACCTGGGCGTAGAGGACAATTGGGGCTACGCCGAGCCCTACTATGACCACGCCGACAAGACAGAGCTCATCCGGCTGCTCTTTATCCCGAAGGCCGGGGCGGCCGAAAAGCGGGCCGCGCTGGATGTCGTCATCGATCCCCTGGCCACGCAGGCGCAGGTCGCCGCCGCCGCGCTTGCGCTGATTGACTCCGCAAAGACCCCCCTGGTAAAATGGCAGGCCAAGCTGCCGGACTGGCTGTCGGGCGTCGCCGCGTGGCCGGATTGGGCGCAGTGGATCGTCATGGTCGTTCTCTTCGGCTGGATCTGGTGGCTGTTCTAAAACGAGCAATTTTCCGCGCCGGCGGGAGGGGAACACCCTTCCGCCGGCGGCCCTCCGGGGCCCCGGCGAAACGAGATTTCGTTGGGGGGGAACAGAAAGGGGTATTGCCATGAAAGCATGTTCTAAGCGCGCGTTGGCGCTGTTTGCGGCTCTCGCCTGTATCCTGACCGGCGCCGCCGCCGCTTTCGCGCAGACGCCTGCGGAAGCGTGCAGCGCCGTGCTGGTACACCTTACCGCCAACGTGCCGGCGCCCGTCGTCAATTCCGTGGGCGGCGAATGGGCCGTTCTCGCGCTGGCCCGGGGCAACGCCGCCGTGCCCAGCGGCTATTACGACGGCTATGTCAGCCGCGTGAAGCAGACGCTGCGCAGCAACGGCGGCGTTCTGCCGAGTTCTTCCACCAGGAAGACGGAGTATTCCCGCGTGGTGATCGCGCTGTCCGCGCTGGGAGAGGACGCCGCCAATTTCGATGGCCGCAGCCTCCTGCTCCCGCTGGCGAACTTCGGCGACGTGACGGCCCAGGGCATCAACGGGGCCATTTACGCACTGATCGCCTTCGACACCCGCGATTGGGAGATCCCCGCCATCGCGGACAGCGCGCAGCAGGTGACACGGCAAAGGCTGATTGAATTTATCCTCAATAGGGAACTGGGCGGCGGCGGCTTTACCCAGGCGGGAACGGCCGTGTCCGCGGAGATCACCGCGATGGTGCTGCAGGCCTTTGCGCCCTATCAGTCCGATGCCGCCATCCAGGCGGCGACCGGGCGGGCGTTGGCGGCGCTGTCCAACATGCAGCTGGAAAACGGCGGATTCGGCCACGACACGGAGGGCGAAACCTCCGAAAGCGCGGCGCAGGTGGTTGCGGCCCTGGCCTCGCTGGGGATTGACCCGGCGGCGGACACGCGATTTGCCAAGCCCGGCGGGAACCCGCTGACCGCGCTGCTGAAATTCCAAAAACCCAACGGCAGCTTCGATCACGGCGCGGCGGGCACAGGCAACACGCAGATGGCCGCCGAGCAGGCAGCCTGCGCGCTGGCCGCCTATGACCGGTTCCAGAACGGCAAAACTGCGCTCTACGATATGAGCGACGTTACCCCGAAAACACAGCTCGACGCCGCGAAGGCCGATAGGATCGCCGCCGTCCGGGCCGTCACAGACGGCCTGCGCCAGGCGGACTACACCGCCGAATCATGGAGCGCGCTGCAGGCGGCAATCACCAATGCAATCGCCGCAGTGTATGCGGCGGCGAGTATTGACGCCGTGAACGCCGTTGCGATCCCCACCATCGGCGGCTTAGTCCTTAGACCACAACCCAAGTGGTGGGAGAGCCCGCCGTTGCCCGCTTTCTTGCATTTGATTTTGCGCGTTCTATTCTTTGGATGGATTTGGATGAGATAATATGCGAGCCTTATTTGCCAAAAAGCCAATAAAAATCGCCGCGGTCGCCCTGGGGGTCGTCGCGGTGCTTGCCGCGGCGTTCCTCCTTGCGCCCGGCGCGGCGACACCGCAGGGCGTCCCCACGACTGATGTGCGATCATCAAGAACAACTGACGCAGCCCCTGTTTTGACAGACACGGATTGGGCCCCGGCGATAGACGAAGCCCTGGCGGCGGCGCTGGCGCGGCAACCCGAAGCGCCCGCTTTGGCAACCACAACGCGGGTTGCCGCCGCAGCTGTAAGCAGGAGTGAAACGACACAGTACACTGCCGCCATGGCAACATCTGCGGCTCTGCCAACCACGGCTGCGCCCACCGCGTCAACAACAAGCAGGGCAACCGCTGCGACAACAAAATATACCTACGCATATACGGCTGCCACCACCACGCGCCCGGCAACGACTTCAGCTACGACGACGACGAGCACAACCGCAACAACAACCACCACCACAACAACGACCACCCGGGTACAGCTCACTGCCACGCTGTCGATCCGCTGCGATACCGTCCTGGGGAACATGGGAAAACTCCGCGCCGGGAAAGCGCCCTTCGTGCCCTCCAACGGGATCGTCATGGCCGCGAGAACCGTGACCTTCACCGAGGGGGAAACGGTCTTCGACGTGCTCCGGCGGGAGACGCGGGCTTCGGGCATCCACATGGAATATGCCAGCAACCCGATATTCAACAGCGTGTACATCGAGGGGATCAACAACCTGTACGAGTTCGACGCGGGTGAGCTCTCCGGCTGGATGTACAGGGTCAACGGGTGGTTCCCCAACTACGGCTGCAACTCGTACACCCTCAAGCAGGGCGACGTGATTGAATGGGTCTACACCTGCGGCCTCGGGGACGACATCGGCGGCGGCTATGCCGCGGGGACGCAGGGGTGAGCACCTGCGGTGCGGCAAGCCGCTTCGCTGTGCTCTATCAGAGCATACTTGAATCATGAGGAAAAGACATTTGCGGGACGCATTTTCGGGCTTTCACCCCATCGTGAACATGACATATTTCGTATTGGCCATCGGGTGCTCGTTTGTTTTGATGCACCCGGTGTGCCTTGCCGTGTCGCTGCTCTGCGGCGTCACGTACATGCTCCTGCTGGACGGCAGGAAAGCCCTGCGCTTTGCCCTGCTGTTTCTTTTGCCCATGTTTGCGATAGCCGCAATCATCAACCCGGCCTTCAGCCACGCCGGGGCGACCATTCTCTTCTATCTCCCGAACGGCAACCCGATTACCCTCGAGTCCATCCGATACGGCATGGCCGCCGCCTGTATGCTGGTGACCGTGATCGCCTGGTTCCGCTGCTACAGCGCCGTGATGACCGGCGACAAATTCGTCTATCTCTTCGGGCGGGTCATCCCGGCGCTGTCGCTGGTGCTGTCCATGGCCTTGCGCTTCGTCCCGCGCTTCGCGGCGCAGATGAAAGCCGTGGCCCACGCGCAGCGCGGCGTCGGGCGGGACGTCTCGCAGGGCAAGCTTCTCCGCCGCGCCGGGCACGGGATTAAGATTTTGTCCGTCACGGTCACATGGGCCCTGGAAAACGCTGTCGAGACCGCCGACAGCATGAAGAGCCGGGGCTACGGCCTACCGAACCGCAGCGCCTTCTCGATTTTCAGGTTCGACCGGCGCGACAGGTATACACTCATATTTCTGCTGCTGTGCGGGGGCTATGTCGCCGCCGGGGCGGCGCTTGGCGGACTGCGATACCTGTACTTCCCCCTTGCCGCAGGCGCATGGACGCCCTATTCTTTCAGCCTCTTCGCCGTGTATCTCGCGTTCCTCGCTTTGCCGCTCATTATGAATGGAAGGGAGGCCGCCCAATGGATGCGCTGACATTGCAAAACTTTTGCTTCGCCTATCCTAACCGGGAAAAATACGCGCTGCGCGGCATCGACCTGACTGTCCGGCAGGGCGAGTTCGTCGTCATCTGCGGCGCTTCGGGCAGCGGGAAAACCACGCTGCTGCGCCAGCTGAAGCCCGCCCTCGCGCCGCACGGGATGAAATCGGGCGAAATCCTGTTCCACGGCACGCCGCTGGATCAGCTGAGCGCCTCTGACGCCGCGGCGAAGCTTGGCTTTGTCCAACAGAGCGCGGAAAATCAAATCGTGACCGACAAAGTCTGGCACGAACTGGCCTTTGGCCTGGAGAGCCTGGGCTATGATACGCAGACGATTCGCCTGCGCACGGCTGAGATGGCCTCCTTCTTCGGGATACAGGAGTGGTTTCACAAAAACGTGGCCGAGCTTTCCGGCGGGCAGAAGCAGCTGCTTTCCCTGGCGAGCGTGATGGCCATGCAGCCGGAGGTGCTCATCCTGGACGAGCCCACCGGCCAGCTGGACCCCATCGCGGCCTCTGAGTTTCTGGCCGCCGTGGGGAAGGTCAACCGCGAGCTCGGCGTAACGGTACTGCTGACGGAGCATCGGCTGGAAGAGGCCTTTGCCCTGTGCGGCCGCGCTGTTGTGCTGGACGATGGGCAGATACTCTGCGACGGAACGCCCCGGGAAGCCGGCCATGCCCTGCGCGAGACCGGCCACGGCCTGTTCCGCGCGCTGCCGGCGCCCATGCGCATATGGTCCGCCGTTCCAAACGAACAGCCCTGCCCGGTCTCTGTACGTGACGGGCGGGAATGGCTTGATCAATGCACAATTCACAATTCACAATGCACAATGGAAGATACGCCGGCACAGCGCGAAAATCCTGTCATCGAAATAAAAGAAGCTTGGTTCCGCTACGAAAAAGAGTTGCCTGATGTAATCAAGGGGCTGGATTTCGCCGCCTATCCCGGCGAGATCACCGCGATCCTGGGCGGCAACGGCGCGGGAAAGACCACGGCGCTCCTGCTCATGCTGGGGCTGCTCAAGCCGCAAAGGGGTAAGGTGATTGTGCACGAGCCGCGCGTCGCCGCCGTGCCGCAAAACCCGCAGACACTCTTTGTCGGCAAGACAGTGGAGGAGGATCTGCTGGAAATGTTGGCTGGGCGGGGCATTGCAAAAACAGGAAAGCGAGAGCGCATCGCAAAGACAGCACAGATATGCCGGCTGACAGAGCTGATGCAGTCACACCCCTATGACCTCTCGGGCGGCGAGCAGCAGCGGGCGGCCCTGGCGAAGGTACTGCTGCTGGAGCCGAGAATCCTCCTGCTGGACGAGCCAACGAAGGGCCTGGACGCCGAGTTCAAGCAGGTTTTCGCCGGGATTCTGCGGCAGCTGGCGCAGGCGGGCGCGGCTGTTATCATGGTCAGCCACGACATCGAATTCTGCGCTGAAACCTGCGACGCCTGCGCGCTGATGTTCGACGGGAATATCATAACGCAGGGCGGCGCGCGGTATTTCTTCACCGGCAACAGCTTTTACACCACGGCGGCGAACCGCATGGCGCGGCATAGATTGCCCGAGGCTGTGACCGCCGACGATGTTATCCTCGCATTGGGCGGCACGCCCGCGCCGCCGCCTGTTCCCCCGGAATACCCTCCGAAAACCGATACAGAACACAGCGAAGCGAACTGCCCGCCGCAGGCGCGGCCGCAAAAATTGTCTCTGCCGCGAAAGCTTGTCATGGGGCTTTGCGCGATGGGCTTTCTTGTGACAGCTGTCTTCATGGGGTATCATTTTAATGGATTCACGGCTTTTCTTTCCGGCGGCAGCGCCGCAGCCAATGCCGCTAGCGATCCCGCCGCTGCCTGGCGCTATGTGAGCATCATGCTCGCGCTGACCATCGAAGTGGCCGTGTTTGTGTTTTGCCTGTCCTACAGGCGTGGGCAGAAATCGTTTCTTTTGCAGCCAGCATCAAAAAAGCTATCCAAAAGAACCGCCGCGGCGGCCCTCATGATTTTGCTGCTCATCCCGCTGACGATTTTTGTCGGGATTCATTTCTGGGGCGGCAGGAAATATTATTTCATTGGGCTGCTGATTATCCTGGAGGCCATGCTGCCCTTTGCGCTGGTCTTTGAAAAGCGCAGGCCGCAGGCGCGCGAGCTGGTCATTCTGGCCGTGCTGACAGCCCTCGCCGTGGCGGGGCGCTCGGCGTTCTTCATGCTGCCGCAGTTCAAGCCCGTGGCCGCCCTGGTGATCATCGCGGGCGTGGCCTTCGGCGGCGAGGCGGGCTTCCTGGTGGGGGCGCTGACCGGCTTTGTGAGCAATATGCTCTTCGGCCAGGGGCCGTGGACGCCCTGGCAGATGTTCGCCTTCGGGAGTATCGGCTTCCTGGCGGGCGTGCTGTTCAAGAAAGGGCTTCTGCTGCGCGGCCGGGCGGCGCTGTGCGTATTCGGCGGCCTTGCCGCGTTCGTGATATACGGCGGCCTGCTGGATGGGCAGTCGGCCTTGATGTTCCTGCCGGAGCCCACCCGCGCGGGGGTATTCGCCATGTACCTGCAGGGGCTCCCCTTTAATCTTATTCACGCATTATCGACTGTCATTTTTTTGGCCGTGGCCGCGCGTCCCATGCTGGAAAAGCTGGATCGAATTAAAGTTAAATATGGACTGGCGGAAGCCGGATGAACTTTTTATCGAGTAAAAGCAGCTGTGGCAGACTGGCTGAGCGCTTTTAGTGAAGGAGCAGTATTAAGGCGGCTTACTGGGGCAGGCATGGCTATTCTCCTTAATTTTTTAGTTTGATAGCATTATAGCTTATTTTTCTTATGAAGTCAGCCCTAAAATAAAATTTTGCTCTCGGCGAACACACGCCGAGAGCTTTGTTTCTTATTTTTCATGCGAAGCAGTTCCTTTACTTGTGTGTCATGGCCTTTTAGCAATTCCATTATACTACAAAGCGGGCTGCTATGCACTTCTTTTTTTCACCGATTTCATCTCGCCGCCTGTGCTTACCTCAAAAATTTTTTACCCCTCCACCCCCACCATCCCCAACAACAAAATCCCGATATTGTCCCGGTAGATTTCCTCGAACTGGCTCAAGGGCAGGGGGCTCACCCCCTCGCCCGCCTCTATGGTGTAGCCCGGGCGGTTCCACTCCTGGATGAACCAGTCCTTGTAGCCCGCGTGGCCGGAATATTCGGGCGTGGTCTCCAGGGCGTAGCCGCTCACGGCCTCCATGCGGCGGCCCAGGGCGTAGGCCCCCGGCGGGTTGTAGTCGGCGTACTTCCAGAAGATGACCTTCCCCTGGGTGTGGTAGGCCAGGATGAGGCGATACTCGGCCTGCTGCGCGCGGCGGGCCATGGCGGCGGATTCCGGGGCGGCCAGCGGCGCGGGGCCGACAAAGTCCCTGGGGGCGGGGCGGTCGAAGCCCTGGGCATATTTTATTTTTTTCGCGATTTCCCATCCGGCGGGATAGGAGAGGTTGGGGTCTATGCCCTCGATGTTGGCCTTCCAGCCGTCGGGGAAGGGGATGTGCGGGAAATCATCCGCGATTGCTACAGCCTGTTTGTAAGCTTCTGTGTTTTCGTCAAGGGCGCCCGTGACGAGGTCCACCCCGTCGGGGTTCACCATGGGCACGATGTCCAGGGTATGGCTCGCGTACAGCTTACGGAAGTCGGCACCGCCGATGCCGCCCCCGAAAGCGACACCGTAGGCGTACTGCTCCAGGAAGCGCAGCAGCACGGGGGTGGTGATCCATTCGTTGGCGTGGTGCGCGGCGTTGTAGCCCACGCGGGTTTTGCCTTGACCTATAGTCACTTGATAAAGCGGCCTGCCCAGCGCGCTGCGCCCTATCACGTTCACGCCGAGGAAGGGGTAGCGCCCGCGCAGGCCCTCGATCACCAGCGCCAGCAGGCCGGCGCTCCATCGGATGCTCGTGGGCACGATATACGCGCCCAGGGGGATGCGCAGGCTCTCGCCGGGGGTGAGGCGGCCGGGCCGGGCCAGGGGGTTGGCCACGGCGATGGCCTCGGGCGTGGTATCGTATTGCAGGGCCAGGCGGTCGAACGTGTCCCCCCGGCGCACGCTGTGCAGGCGTATCCCCACGAGATACGGGTACAGGGAGGCCCAGGTCATCGGGCCCGCGACGCCGTCCGGCTTCAGGCTGTTTTTCTCCTGCCACTGCCTGACGGCCGCCGTGGTCAGCGGGCCGAAGACGCCGTCGGCGGCAATCTCAGCCCCGGCGCGGCCCAGGCCCCACTGCAGCAGCTCCGCCGTGGCGCCCCAATCCCCCTCCCGCAGGGTGCGCATTGGATCGCCCCCTTCCTGGAGCAGTCTATTCGCCGCGGCCGGGGAATAGAAGCAAGCGTATTCTTACAAATGTCAGGGTCCAAGAAGATGCTCAAAATAGTTGTTTACAAAACAGATGAAATAGGGTATACTAAGAATAGAATCTCAAGAATTCTTTAGGGAGATGAGCTTATGTACCTAGCCAGAGTGTCCGCAAACGGCCAAATCACCGTGCCTGTGGAAATTCGCCGCGCCCTGAAGCTCAAAGAGGGGGATAAAATCCTATTTATGCAGCGGGACAGCGGGGAATTTGTCGTGGACAACGCCTCCGTTGCGGCAATCAAAAGAGCGCAGGACGCATTTGAGGGCGTTGCCGAAAGCTTAGGGTTTCCCAGCGAGGACGCAATTCAGTCGTGGGTGGATGAACTTCGTTACGGCAAGGAGGCGCAGGCTTGAAAAACCTCGTCGATACCAATATTTTCGCGTACCTGGAGCTTGTTGAAGATAATCCAAACGGAACGCATTAAACAATCGAACGGGGGATAGACGCTATGGCGAATTTTTTGGTGGCGGGCGCGGGGCACGGCGGCCTGTGCGCGGCGCTGCACCTGGCCCGGGCGGGCGGGCGTGTCACGGTGGCGGAGCGGCAGCGCGAGGCGGCGCTGGGGCACGACTGGATGGATTGCTTCGAGTTCGGGGTGCTGGAGCGCAATGGCTTTCGCGCTTTGCCCGAAAGCGGCAAGGTGCAGCCCTGGGGCAACACGCTCTACGGCCCCGGCAAGCGCTGGCCCAAGCTCCCGCCGGATGACCCGATCACGCTGGAGACCTGCTTCGAGCGGCGGGCGCTGCTGGCCCACATGATAGCAGACTGCCGCGCGGCCGGCGTGGAATTCTTGTTCGAGACTGAAATTCTCGGCCCACTGGTACGGGAGAACAGCGTGCGCGGCCTGCTTGCCAAAGAGAGTGAAATGCCTGCCGACATGGTGATCGACGCGGCCGGGGGGCTCTCCATAGTGCGCGAAAACATGCCGGAGAACGTTTTGTTCCCCGTGCGGCTGAGACCCAAACAGCTGTTCCATGTCTGGCGCGGCTATCTGGAGCGCCTGCCCGGCCCCGGCCCGCAATGCCCCTACAAGACCATCCTGGGCCACCAGGGGCGCAAGGGGATCTCCTGGGTGATCGCCTATCCGGGCTCCATGGACGTCCTCATCGGGCAGGTGGGCGAACCGCTGACCCAATCTGTGATCGACGAGGCCCTGGAAGACCTGCGGGCGTTCGAGCCCCTGCTGGGCGGAAAAATCCTGCGCGGCGGCTTCGCCGCGATCCCCCTGCGCCGCCCCTTGGGGATGATGGCAGCCGACGGGTATGCCGCCGTGGGCGACAGCGCCTGCATGGCCGACCCCTTCTGCGGTTCCGGCATAGCCTCGGCCATAGACCAGGGGAAGCTGCTGGCGCAGGTGCTGCTGGAACACTGTAAAGGCGATTTCAGTATTGATAAGCTTTGGAATTATCAGTATCGCGCCATCACTGAAAAGCCGCCCGCCCTGGCCGGCTTCGGCATCAAGGACGCCAAGGAACGCGCGGCCTCGGAGATGCTGACACAGGCGGTGCTGACCCTGAAGCCCAAGCAGGTGGACGTGATGTTCAAGCGCGATATTATCTCCATCGACAACATCGACGGCCCGCAGGTGGCCATGCGGCTGCTGGCGCGCAACCTGGACCACCTGCCGCTGCTCGTGAAGCTTGCCGGCGCTGCCGCTAAAGGCGGGAAGCTGGGGGCGATTATTGATAGCATCCCGAAGGAATACGACGCGCGGGCCGCGGCGGAATGGCTGCGGGCCTACGAGGGTTTCAAGGCGCAAGCTTTGTTATAATAAATCAAATCAAACTGAGGGGACGGTTGTTATTATGGCAATGATACAAGCCTTTCGCTCGAAGGAGGTTGCTGTGGACAAAATCTACAGAACCAGCAAAAAGGAGCGCCTGAGCTTCGCGCTGTACATGATGGGCGGGGGGATGTACAACAGCGCCATCGGGTACATCCAGGTGTTCTACACCAGCATGGGCATCGCGGCCACGGCTGTCGGGAGCATCCTGCTGACCACCCATGTCTGGGACGCCGTGAACGACCCCATCTTCGGCCTGATTCTGGACCGGGTCAACCTGAAGGGCGGCAAGCTGCTGCCCTGGCTGAAAATCGCCACCTTCTGCCTGCCCGCCTGCGTGATATTCCTGTTTTTCATGCCCGCGGGGATTTCCAGCACGGCGAAGATCGTCTGGGGCGTGGCCGCGTACCTGCTCTATGAGATGGCCTATACCATCAACGACGTGCCCATCTTCTCCATGACCTCCGCCATGACCGACCAGGTGCACGAGCGCGTGGGCATGATGTCGCGCAGCTCCATCATCAGCGGCCTGGCGGTGGTGCTGGTGATGGCGGGCTTCCCCCTGCTCTACAACGGCATCGGCTGGCGGCTGTCCGCGGCGGCGATCTGCGTGCCGGCCTTCCTCACCATGCTCTCCCTGGTGCGCACCGGCAAGGAGCGCTACGTCAACAAAGACGAGGAGAAGGTCACGCTGCGGGTGATGTGGGAATACATCAAAGAGAACAAGTTCCTGCGCATCTATTACATAGGCCTGACGATTATGAACATCACCAACACGGCCCAGACCGTGCTCCCCTACTTCGCCGCCAACAACCTCGGCGACGAGAACCTCACCGCCGTGCTCGTGACGATCGTGGCTGCGCCGGGGCTCTTCATGGCGCTGCTGCTCCCCGTGCTCACCCGCAGGCTCGACCGCTTCCAGATATTCATGGCCTGCGCCGTCGGCAGCGGCGTCATAGGGGCCCTCAGCTATTTCGTGGGCTACGAGAACCCGGCGCTCTTCTACGGGATGCTCGCCCTGCGCGCCCTGTGCATGGGCTCCCTGCTGGTGGTGCAGCTGATGTTCACCGCCGACATCGTCGAATACGGGGAATACAAGACCGGCAAGCGCCTGCAGGGCACGGCCTTCTCTTTACAGACGTTTACATTCAAGTTCTTCAACGCCGTGGCGGCTGCCGCCGCGATGTTCATCCTGGGGGCCTTCGGCTTCGTGGAGGGCGAGGGCATCCTCCAGGGCCCGCAGACGCAGGGCGCCATCTGGTTCCTGTTCTCGCTGTTCCCGGCCATAGGCGTGGCGCTGTCCCTGCCCGTCATGCTGCGCTACAGGCTGCGGGACAGGGACGTGCAGGTGATGGCGAAGGTCAACGGCGGCGAAATGGCGCGCGAAGAGGCCGAGGCCCTGTTCGCGGGGAGGTATTAATATGCTCATCAACTACAAGGCCACACCCATCGACGCGAAGACATTCGTGATCGAGGAGAAGACCCCCCTATCGCAGTCGCTGTGCTACCTGGTGTGCGGGGAGGACAGGGCGCTGCTCGTCGATGCGGGGATGCCGCTGGGCAATATCAAAAAAACAGTCGACAGGCTCACCAAGCTGCCCGTCACGGTCGTAAACACCCACGCCCACGTGGACCACATCGGCTCGAATTTTCGCTTTGACGACATCTGTTATCACGAGGCTGACAGGGAAGTTTTTGACCTGCATACAAACGCGGAGTATCTGGAGAGCCAGCTGGTGAAGCTCGTGCTCTCCCCTGCCCTCACCAAGCTGCTCGGGCCGGTCGTCAAGCGGCTGATCACCCCGAAGAAGTCAGGGAGCTACTATTATTTCCGGGACGGCCATGTCTTTCACCTGGGCGGGCGGGAGCTGGAGGTCATCCACATCCCCGGGCACTCGCTGGGCTCCGTCTGCCTGCTGGACAGGGAGAACCGGCTGCTTTTCAACGGGGACTCCCTGTGCGAGATGTGCGCCCTGCTGCACCTGGACGGCTGCGCCAGCGTGGAGGTCTTTCTTGCGTCAGCAAGGCGCATCAAAGCCATGACAGATGATTTTGACCTGATCCTGCCGGGGCACCACGGCTGGCCCGTGGACAAGACCATCATAGACGACTACATCGAGTGCTGCCTGCGGATTCTTGATGGCACTGTAGAGATGGACGGCCAGAAGGCGAAGTATGGGCGGGTTTATATTGAGTTGCCGCAAAATCTGTAGGGGATGGTCTCCGGACATCCCTTGGCCTTAAAAATCACACAAACGGGAGGAACCAAAATGACAACCGAGCAAATCCCTGAGACCCAGGAACGCGAGCTGAAGACCTATGGCAAGGCGGAGATGCGGCTGTACCTGACCGGCCTGGCGGGGCAGAACGTGATCTACAACGTGTTCAACGCCCTGTTCGCCCACTTCGTGCAGTTCGTGCTGATGGTGCCCGCCCTGACCGTCAGCATTATCATGGCCGTGGGCCGCATTTGGGACGCTCTCAACGACCCGGTCATGGGCACGATCGTAGACCGCACCCGCAGCAAGTGGGGCAAGTGCCGCCCCTACCTGCTCTTCATCCCTCTGCCAATTTTTATTGAGGTCTCCCTGTGTTTTTTGAGCTTTGGCAGCTACGACGCGGCCAATCCCGGGAGCGGGCGCAATATCCTGATCGTGACCTGGATCACGGTGTTTGTCATGCTGTATAGCGTGGTCTACACCATCGGCGATATCCCCCTGTGGGGCGCGCCCTCCCTGATGACCGAGAGCGAGAAGGACCGCAACCGCCTGTATTCCATGGGGCGGCTGATCGCCAGTATCGCCGGGGGCGCCGTGATGCTGGGCGCCCTGCCCATCGCCCAGGGGGTGAGCGATTACCTGCGGGACAACGTCTTCGGCGGGGATTTGGTGCGGGGCGAACGCACCGGCTTTTTTGTGGTGGCCGTCGGCTTTCTCCTCATCGGCTGCTCGCTGTTCCAACTGACGGCTATCAAGATGAAGGAACGCATCAAGCCCTCGGAGGAGCGCAACACCATCCTGGGCAATGTCAAAATGATGTGGAACAACAAGCCCTTCCGCCAGGTGCTGCTTTCCGGCATCCTGGGCAGCCCGAAGAACACCGTGATGATCGTGGCCCTGCCCATCGTGAACTACTACTTCGCCGGGAAGGACCCCGCCAGGGCGATGCTCTTCATGGTGCTGCTGGGCGGCAGCCTGATGATAGGCATGATGGTGGGCCAGGGCCTCACGCCGCGCTTTCTGGAGAAATTCGAGAAGAAGACCATCTACAACTTCAGCAACTACGCCGGGACCCCCGTGCTGCTGCTGCTCTACCTGCTGTACCAGACCGCGCCGAACCACGACGTCACCGGCATGGGCTATGTGGCCGTCGTCAGCGCGCTGCTGGCCTGCGTGGGCGTCACCAACGGCGTGCAGATGGTGATGCAGACCCTCATGATAGGCGACGCGGTGGACCTGGAAGAGCACGGCACCGGCATCCGCCCGGACGGCGTGTTCTTCTCCGGCCAGACCTTTTTAGCCAAGCTGACCGCGGGCATCGCCACCATCCTGTGCGGCGTGGGCTACTCCATGGTGGGCTTCTCGGACGCCAAGGTGGGCGAGCTGAACCAGCTGATCGCCAAGGGCATCACGGGCCAGGCGCTGCGCGGGGCCATGCCGGAATACGACAGCTTCATGACGGTGCTCTTCTTCCTGATGACCATCCCGCCCGCCATCGGCAGCCTGCTGGCCTGCGTCCCCACCTGGAAATACGCCATGAGCAACAGCGAGCACAAGAAGCTGCTGGCGGAGCTCAACGAGAGGCGGCACACGTCCGTTGACAATTGACAGTTGACAATGCAGGCCCCCTGCGAAAGCAAAATGCAAGTGTTTACTCAAACGAGAAAACACTTGCATTTTTTATAAATTTTTACCCAAATGAGAAATCACATGCGTTTTTCGCAAGTATTTTAAAACCCCCGCAAAAACCCCATGGCCCCGTCGGCGTCTATGCACTCCTCGCGGGTCTGTTTTTCCAGCAGCTCCTTGGGGAGGTAGGGGTCGAACTTGCACTTGGCGCGCAGGCCGGGGCGCAGGGGGAGCTCGCGGGGGTCTATGCCGCAGGCCCGCAGGTCTTGCAGCACGCGGCGCAGGGCGTACGGCGTGGTGTGGCACTCGATGTACACTGGCGTGTATCCCCCCGGCAGAATACGCGCATAGACGCCCCGCTCCCGCAGGGCCAGGTGCAGGGCGTTGAGCGCGGGCGTGCCCAGCCAGGGGAACAGCAGGCAGGTATCGGCGGCGGCGGCGATGGGACCGGGCCTGTGGGCGCGCCAGGCCGCGCGCATCGTTTCCAGGGCCTGGCGGCTCTCGGGGCTGAGGTAGGCGTCGCAGCCCTCTTCCTCCAGCACGGCGCGCATTTTTTCCAGCACGTGGGCGTGCAGGCGCGCGGCGAAGAAGGACTCCCACTTGCTCTCGCCCGGGCCCTGCGCGGGCTTGACCACAATGCGCTTGCGGGCCTCGTCGCAGCGGACGACTTCCCAGCCGCGCCCGGCCAGGGCGATGCGTTCCCCCGGCGGGCAGGCCTGCGCCACCGTGCCGATGGGCTTGCCCTTGTATGTCACCTGCCACTCGTCCGGAGCGGTGAAGACCGCCAGGAAATCATATGCCGTTGCGACGGCCTCCCCCGCGATACCCAGCATCAATCCGCCTGCGTCTCCCCGGCGCAGGTGGTCGGTGTCCAGCAGGTGCCGCAGCAGGGTCTTATAATCATTCAACGAGATTTGCGTGAATGCTGGCAGAGTCAGGATTTCCTGGGCAAGCTTGGCCGGGGACATCTCCCCGGCGGCGGCCAGCAGGCACATGGTCTGGTGGTAGCACAGGGTGAAGCTCTGCCCCGGTATCGCGATGGGCTCAATCCATTTCTCTTCCAGATACAATCGAAGTATCGCGATGGCTTTGATAAATTCCCAGTCGATAATTCCTAAAGGATCGCCGGGCAGGGGCTCCAGTTCGCTTTCGAGCAGGAAGAGCAATTCCGCTGGCTGGCCCTGCCTGCCGCAGCGGCCGATGCGCTGGGTGAAGCTCGATACCGACAGCGGCGCGCCCATCTGCACCACCCTATCCAGGCCGCCGATGTCTATGCCGAGTTCGAGGGTGACCGTTGCCGCCGTGACCACGGGCCCGGCGGCGTTTTTCATCTCCCGCTCGGCCTCCTCGCGCAGGGCGGCGGAGATGCTGCCGTGGTGCACCCGGTAGACGTCGGGGGTTTTGTGGGAGGCGGCCTGCTCTTTGAGTCCGATGGCGATGTTTTCGGCGTCCAAACGCGTTCGCGTGAAGATGATGGCCTTCTTTCCAAGAGTTTGTTTGTAGAGCAGGCGGGGCATGCCTTCTTCGCCGCCGGGGTCCCCGGGAAGCCCGCAGGCTTTCTGGGGTGGATTTTCAAATCGCCGCATGTGCAGCAGCAGGCGGCGCTTGGCCTCGGGGACGACGGGGTGGCGGCAGGGGCGGCCTGTGCCTGCGCTGAGCCATGCGGCGGCGGCTTCGGGGCTGCCAAGGGTGGCGGAGAGGCCGATGCGCCGGGGATTGCAGTCGGCGATGCGCTCCAGCCGGGTGAGCAGGCACTGCAGCTGCACGCCGCGCTCGCAGGCCATGAAGTAGTGCACCTCGTCCACGATAATAAATCTCAAATCTTCAAACAGCCGCGCGCAGGAGGCCCCCCTGTGCATCAGCAGGCTCTCGAGGGACTCCGGGGTGATTTGCAGCACGCCTGCGGGGTCTTTCAATAGGCGCGCCTTGCCGCCGGAGGGGGCGTCGCCGTGCCAGCGCGTGACGGGCACGCGGCCTTCCTCCAGCAGGCCGCGCAGGCGCACGAACTGGTCGTTGATGAGGGCCTTCAGCGGGCTGACATAGAGTATCCCCACGGAGCTTGCCGGGTTTTCGGCCAGCAGGGTGAGGACGGGCAGGAAGGCCGCTTCTGTCTTGCCGGAGGCCGTGCCGGTGCTCAGCAGGAGATGATGATCGGTGTTGAAAATCACCTCGGCGGCGGCGAGCTGCACGGGCCGCAGCTCGCTCCAGCCCTGGCGGTAGATGTGATCCTGGATGTAGGGCGCAAATCGAGAAAAAACGGCATCCCCCGTCCCCCCCTGCTCCACCCCAACGAATCTCCGATTCGCCGGGGACCCCGGGCAGGCGAAGGGGGCTTGATCGGTCTCAGACATTTTAAAACCCTCCCAGTCAATTATAGTGGGCAGGAGGGGGGTTGTCAAGGGTCGCGTTTCGTCATTTTGACGAAGCCATTTTCATTTATCGATAAACGATAACTTAGCGATCACGCATGGTGTGCGATAAACCCCTGTTTTAAATCAAAAACAGGGGTTTGGTTGCATTTCCGCAGGGGTTTTTGGGGGCGGATTTTCGCTGCGATTTTTTGCAGGGCAAAGTGCACAAAGCCTGCAAATTATCCGGAGGCGGCCAGGTCGCACAGGGCGTGGCAGGCGTTGCGGGGGCTGATCTCGTACTCCGTCTCGAAGTAGAGGTTGTAGGTGCTGAGCACGGCGTTCCAGGTGAGGATGCCGGTATCGCCCGAGACGGGCAGCTGCGCGTAGCGCTGGAAGGCGGTGACGGCGGCGGCGGTGGCCTGGCCGTAGACGCCGTCCGGGATGAGCGCGTTCAGGCCAGGGATGCGCTGCGCCAGGGCGGCCAGCATGGTCTGCAACAGGCGGACTTTCTCGCCGGTATCCCCCTGGGAGAAGGCGTAGTTGGGGTAGAAGGGCCGCGCCTGGACGGGGCTGAGGGAATTGTAGAGCTCCGTGTAGGCCGTGAGCAGGGCGTTGTGGGTGGAGCGGCCCGCCACGCCATCCACGGTGAGGCCGTAGAGGCTCTGGAACGCTCGCAGGGCGCAGTCGGTGGCGGGGCCGAAGACGCCGTCGGCGGTTACGCGACCCACGGCGGGGCGGAAGCGCCCGATGAAATCCAGGTAGTGCTGCAGGGCGTAGACCGCGAAGCCGTGGTCTCCCAGGCGCAGGTTTGACTGGTACATATTCGTGGCGTCGGCCAGGGAGATGCCCTCGGAATCCAGCTCGTTCAGGCGCTTGACGGCGTTGAAGATGGAGATCGTCCTATTCCAGGTATTTTGCCCCACGACGCCGTCGGGGGTCAGGCCGAAGGTGCGCTGGAAGGCCCGCGCGGCGGCCTCGGTGGCGGCGTCGAACACGCCGGTGTTCACATTGACCAAGGGGATGGCGGGGAAGCTGCGGGCGATGCGGCGCAGGCGGATCTGCAGGGTGCGCACCTCCTCGCCCTCGCTGCCCCGGCGCAGCAGCCTGCCCGGGAAGGAGGGGTACACGTTGGCCTGCGGGGCGTTGAAGACCAGGTCTATATCGCTGCCGTAGTAATATTGCAATATTCTGTAGGGCGTGTAGCCCTGCATGGCCAGGTAGTAGCTCCCCCACTGGGAGAGGCCCGCGCAGGTGGCCGTGGTGCCGTTGCAGTAGCTGGAGAACATGGGCTCCACATGCCCGCGGCGCACGATATAGTCGGTGAACTGCGCATCCACCAGGCGGCTGATGTTGGCGAAGATGTCCCTGCCGTCGATGAAGGCCTGGTCGTAGGAGGTTGAATTCGTAATGACTAAGTGTAAGATAAACCACACCCGCGAAAAGCACAGTAATATAGCGGGTTTCGCGCTCTACTTTTGACATATTTCCCCAGCGCCGAACTATATTTATCTTGATGATGTAGTTTTGGGGGGAATGCCACATGGACGAGAAGCCAGAGAAAAATGCTTTGCCGGAGCAGTTACAGACTGAAATGCTAAAGTTTTTTCTAAAGACTTCCATCCCGCGAATGAAGAAGGAGCGAGAGCAAGAAGAACAAGCCCCTATCGATAAAAAGTAGATAGGAGCGATTTTCATGGAGACAGGAATTTATCTCAGGGTCAGCACCGAGGAGCAGGCGCAGGAGGGCTATTCAATCCGGGCGCAGGAACAAAAGCTAAAGGACTTCGCCAGAATAAAGGACTGGTCAATCTATGGCATTTACGCCGATGAGGGTATCAGCGGGAAGAACATCACCGAGCGCCCAGCCATCAACCGGCTAATCGAGGATGTGAAAAAAGGGCGCGTCAAGAACGTGCTTGTGTTCAAGATTGACCGGTTGACCAGAAGCACCGCAGACCTAATCTATCTGGTGGACTTGTTTAACGAGCACGACTGCGCGTTTAACTCCTTGATGGAGAGCATAGACACGCAGACCGCCTCGGGGCGCATGTTCTTGAAAATCATCGGCATCTTTGCCGAATTTGAAAGAGAGAACATAGGAGAAAGGGTCAGGGTGGCTTGTGAGCGCAAGGCGAAAGAGGGCTATTCCCTGTGTTGCCTTCATGCCAGCTATGGCTATGAGAGGCCAAAGGGGCAGGAGATACAGACAGTCAAAGAGGACGAAGCAACCATTGTGAGGGAAATCTTTGATTTGTTTATAAACCAGAATATTTCCATGATGGGGATAGCAAAGAGATTGAACGTAAGGAAAATACCGACAAAGCACAACGCAGTATGGACAGCCGGAACCATAAAGCTAGTGCTGACCAACTGCAACTACATAGGTAAGGTACGTTACCACATGGAGGGGGACAGCGGCTTTGAGGTGGACGGCCTGCATGAGCCAATCATATCGCCCGAAATCTTCGAGGAAGCGCAAAGGTTATTGGAAGTCAATCCGACAGTGAATTTTTCCAAGAAGCCCAGAGACGAAAATTATTTTCTTGGCTTTATCCGTTGCCCGCAGTGCGGGAGGAGATATGTCAGTCATGGCACCTATCCCAAGAAGCAGGACGGAACAGGTCATTTCGTGGGGACGTATCGTTGCCATGGCAGTTCGCTTCATGCCTGCACTTCCAGCAGTATGACACATGCCAAGCTGGAACGCGCTTTTTGCGAGTACATGGTAGGGCTAGGGGACATAGCCACATCACAGGAAATCGCACTTGACGAACGGCAACAGGCAGACAACGCCAGACAAGACCAATTGGCAGGCTATGAGGAGCGCCTTTCACAGCTGGACGGCAAGGAGCGCGAGGTTATGGACTTATACGTTGCCGATACCGTCAGCTTTGAGCAATACAGGCAGTTAAAGGAACGCATAGACAGAGACAGAGAATTTATTTTAACAGAAATGGAGCGGTTGCAAGAACAAGAGGAAGAGCAAAGCCTTTGTAGAGAGGATATTGTGCTAAACTTCAAGCAGAATTGGGTACATCTGACGGACATCGAAAAAAGAAAATTCCTGTTGAGGTTCGTTGAAAAAATCGTTGTCGTGAATGAAATACCAGAGGGCGAACGGTATGGGGTTGTTCACATTGTGGAGGTGGCATTCAGGAGTTACTAAAGGGCTTCCAATAGAGCAAAGAATGAAGCAGGCACCCATGCCCCGATTGGGGTTTGGGTGCCTGCTGTAGTATTCGAGGGGCTATAGGCGGGCTTACGGTTGCATTCCCCGCAAGTAGGGATAGCCATTGTTGATGGCAGGGTCAATTGCCCAAACGTTGGTGAAGTCGAAGCTGATGAAGGAGGCTTGTTGCTTCATTTGAGCAATGGAGAGGGCAATGACATTGCTTAATGTCGCATTGTTAATTTCTCCTACTGCTTTATCAATTGTGTTTGCATAGAAGCAGGTTGCTACGATACCGCCGTTAGGTAGGTATGTTGGTATACCACCAGCTATCCCTCCAATAGGTCTACCACCCAGAGAAGAAACTTCTCCGGCATTGTAGCAATAGGAAATCTTTTCGCTACCGTATCCTGTTATTCCTCCTGCATAATTGCTTATTCCAGTACCGCCTTTTATGTTCCCTGTGTTGAAACAGTATTCTACTATGTTTTGTTGTCCTGCAATGCCACCCGCAGTTCCTCCATTTACAAGTCCTGTATTATAGCATGTCGTTACAAGCCCTGTACCGTAGCCAAGAATTCCACCAGCTAGAGAAAATGCCGTTGTAGTTCCTCCTATGTGTCCCGTATTATAGCAATTCTTAATAGTCGTATTGTCTGCACGACCTGCTATTCCTCCCACATCGGAATACCATGATGAAGTAGACGAACCAGAGATATTTCCCGTATTGAAACAGTTGTTTATTATGGATGTGCGAACATCTCCTGCAATTCCTCCCGCGAATGTTTGTAACGATAAAACAGATATATTGGTGTTGACCAATCCAACATTAGTTATAGTGCTATTATATATGAAACCAAATAAGCCAGCGTAGGAGCCAGCGGAACCAGCTATTGTTAAATTTTTAACAACATAGCTATTGCCATCAAAAATTCCTGAAAAAGCTTCGGATGGGTTGTCAGAAATATAGCGCCCAATTGGTGTCCAATTTCCATTGGAAGGAGTTCCCCAATCGGCAAGGTCTATATCATTCATGAGAATGTAGTTTCCCGACAGGTTGTTCCGCATGTTGTTCAAGTCTTGTGGGGTATAAATGCCTGTATAACCTTCTGGCACAGTTGTTTGACGAGTTACAGGCATAATGAAATCATAACTTGCACTCTCGTCTTGCTCTGAAAGCCCCACAACGTCATATTTGATATGTTCATCACGCATAATCGTTTCAGTAAATGAAGCTGTGTAGTAACCTTCCTTGCTGTACACGATTGTATACTGCCCCTCTGGCAACAGGAAATATACCTTGCCCGTGCTGTCGGTCGTAAGTTCAGAAACAACGTTATTTGCGGTGTCAATCGCTTTTACGTTCACGTCAGCAAGTGGGGTGTTGGGTTCTTGGTCTATTACTGTAGTGCTGTATTCGCCGAAGTAATCGGGGGAAAAACTTTCTTTTCCGCGAAAATGAGGAACTGCACGTGTATTATCTCCAGGTAGGCGATAAGAGCCATCATCTGAACCGAGAATTTTAATTGCGTTATCATAGGCAATTTTAGCTTTGTTTCCTGCAATCAGCCTATTGGTAACTGTGCTCATAAATTCTCTACCGTATTCTGCATGGACAGGGTTATAAAAACCTATTACTGTTTCGGCTCCTCGACAAAGAAATGCGTTTGGAAATTCTTCGCTCACTTCACCGGGAAGGCTCGGAAAACCCGGGCCTATACAAAAATCTGCACCCATAAATTTGCAAGATTCCGAAAAAATGATACTCCCTTCTAACTCGTTGTTATCATACCATTCTGTAATGGCCTTTGGAAAAATGGTGTAGTAGAAGACATCATCAGAATTCCCAAAAAGATTTATTGTTTCGCCAATTCTATGTTGGTCTAAGCATGTGTTATATAACTGTAGATTTTCATCAGAAATTACCTCACTTGTTATCCATACAGGATAGTCCTCTTCACCATATTCTATATTACCATGACCTGAGAATACGATTAAATCATAATCCGCCATTTTTTTGAAATCAGCGACTTTCGCGCTCATTATACGTGTTGTTTGTAAGCCACTATTTTTCCAACTTTCCTCTAAATTCTCGTAAAAATCTCTGCGAAAATCTCGATAAGAACCAATTCCAGGTATGTATTCATCCTTCTGATATTGTGGGTCAGCATCAAATGACCATAGAATTAGTGCGTTAGAAATGGCTTCCGATGTCATACTGCTAGAGGAGAAGGCAGTGCCTAGAGTAGTGTTAGTAACCGATAACCGCTCATTTTCATCAATCGTTGTTCCAGAGGACTCAGAGCCATTATACATCGGGACACGGCCTACTAACGGTATACCATAGATTATGCCGTTAGAACCAGTTGTATCACGAAATGTTACATGGTCTAAAGAAGGAGAAAATCTAATAGATTCTCTTCTAACAAGCCCTCTATCAGCAAGACTTTCCAATAGAATACGAAAAGCTTCTACACGCTCTTCAATACTCATTTCAGTAAATTCATTGCTACTTCCTAGGGCAACAACTTCAGTTCGTACAGTTTTCATATTTGAAAGTTCCTGTTGTGTATATCCAGATGTTATGCTTTCCCCATACCACACCCTAACAGTCGTGCTTGCATCATAGGCATCCTTATGAACGCTAGAAATCTCAATCCCCTTGCTAACCTCGAGCAACGTCCTGCCATCGTCAAAGCCATTGTCAGCCACAGGCAGTTTTGCCCCGCGAAGCAAATTCATAGCGAAAGCACATGGCGCAATAAGAACGTCAATCCCCTTGAAGCCAGTAATCACCGCGCTATAGTGTAGCTGGAAGCTTTCCCCCGGCGCAAGGCTGGCCTTGGTGGTGGCAATCTCGCCATTGCGCTTTAACGGCTTGATGTCCTTGCCGAACAGCGCCTCGGCGCTGACGTTCTCCACGGTGCTGCTGCTGATATTCGTTATCGTGGCGGTGAACTCCATCTTGCCCAGCAGGCCGCATTTATCCTTCCTGGACGATAGCGCCACCTTCAAGACATCATCGCTTGCGACCTCCTCGGTCGCTGTCCCGCCGAACGGCGGGAGCGTGATAAACCCCGCAATCCATGGGAGTGATGTAACCATAACCAGAACCGCCAGGAACACGCATAACCATTTCATAAACATTAGACTTGCCCTCCTCAAAATTTTAGTGTACAATATACTTGCAATTCGCAATGGCTTACTCGCAAAGTTGCATCATTTGCGAGTAAAAGCCCTACAAGCCTTATACGTCAAGCCACGGCAAGATTTTTCTGACCAAAAGCCTGACCACGAATAGCTTTATCAGTAGCAAGCGGCGTATCGTTCCATGCTTGCTTTTTTCGTGTCCATGGAGCCTCGCACATACGTTTCCAGGGTGAAACGCACGCTTGAATGCCCTAAAATCTCGCTTAGGTTTTTTACATCGAAGCCACGGTCAAGGGCATTGGTGGCGAAGGTGTGCCTTAGAGAATGGATTGTATATTGCTGTACTCCTGCCTGTGCTATGTAAGCTTTGAAATTATCCTGATATACCCTCGGGTCAACGTATTTGGCCTTGCCGGAAAGCACATAGTTTGTGCTTGACTGTTCCCCCTGCCATTGCTTCAACAGGCAAAGAAGGTAGGCGGGCAATGGGATAGCCCTGATTGATTTCCTGCTTTTCGGCGCGTCTATGAGCATTTTCGTCTTTTGCTGGCTGGCTGGGTCGGTGTCCTTTATCCTTTGCAGCGTCTTTGTCACACGTAACACGCCTGCTTCAAAGTCTACGTCCTGCCATTGGAGGGCGCAAAGCTCGCCCAAGCGGATACCCGTGTAAAAAGCCAGAAGCACGCCAAGCCTTTTGTGGTCAAGGCTGGCTTTCACGTGCTGCAAGAGGCTTTCCTGCTCCCTATGGGATAATATCTCTAGCTCGTTCCAGTCCATCTTCGGCCTGACAATGTCGTAGTCAAAGCCCGCGATGGCTCCCTTCTTCTCGCCGTATCGGATAATCTGTAGCAGTATGGAGAGTATATCACGAACTCGCTTACTGGATAGCCCGCCCGCACCGTCTATTCGCCCGTGGTCTAACTTATCCTTCACAAACTGGTTCACCGCCTCATTGGTCAATTGGCTGGCCTTGCTTCCCTTGAAGTACGGCACGATGTGACCATGAATGACTTGGTGATAGCGGGCAAAGCTGCTCTCCTTGATTTGTACGCGCTTATCGTCCAACCACATCAAAAAAAGCTGTTCCGTGGTCACAAGGCTTGTCACTTGCCTTTGCACCTTTGGAACAGCTTTCAGCTTGTTCATCATGGCTTTTACTTCCCCGTAGCTGGGGGCGTACACCGATTTGTAATGCGCCTTTCCGTCGCTCCTGTGGTAGTCGATGTAGCGCCCTTCCCAACGCCCGTCTTTTCTTTTGTGTATGTTCTCGCCTCGTCTTGGCATGAGATAACCCCCTTTGCTTGATTGACCAAAGATTTGACCATGAATGGCTTGGAGCGTTCCTGCTTCATTCTGGTAAATTCTAACTAAGCCAAGCGCCAAAGCCCTGCCTATGCTGTGCAACCTTCACAAACCTTTTGAAGGGCAAAGGTTCTTCTTGACTTTATCGGTCGTATTTAGTATTATTATGGTACAGATACAAAATATTTGCAACTCGCAAATGACGCCGCTTTGCGAGTGTATAGGCTATGTCAAGCAAAAGCTTGCCATGGTCTTTTTTCATTGTATGCGAAAACCATCGAAAAGTTTCCAAGCTTTTTTGTGGTCAAGCAGTTCTAAAGGGAGCAGGACAGGCATATATACAATACGTGGGATTGTCCAAAGAGATATTGCCGAGGGCAAAAATCATGTCGAAGCCTGGCAGACAGGACAGCCCACCACCACAAAAAAAGTGTATCCGTGAGAGGTACCAAAAGTGTATCCGTTAATAACGACACTTTGGGAAAAAATAGAAAAAATAGCCCGTCCCGGCTGCTCTGCTCAACCCCTTGATACATAAGCGTTTCATTGATTATGTCATGATGTGCGTGTGAGGTCTCGGCTGGATTTTCGCGAAAATCAACCCGAGACCTCACACACACATCATGTCATTACATATTGTAAACAATATTACAATCAATAAACTAAATATATATCAAGAGAGCAGAGCAGACGGGACGAGCAGTAGAGTAAGAGTAAATAAATAATAAGATAAGTAACAAATAAGTAATAAGATAAATAGAATAAGAATAGAAATGCCAATCACGAGTAGAAAATCAGAGCCACAGCAGCCAGGCGCACAGCGATGAACGCGACCAAGCCGTTGAGAGAGCGGACTTTCGAGGCGGATTCGATTTTGGTTTTCTCGTTGATCCA